>ERZ888423.2523-NODE-2523-length-13490-cov-7.584667_pt1 | contig 13490 bp, 8 predicted proteins | sample MGYA00520523_ERZ888423 | MGnify/ENA primary metagenome ERZ888423 (study PRJEB32303, sample SAMEA104408611) | aquatic metagenome | biome: Brackish water; feature: Pelagic; material: water | place: Baltic Sea | collected 2014-06-08T10:24:00 | depth 30,27 m ...
TTTTTTTCGGGCCATTCGCATGGTCCTTCCTCCAGCATGGCAAAATATTCATACTATGGATCCAGAAATTAGAGCGTTCCATGAGTATAACTCCATGCATATGGAAGCTTGGGACGGGCCAGCTGGAATTGTCATGTCAGATGGTCAATGGGCTATATGCGTCTTGGATCGAAATGGTTTAAGGCCAGCAAGATATCAAGTGCTCAATAATGGAATGATTTGCATAGGGTCTGAAAGTGGTATTTATCCTACAGACGAGAGCGAGGTTTTAAAAAAAGGGCGGCTCAGTCCTGGGGGAATTTTTGCAGTCAATACTGAGACAGGAGAAGTTCTAGATCAACACGCCATTGATGATCAACTTAAGCAACATAAACCTTATCGAGACTGGCTCAAAAAATCTGCGGTATATCTTGAATCTACCCTGGATGCGTTCGAAGGCCCAGGCATTAAAAAAATACCCCATAAAGATTTGGTAGCAGCTTCAAAATTATTCTCACTTTTTAATGAGGAAAGGGTGTCTATTATTAAGCCACTAGCAGCTGAAGGGATTGAGGGCACGGGATCCATGGGAGATGACACGGCTCTGGCTGTTTTAAGCTCGATGCCTCGTTCAATTTACGATTTTTTTAGGCAGCAATTTGCTCAGGTAACAAATCCTCCGATTGACTCTCTGAGAGAGTCTAGCGTCATGTCTCTCGAAACCTGTTTTGGCCCAGAGTTAAATATTTTTGAAGAAACCCAAGATCATGCCAGAAGAATTGTCAGCACCTCACCAGTTCTCTCTCATAAAAAACTTACTTCCTTATTAAAAAATCCTTACTTTAGAGTAGAGAGCTTTAATTTAACTTTTTCCCCAAAAGCGCAGCTTCAAGATGCTTTAGAATCTCTCACAAAGAATGTTGTGCAAGCGGTCAAGAGGGGTGTAGTCATGATTCATTTGAATGAAATATTGCCAGAGGGCAACTCTCTTTCAATCAATGCATTACTTGCGACTGGTTGCATTCATCAAGAGTTGGTGAAATTAGGATTAAGATCAGATGCAAATTTAATTATTAGCTCAGCCACAGCCAGAGATACTCATCAAATTGCATGTTTACTAAGCTTTGGGGCAACTGCAGTTTATCCATGGATGGCTTTTCAAATCATCTTAGATCTTACTGATCGCAATGAATTAAAGGGTAGTCCAACAGCTAATTGCGCCAAATATAGAAAAGGCATCAATAAAGGGTTGCTTAAAATTATTTCGAAAATTGGTATTTCTACTATTTCAAGTTATCGAGGCTCTCAGCTACATGAAATTGTTGGGCTAAATATGGATGTTGTGAATCTATCCTTCACAAATACTGTTAGCAGGGTTGGTGGCAAGACTTTTGCTGATCTAGATTCTGAGATAAGAGCTTTGAAGACATATGCAAGCTCTAATGTTAGCGAAATTAGCTTGGGGGGGCTCTTAAAATTTGTCCACGGTGGTGAGTACCACACATACAACCCAGAGGTAGTGAAAAAGCTACAAGAAGCGGTTAGCTCAGGTTCAAAAGAGATATATCAAGAGTACGCAGATTTAGTAAATTTACGTTCTCCCGCAATGCTGAGAGACCTCATGGCATTGCATTACCCTAAAAAACCTAAATTAGTTGAGGTTGAGCCCACCTCCTCATTGTTAAAGAAATTTGATTCAGCTGGAATGAGTTTAGGGGCATTGTCTCCTGATGCCCATGAAACATTAGCCGAAGCTATGAATAGCATGGGAGCAAGATCAAATTCTGGTGAAGGCGGTGAAGCAAAAGAGCGGTATGGCACAAACAAGATGTCAAAAATTAAGCAAGTTGCCTCGGGGCGCTTTGGAGTGACCCCTGAATACTTAGTCAACGCAGAAGTATTGCAAATTAAAATTGCTCAAGGAGCCAAGCCAGGAGAGGGCGGCCAATTGCCGGGCGGCAAAGTAAATGCGCTCATTGCAAAACTGCGATATTCCACTCCTGGCATTACATTGATCTCCCCCCCACCTCACCATGATATTTATTCAATTGAAGATTTAGCCCAGCTAATTTTTGACCTCAAACAAGTTAATCCCAAAGCATTGGTTTCTGTAAAACTAGTGTCAGAACCGGGAGTGGGGACTATTGCAGCGGGAGTAGCAAAAGCATACGCAGATTTAATCACGATCTCTGGTCATGACGGCGGCACTGGTGCCAGCCCCTTGTCTTCTATTAGATATGCTGGTTCTCCTTGGGAGCTTGGGTTATCTGAGGCTCATCAAGCTCTAAGAGCTAGCAATCTTAGGCATAAGGTTAGACTTCAGGCTGATGGCGGGCTGAAGACAGGATTAGATGTCATTAAAGCAGCCATTTTAGGAGCTGAATCCTTTGGGTTTGGAACAGGCCCAATGATTGCGATGGGATGCAAGTACTTGAGAATATGCCATCTTAATAATTGCGCGACTGGCGTTGCAACTCAGAGAAGAGATATCATTGATCATCACTTTATTGGCGAAAAAGAGAAAGTTGTGAATTACTTTACCTTTATTGCCAATGAGGTTCGTCAGATTTTAAGTGAGCTTGGAGCGTCTAGTCTCGAAGAAATTATTGGACAGACAAAGTATCTTAAAGATATTACTCAACTGGATCCACGAACTAAAAATATTGATATTTCAGCAATTTTATATACCGACAAGAAATCTCTTTCTCCTCATTTCTGTATGACAAAATCTAATGATCCCTGGGATCAAGCAAGACTTAATCAAAAAATTATGCAGAATATTAAAGGGCCTATCGCTAAGAATATTAAATCTAACTTTTCCTATAAGATTTCTAATCGAGATCGATCTGTTGGAGCGCAAGCCTCTGGTTTTATTGCATCAATCTATGGAGAAAGAGGGGTGATCCAAAAACAAGTATTGAACTTTCATGGTTCAGCTGGCCAAAGTTTTGGAGCTTGGAATGCTAATGGGCTGCATTTAAACCTGCAAGGCGATGCAAATGATTACGTGGGCAAAGGGATGAATGGAGGAAAAATAGTTATTTCAAATAATTCAGAGTACGCATCTCATAATACTCCAGCTGTGTTGGCTGGAAACACTGCATTATATGGTGCCACTGGAGGGGAGCTGTATGTTGGGGGTGCGGTTGGAGAGAGATTTGCTGTCAGAAACTCTGGCGCATCTGCTGTCATAGAGGGTGCAGGCGACCATTGCTGCGAGTACATGACGGGTGGCCATGTTACTGTTCTGGGAGAAGTGGGATCAAATTTTGGAGCTGGCATGACAGGCGGGTTTGCCTATGTCTTGGACGTCAATAGAAGATTCTTTGATCAATGCAATAGAAATTTAGTGAACCTTGAGAGAATTGTTAGTGAAGACATGGAGTCGCATAGAAAATTTCTAAAGCAAATGATTGTACGACATATTAAAGAAACTAAAAGCGCGAGAGCTAAGAAAATTTTAGACGAATTTGATAGATATGAATCATCATTCTGGCTGGTATCACCAGCCGCATTGAATATTCAAGATTTACTCAAGGCAACCACTGCAAATGCTGCTTAACACCCTATGATAGGACTAGCTTTAAATTTTTGCTGTTAAAAGAATTCGTAACAAAAGCTTTAGACAGACCTGTCAGCAAGATTAAATTTAAACTCCCTCCTTGCATTTTCTTGTCTCTAAAGATAAATGGCTTTAAGTCTAAATATTTATATTGATCAAGAGACAAATCAAAACCATAAGCCTCTAAAAGAGCGCTTATCTTTAAAAAATCTTTTTCAGAGATGCATCCCTCGAGACAGGATATTTTACTTGCCACTAGCATGCCTTTTGCTACAGCCTCTCCATGAAGAATTTTTTTATACTTTTCATGAGCTTCTATTGCATGACCAAAAGTATGTCCAAAATTTAATATTGCTCTAATTCCAGTTTCTTTTTCGTCCTGAGTGACAATTTTTGATTTTGTCTTGAGAGATTCATAAATTATTTGCTCAACGATTCCAGGCTGACGACCCAAGATATTTACAATATTGTGACTTAAGAGACTTAACAACTTTTTATTTTGTATTAATCCGTACTTTATTACCTCTGCCAGGCCAGCCCTGAACTCCCTTGTGGGCAGAGAATGAAGAGAGCTAGTGTCTATAATTACACCTTTAGGATTATAAAATGCGCCTACAAGGTTTTTGCCTGCGGAAATATTGATTGCGGTCTTCCCACCTACAGATGAGTCTACCTGGGCCAAAAGAGTTGTTGGTATTTGGATAAATTGAATGCCGCGAAGATAGCTGCTTGCTACATAACCAGAGATGTCTCCAACCACTCCACCACCAACTGCGATGATTGCATCTGATCTATCAAATTGCTGCTCTATTAAAAAATTTATAATCTTTTGAAAATTACCCAGGGATTTTGAGCTCTCTCCTTGATTTAGAGTGAATGCAAAAATTTTAGATGTAGCCTTGGAGATATGATGGACTTTTTGAATGATCTCCTTTGGCACCCCTGAATCAGAGATGATCAGAAGTTTTTTATGGCTTTTTATGAGGGGGACAAGATTCTTTTTTGAAATTGAATTTTGACCAATATAAATTTTATATTGATTATTTTTACGACCAGCGACGAGCTCTTTAGCCATAGTTTTTGACCAGTTTTACAATTTCATTTGCAACTTCTGAGCCATTTTTATTTTCGGTATTAATAATATGATCTGCCACTTCTTCATAAAAAGCCTGCCTAGATTCTTGGAGATCTGATAAAACTTTAGAGGGATCTTGTCCTTTCAATAAGGGCCTATCCTTATCTTTGGAGGTTCGATCTATTTGGGTGCTCAATGGAGTATGAAGATAAAAAACAGTGCCTCGCGCAGCCAGGAGTTCTCTATTTTCAGGCTCAATGACTATGCCGCCTCCGGTAGCTAAAACAATAGAATTTAATGCAACTAAATCTTTTAGAACAAGGGTTTCTCTTTTTCTAAATCCCTGCTCCCCTTCAATATCAAAGATCCAATCAATAGTAACGCCTGTCTTCTCTTCAATTGTTGCATCGGTATCATGAAACTCTAAAAATAGCTCATTGGCTACTATTTTTCCAACAGTAGTTTTTCCTGAGCCCATAGGACCAACAATAAATATATTCATGCGTAGTATTTTAGAATGCAGATTCTACCATTTAAAGGGTTAAAATAATTCTTATTATTAAATACATGTATTTTATTGAAAAATAGTGAATAATTTTTTATTAGTCTATGATTCTTAGGTTTCTTCAATGGCTCCTGTCGCTCTTGATGCTATCAACCATTGCTGCAATTATCATCATCGCAGCTACATACTTTTTTTTGAAACCCAGTCTTCCAGAGATTAACTTGGTCGATCAGAATGTTTTGCAGATTCCACTCCAAGTTTTTTCTTCAGACGGGGTATTAATTGGTGAATTTGGCGATCAAAAAAGAAGAACAATACAATATCAAGATATTCCTATAAACCTTAAAAATGCTTTTTTAGCCGCAGAGGACGATCAATTTTTTGAACACAATGGCATAAGAATTCTTTCATTTGCCAGGGCATTGTTCCAGCTTATTCAGTCTGGTGAAATTGTAAGCGGAGGAGGAACAATAACCATGCAGGTTGTTAGAGGCTATTTGCTTTCAAGAGAGCAAAAAATTGTTCGAAAAATTAAAGAAATTTATCTAGCCTTTGAGTTGGAGAGCAGCGCTTCGAAAGAAGAAATTTTTTCCTTGTATCTGAATACTATTTTTCTTGGAAATAGAGCTTATGGAGTAGAGGCAGCAGCTGATAAATATTTTGCCAAATCAATCAACGAGCTAACCTTGGCTGAGTCTGCTTTGATTGCTTCTTCTGCTCAATTGCCTTCTCGCATTAACCCTATACGCTCTCCAGAGCGCTCAATTGTTCGAAGAAATTGGATTTTAGGTCGCATGTACAAACTTGGGTACATAGGCAAAGCGCAATTTTTATTGGCAAAAGAAGAGCCAATTACATTAAATCAACTGGATTCAGCGTTTGACTTGGATGGGCGATACCTTGCCGAGCTTGTTCGCCAAGAAATGATTAAAAAATATGGCTTGGCCGCTTATACTGATGGACTCTCTGTATTCACCACTTTAAAATCTTCCATGCAAAGGTCATCAATTGAAAGCATCCAGAAGAACCTATTTGAGTATGATAAGCGTCATGGGTGGAGAGAACCCATGAATTACTTTAATCAATTATCTCCTGAAATTTTTGCTCAACTGAGCATTGGCAATTTGAACATTTTAAATCAAGAGGCAGAAACCCAGGATATTCTGGGAATGAAACAATCGGTCATTTCAGTTGTCAGAGATCTTTTTGAGAAATCCATCAGCCTAGATTCTCACATCAGAGCTTTGGTGATTGACATAAAACCTGACCGAATTATTTTTTTGGATGATCAGTTTAATATTCAAACCTTATTTTGGAGTGATGACTATCGCTGGGCCAAGCGTCGGATCACAATCAATACCTTCGGACCAACACCCCAGAATTTTTATGACATCTTGAAAGTAGGAGATTTAATTTATCTGCTCAAAGAAGGTGCCGATAAAATATTGGACCAGCTACCAATTGCAGAGGCAGCTTTTATTGCAACCAATCCAGCGACTGGCGCAATTCTTGCTTATCAAGGAGGATTAAATTTTACAAAAAGTAATTTTGATCGAGTTAAGCAATCGTTTCCGCAGGCTGGATCTAGCTTTAAACCATTTATATACTCAGCGGCCTTTGGAAATGGTTATTCTGCCTCAGATACAATTAATGATGCTCCAATAATTTTTGAAGATGCAAATCTTGAAAGCGTGTGGCGTCCAGAGAACTACACAGGTAAGTTTTATGGGCCACTGAGGCTCCGTGAAGCTTTGGTGCAGTCTGTCAATCTTGTTTCTATAAAGCTATTAAGAGAATTGGGCATTGAGACAGCTCAAAATTTTCTTTCGCAATTTGGATTTTCTAAATCAAGATTAGCGCCAGATTTATCATTGGCGCTTGGCTCATCGAGCTTTTCACCAGCAGAGATGATCAGAGCCTATAATTTTTTTGCCAATGCCGGAGAGGGACAAGATCTATATTTTATTGAGAAAATTATTGATAGAAATGGACTGATTATCTTTCAGCATCCTTTGTCTCAAGATGCGGTTAACTCAACCCTTAGTATAGAAGGCTTCCCATGGTTTGCTGACAAGCCCATAGAAAAGATTGAGCCATTTTTGTTGCTTCCAAAGCTAGAACATGAGAGCCATGGAATTGATGCCAGGGTAGCATTTTTAACAAAAGATATTTTGCGAGAAGCTCTGCAAAGAGGCAGCAATGGGAGAAAGACAAAAGTATTAAATCGCCCTGATATAGCTGGAAAAACTGGCACCACCAATGATGCAATTAGCACCTGGTTTTCAGGATTTCATCGAGATTTATCTGCAACTGTATGGGTTGGTACAGATGATTTTTCTTCTTTAGGAGATAATGAATTTGGCTCATCAATTGCACTGCCCATCTGGGTAGATTTTATGAGCGAGGCTTTGGTTGATCTGCCTGTGGATCCTTGGAGGGCTCCACCAGGGATTTCATACATTCGGGTAGATAGCCAAACGGGCCAGCAACCAAATGGCGTAGACCAAAACTCTTATTTTGAATTATTTCTTGAAGAGGCTATGTGACAATAATGCCCAGTAATTTTCTAGATACCCACTTGGAGTTTCTTTAAAGCCATTCCTAATAAATCTTGAGATGACACCTTCTGCGACAGAAGTAATAAGATGGGCGCTTATTCCTGAGGTTAGTTGAAGCAGGTCTTTGTGAGGAGCAAGTATTTGTTTCATTGCAAGTTCTAATCTTTCATAAAATTGATTTACAGCGTCGATGACATTTTTTTCATTTGGACCCAATGCTTCTCTTGAAAGAATTCTTGAGAAGCCTTTATTTTTTTCTATAAAAATCATAAAAAAGAAAAAAATTAATCTAATTTTTTCAATCGGCTCAATAGAATCATCTTTTTTAATTTCGCCAACTTTTTGGAAGATGCTTTCGTCACAAAAAGTAAATAACTCTAGAAAAATTGATCGTTTGCTTGGAAAATGTCTATATAACGCAGCTTCTGTGACACCACTTTCTTTAGCAAGGATTGCAGTGGTAATCTTAGTTGCATCTCTTTCTTCAAGTAACTTTGCCAGACTCTGTAGAATAATTTGCTTTCTTTCTTTGCCCATAAGACTAGCTTAGCTTAATCTCAATTGATTCATCAATTTGTTTTAATTGACTTAAAAATAAACTTTGGATCTCATTTAAGCGCTTAGATGTTTGAGCTTCAAATCTCAGGACTAATTTTGGCGTTGTATTCGAAGCTCTTAATAAGCCCCAGCCATCAACAAAATTGACTCTTAAGCCGTCAATGGTAATTTTCTCACCATCTGCAAAGTCTGATCTCTCAACAAACTCTTTTACGATGTTAAATTTCTTACTCTCATCAATATCAATATTAATCTCTGGTGTTGAGAACGCCTTAGGAAGCTCTTTAAAGATAGAAGAGAGAGGTCTATCAAGCTGACAAATAATTTCGATGAGTCTGAAAGCTGAGTAATGCCCATCATCAAATCCATACCACACGTCATTAAAAAAAATATGCCCACTCATTTCACCAGCTAGAGGAGCATTTGATGCCTTGAGAGCATTTTTAATATGAAAATGGCCAGTTGGGGACATGATAGCTTTCCCGCCAACAGCTTCAATTGATTGAGCCAGAAGATTAGAGCACTTTACATCAAAAATTATCTCCGCACCTTTGTTCGTAGCAAGAACATCTTTCGCCAATATCATCATAAGTTGATCTGGATAAATAATTTCTCCAAGATCAGATACAACGCCTAGCCTATCCCCATCTCCATCAAAGGCTATGCCGATATCTGCCTGATGTTGGCTAACAGCTAAAATAAGGTCCTTTAGATTTTCTGGCTTCCCAGGATCTGGGTGATGATTCGGAAAGTTACCATCTATCTCACAAAATAGCTCAATCACTTCATGCCCTAGAGCATGCATTAATTTTGGTGCAATTTCACCCGCTGCTCCATTGCCACAATCTACAACTACTTTCATTTTTTTCTTAGATACAGCTTGCAAGCAAACTTCTTCGATATAATTATTTAATAAATTATGCTCATGTGTTTCTGAGCCAGGCTGAGGACTTTCAGGCAAATCTCCTTCAGCAAGAGTGAGCAGCTCTAGCCCAGAGATTGGCGCGTCATTAATGACAACTTTAAAACCATTATAGTTTTTTGGATTATGACTTCCTGTAATCATTACGCCAGATTTAGAATTTATTTTTTTAGCTGCAAAGTAAAGGAGAGGACTGGTTACTAGACCAACATTGAGAATATTGATACCTAGTTTTCTCAGCTCTCCAGATAGCGTGGCCATTATTTCTGGCCCTGATAACCTTCCATCTCTACCCAAGGCTAGTTCGCTCACACTTTCAATGGTACATTTTTGGGCTATAGCTTTTGCAATAATCTTTATGGACCCATGATTAAGTTGCTCTGGTACGGTTCCGCGGATGTCATATTCTCTAAAAATTGATTGATCAATCATGCTGAATTAGATTTCTTTATATGGGTTGATTTGTCATAATAACTGAGACTTAAAACCATAAACAACATGTTTCTAAATACTGACTCAAAATATATTTGGCTGAATGGTAATTTTCAACCATTTAATGATACTAATATCCATCTTTTATCGCATACCTTGCACTATGGCCTCGGAGCATTTGAGGGGGTCCGAGCCTATAAAACCCCGGATGGAGGAGCAATTTTTAGGTTAAGGGATCACACCGAAAGGCTGTTTGATGCCGCAAACAAAATTAACATAACCATACCCTATTCAATTGAAGAGCTAGAGATAGCACAAAAAGAAGCCATGTTAAAAAATAATTTAAAAGAAGGCTACATCAGACCTATTGTATTTTTAGGGGCTGAATCCATGGGTTTGCGAGCTAAAAATCTGGTGTCTGTGAATGTAGCTGTTGCATGCTGGGAATGGCCTTCTTATATGAGCCCGGAAGCTAAGAAAAAAGGCATTTCAATAATTAAGTCACCCTATCAGCAATATGAAAATCCACTCTACTCTAATAATAAAATTATAGGGACGTACATCAACTCAATTATGGCACTTCATGATGCGCTTGCTAAAGAAGCAGATGAAGCAATTTTATTAGATAAAAATGGCTTTATTTCTGAAGGCAGTGGCGAAAACCTCTTTCTTATTAAAGACTCTAAATTAATGACACCTAAAACAGATTTCTGCTTGAATGGACTGACTCGTCAAAGCGTTATTCAGATAGCTACTGATCTTGAAATAGATGTTGAAGAAACAGACTTAACTTTCGATCATTTGCTTGAAGCTGATGAGGCTTTTTTTTCTGGTACCGCTGTTGAAATTACCCCTATTACAAAGGCGAATGAAACCATCATTGGAACTGGCGCTATAGGGCCAATCACAGAAATACTCCAATCTAAATATTTAGATATTGTTTGCGGGAATGATGCGCAATATGCTCACTGGCTCACCGCTATCTAGTTCCTGCAAATCTTTTGAAGAAGTCCTTAAATATTGCAATTTTGAGTTATCGCAGCGCTCCATTTGGAGGAGGCCAAGGTATTTATATGCATGAAATCTCCAAGGCTTTAACGGGACTTGGCCATAAGGTGGATGTGATTTCTGGCCCACCATACCCAGATCTAATATCTGATGTAAAACTGATAAAATTACCGGGGCTCAATCTTTTTAGAACCTTTAGTTTTAAAGAGCGCGTCAATATCCTGCTTAAGAAAAAAGGAAAGTCACTGGATGATTGGTATGAATTTTTCTCCACTTTACTAGGGGGTTTCCCTGAACCCAAGACATTTGGAAAAAGGGCGCAGATTTTTTTGAAACCCAATAACTATGATGTCATTATTGATAATCAATCTCTCAGCTACGGAATGCTTGAAATTCAAGCCCTCAATCCATTTATTGAAATAATTCATCATCCAATTTCAAAGGATTATTATTACGATTTAAAGTTTGCAAAAGGAATAGCTCAGCGCTTATCAAAAATGAGATGGCACTCTTTTTTACCTATGCAAAAAAAGGTGGCTAAAAAAATTCAAGTTATTGTCACGCCTTCTTTAAACTCTAAAGTTGATATTAACGTTGACTTTAACGTTCCCTTGCAAAACATCCAGGTGATTCCAAATGGCATTGATACTAATATTTTTTGTCCCTTGCCTGCGGTCAAAGCTCTACCCTATAGAATCATTACTACAGCTAGCGCCGATGTTCCACTCAAAGGTCTAGATTTTACCTTGCATGCAATGGTGAAATTAAAATCTGAATATCTGGATGCAGAGTTAATAGTTATAGGGAGCCCAAGGCCAAATGGACACACTGAAAGGTTGCTTCAAGATTTGGGGCTAGGCAAGCAAGTGACCTTTAAAACTAATTTAACCAAAAAAGAGATCGCAGAGGAGTATGCTAAAAGTAGCGTTGCGGTTGTGAGCTCTTTGTATGAGGGCTTTGGTTTTCCAGTTGGAGAGGCTATGGCTTGCTCTACTCCTTTAGTCGCGACAAATGTGGCATCTATTCCAGAGATCACAGGGCCTTTTGCGCAACTCATTTTGCCTGGCAATGCAGATGCAATTTATATAGGCATCAAAAATATATTTCAAGACCCTGCTAAATATAAAATGCAAGCAGATCTGGGCAGGCAACACATAATAGAAAATTTTAATTGGAAAACAATTGGCCTAGCATATGAAGAGCTACTGTATAAAACTATAATTGAATTCACATGCTAACTTTTAATCTAAAGAATCTAAGCCTCCCCTCTGGAGCTAAGATCTTGGATGTAGGGTGCGGTGAAGGTAGGCATATCTTTGGTTCACTCCAGGCTTTTGAGAAGGCTTATTGCATTGGTTTTGATCAAGATCTTCCATCTTTAAATATCTGCAAAGAAGGGCTAAGTTTTTTTAAAGAATTAGATACAGGCTCATCAGTTTTTATGCAGGGCTCAGTTTATAAACTTCCATTTGCCGATAATAGCTTTGATTTAATTTTTTGTTCCGAGGTATTGGAACACCTGGATAATTATCACCTTGCTTTGGATGAAATCCATCGAGTATTAAAAGCTGGCGGTAAATTTCTATCTAGCGTGCCATCATTTTGGCCTGAAAAAATTTGCTGGTCTCTCTCAACAGATTATCAAAATATGCCAGGCGGCCATGTTCGGATCTTCAAAAAAAATCAGATTATCTCTGAGATTAAAAATCATGGATTTAATTATGAGTCCTCAGAGCGCTTTCATGGTCTCCACAGTGCTTATTGGTGGTTAAGATGTATTGTTTGGAACTCCCAAGAATCAAACTGGATGGTCGCTCAATATAAGAAGTTTTTAGAGTACCAAATTCTGAGTAATCCCTTGTGGCTTCAAAAACTAGAAAGCTGCTTAAACCCAATCTTTGGAAAAAGCATTGCATTTTATTTTCAGAAAAAATAATGTCCTTTCCTAATATCTCCTCTCTTGATACCAGTTCCCTTAATGGCTTAGAGCATCTTGGTAAGTTTATTTCTAACATGCAGCAAAGTTCTGGAGCAATCCCTTCGAATAGTGATGGCTCACATGATCCCTGGGATCATCTGGAAGCAGTCATGGGACTAGCAACACTGGGCTATATGAACGAAGCGCTTCAAGGCTTAGAGTGGATGAAGGACAACCAGAACTCTGATGGGAGCTGGTACAACCTTTATTTAAATAATCAGGCAATTAAAAAAAATAAACAATCTAACTTTTCTACATATATCAGCGTGGCTGTTTGGCATTATTACTTGCTTAGCCAAGATCAATCTATTTTAGAAAAATTTTGGGACTCAATTGAACAGGGGATATTATTTGCTTTAAATCTTCAGCATAGCAATGGCGCCATTGCATGGAATGTAGATGAGGCAGGTGTCATGGATGAAGATTACCTTCTCGCTGGCTGCAGCTCCATTGCCAAGAGTCTTGAATGCACCATAGCTATGTGTGAAATTCTAGAGAAACAAGACATGAAAGTTAAACTCACAGAGTCACATGCGAGCTTGTTGACGGCCATTGAAAATCCAGTAGGAATTTTTGATTTAAAGAAAGATCGCAGCAGATTTTCCATGGATTGGTACTACCCGATCTTATCTGGAGTCACCGCAAACAATCATCTGATCAATCTAGTGCAGCACATCAAAGATGTATTCTTAGTGCCGGGCATTGGGATTAAATGTGTCTCAGACGAGCCTTGGGTTACGGTTGCAGAAACGAGCGAGTGCTCAATGGCTTTAAAAAAACTTGGCAACGATGAGCTCGCCAATGAATTACTGCTTAATGCAGCAGCTATTGTTGATGGTCATAATATTCCTTTAATGGGGTGGCAGCTGCAAGAAGAGATTTATTGGCCAGATGAGAAGCCTAGCTGGACATC
>ERZ888423.2524-NODE-2524-length-13490-cov-5.848828_pt1 | contig 13490 bp, 12 predicted proteins | sample MGYA00520523_ERZ888423 | MGnify/ENA primary metagenome ERZ888423 (study PRJEB32303, sample SAMEA104408611) | aquatic metagenome | biome: Brackish water; feature: Pelagic; material: water | place: Baltic Sea | collected 2014-06-08T10:24:00 | depth 30,27 m ...
GCGGACCGCCCCGGTGCGGCCGTGGAGCGTGGTGTGGCTCAGCGAGGGGGCATCCGGATGCCGCCGTCGACCCGTATGGTCTCGGCGTTCATGTAGGGATTGGTGATCAGGTCGACGACCATGAATGCGAGTTCCTCTCCGGTTCCGAGGCGCTTGGGGAAGAGTACGGACTGTCCCAGATGGGCCTTGAACTTGTCGGACTCCTCGCCCTCGCCGTAGATCGGCGTGTCGATCAGGCCGGGCGCGATGGTGTTGACGCGGATGCCGACGGCCGAGAGATCGCGAGCGATGGGCAGCGTCATTCCGACGATGCCGCCCTTGGAGGCCGAGTAGGCGGCTTGGCCGATCTGGCCGTCGAAGGCAGCTGCCGAGGCCATGTTGACGATGGCGCCACGGGATCCGTCGTCATCGACCGGATCGGTCTTGGCCATCGCGGCTGCGGACAGGCGCAACATGTTGAACGAACCGAGCAGGTTGATTCGGATGACGAAGTCGAAGTCGGCTTGGGGCATGGGGTCGTTGTTGCGGTCGACGGTGCGGGCGGCTCGACCGAGGCCGGCGGAGTTGACCAGGGCTCGCAGCGGCCCCATCTCGGAGGCGGCGAGCACGGCGGCTGCGCCGTCCTCCTCGCTGGAGACGTCGCACTTGACGAACAATCCGCCGACTTCTGTCGCCACCTTGGTGCCGAGTTCCTCGTTGAGGTCGGCAATGACGACCTTGGCTCCGAGGGCGGCCAGCTGTCGAGCCGACGCCTCACCGATGCCGGAGGCGCCGCCGGTGACGATGGCCGAGGAGTCGGTCAGGTTCATTCGAGGCATTTCTAGGTCCTTTCGAGGGCGTCAGAGCTTCCGGCGACGGTAGCGCTCGGCCCTTCATCGCACACATTCCCGTCACGTTGCCGGGTCGGCCTCGGCCGACGAGGTGCCACGTTGACGTGTTCGCTGTCACAGGGCGCCGCTAGGTTCATGGTCACCTTCCCCGACGTGTACCCAGAGCCAGAAAGTCGTTCCATGTCGGACAATCCAGCAGCGCACGATCCAGCAGCGCACGATCCAGCAGCGCACGATCCAGCAGCGCACGATCCGAGGTCCGATCCCAGGGTCGAGGCGACCATCACGCGGATTCGGGCCCTGCTCCGCAAGGCCGAGCGAACCGAGTTCCCGGAGGAAGCCGGTGCCCTGTTGGCCAAGGCACAGGAGCTGATCACCCGCCATGCCATCGACGAGGACGACCTCGACGATCCGGCTGCCCGTACCGGGGTGGGGCATGCTGCGGTCTCGCTCGAGGGTTCCTACACCCATGAACGAGCTCAGATCTGGGGCGCCGTGGCGTCGGCCAACCGCTGCCTGGTGTTGAGTGGCAAGGTACGGGGCAGCCGCCGTGTCGCCATCCTCACGTTGGTCGGTCGCCCGACTGATCGTCGCATTGTCGAGCTGCTGGCCGAGTCGTTGGAGCGTCAAGCCCTGCTCCGGTTGCCGGACCCGTTGGCGGGGGAGACGCAGAGTTCGATCGTCCGTCGACGTCGCAGCTATCTGCTCGGCTTCGCCTGGGAGATCAGTCAACGACTCCAGCGAGTCACGGACGATGCTGCTCGGCATCCCTCGACCGATCAGGCGTTCGCTCGGCGCAATCTGGTCATCCGCGACGAACTCGACACGTATGTCGCTGACGTGTTCACCACCCGTAGGGATAGGTCCCGCTCGACGCTCGACGCTGCGGCTTTCGGTGAAGGGGAGAGTGCGGCCACGGTCGCCGACCTCGGTCAGGCTCGACTCCGCCGTCAGCAACGATTGGGAGGATGAGGCGGGGAGACCTCTGCCCGGAGTTCGGCGCCGTGTTGATCGAGGACCGGGGGCGCCGCATGGACGCCCGTGGGTGTTGCCGAGAACTTGATCGGACAGGCAACCTCGATCGTGGGTCGATGGTGAGGATGGCGGACCTCGACCAACATCTGGCGGGCAGCGACATGGGGGTCGACGGCCCAATCCTGAGCCGTCAGCACCGGGCCGACCGGCACTCGTCCACCCAGAAGCGAGACGAGTTCCGCGGTCGTGTGCTCACGAGCCCAGTCCGCCACTGCCGAGTCGACCACATCACGATACGCGGCCCGCGTCGTGAGGTCGGTCAGGCGAGGATCAGCCAGCAGGTCCGGGCGATCCATGATCTCGCACAGTGGCTGCCAGTGGGCGGCAGTGGGCGCAGCCACGGCACAATGGCCGTCGGCCGTCTCGTAGACGTCGAAAGGGGTGACGTCGGCGCTGCTGTTGCCGGAGGGCTCGTACCGAAGACCCTCGTAGTCCCACATGGTCTGGGCTGTCGAGCACAGCGCCATGACGGCGTCGACCATGGCAACATCGACGAACTGGCCCTCGCCGGTCTGGCGGGCATGGAGGACGGCAGAGACCAGTCCGAGGGCGGCCATCGCGGCCGGGAAGATGTCGCCGACGAGCGGTCCGGCCCGCAACGGATGCTCGGGATCTTGTCCGGTCATCGACACAAGACCGCCCATGGCCTGGGCGATGATGTCGAACGCCGGCCAATCGGCGTACGGACTGGCCCCGGTCCGTGGGTCGCCGAACCCGCGGATGGCCACGTACACCAGTCGAGGGTTGTGTTCGTGCACGACCTCCCAACCGACGCCGAGCCGATCCATCACGCCCGACCGCATGTTCTCGATCAGGGCGTCCGCCGTGGCCACCAACCCGAGATAGACCTGCCGGTCGTCGTCGTCGGCCAGGTCGAGAGCGATGCTCTTCTTGTTTCGGTTGCGGGCCGAGTAGCGGCCGCCGTAGGGCCCAGAACCGTCGTCGAGGTGGGGCCGGCTGAACCGAGTGAATTCTCCCGCCGGCGGTTCGACCTTGATGACCTCGGCCCCCATGTCGGCCAGCAACATGGCCGCGTAGGGTCCGGCCGCGGCGTGGGACACATCCAGGATGCGCACCCCCTGGAGAGGCCCGGTGGGCCGATCGATCATGGGGGCAGGCACGGGTCAGTTCCCGTCGACGGGGTGCAGCACGCAGAGGTGGGACAAGACCTCGCCGGTGCCGTCGGCGCCCATGGCCCTCGGGGGCTGGACCGCGGCAACACCGCCAACGGTCAACATCACCGCAGCGACACCTCCTGCCGGTGACAGAACGATGCGTCGGTCCCCCGCGGCAGGGGGTTGGGGAGCCGGGCTCTCGTCGATGCCGAGGTGGAGCACCGCCGCGAGCACGCCCAGGCCGACGGCGATCCACCACACCGTGGTGTAGCCATCAGGCCGATCGGCCAGTTCTCCGCCCAGCCACACCCCGGTGAAGGAACCCAACTGATGAGAAAGGAAGACGATGCCGAACAGGGTGCCAGAGTGCGTGGTTCCGAACTGGCTGGCCACGATGCCTCCTGTCAGTGGCACCGTCGAGAGCCACAACAGGCCAATGGTGGCGCCGAAGGCGATGAACGTGGTGGTGGTGGCCGGGAGCAGGACGAAGGCGGTGATCGAGATGGCTCGAAGGCCGTAGATGATCGACAAGAGATACGTCTTGCGGAAGCGGCTGCCCAAGAACCCGGCGACCAACGACCCGATGATGTTGAAGAGTCCGATCAGGGCCAGTGCGAACCGGGCGTTGCCTTCGGATACGCCGACGTCGCCCCCGTACGCCACCAGGTGGATGCCGATGAACGTCACGTGGAACCCGCATACGAAGAACGCGGCGTTCAGCATGAGATACGACCGACTGTGGGCGGCCCGGCGGAGATCGGAACGAAGTGGCACTGCGGGCCGGGTCGACGCCTCGCCGGTTTGCTGTTGCTGATCGATGGCTCGACCACGCAGTGGCCAGGTGAAACCGGCAACCGTCACCACGACCATGGAGAGGAGCGAGACCGTGATGCGCCAGCCGTAGCGGTCCAACAATTCCCCCACCAGAGGCACCAGGACGAACTGCCCGACCGAACCCATCGCGGTGACGATGCCGAGCGCCATCGATACTCGCTGCGGCGGCGCCATGCGGCCAACGGCGGCCAGGACGACCGAGAAGCTGGCAGCGCCGGTGGCGATGCCGATTAGTACTCCGGCCGACAGGAACAGGACTCCGGTGCTCTGGGCCTGGGACATGATCAGGAGCGAGACGGCATAGCCGACGCCGCCGGCCCCGAGCACCCGAGCGGCTCCGAATCGGTCGGCCACGGCGCCGGCGAGAGGTTGGGACAACCCCCACAGGAGATTCTGGACCGCGATGACCAGGCTGAACGTGCCCCGGTCGGTGCCCAGGGTCTCGACGACGGGATCGAGATACAAGCCGAACGTCGACCGGGCTCCGAGGCTGATCGCCGTGATCATGCTCCCTGCCGCGATGACCAGTCCCAGCGATCGGCCGTTCAGTGTTCGCATCGTCAGCATGGCGAAACCCTATCGGGTGAGACAGCTCCGAGGCGAAACGAGTTGTGGCCTACAGTCCTGACATGGAGCTGCATCCCGACGCTCGCAGACTGGCCGATCAAGCGGTTCCGCGAGATCTGCGAACGGTACCCCTCGACGTGCTGCGAACTGGCGCGGCGGTCCAGGCCCGGGCCCGTGGCGATGGCCCGTCGGTGGCGATGATCCGAGAGGAAATGGTGGCCGGTGTGCCCGTCCGGCTGTATCGCCCGGCCGCGGCATCTGGTGCCGCGGTGGTGTACTTCCACGGTGGCGGATGGGTGTTGGGCGGGCTCGACAGCATCGATCGAACGTGTCGGCTGTTGGCCGATGGCGCTGATCTGACCGTCGTGAACGTCGATTATCGGCTGGCTCCCGAGCATCCGTTTCCTGCGGCCTTCGACGACGCCCTCGCCGTGACCCGATGGGCCGTGGACGGTGGCGGTGATCTTGGCATCGACGGAGCTCGGGTTGGGGTGGCCGGGGACTCGGCCGGGGGAAATCTCGCTGCCGCGGTTGCCCTCGCCTGTCGCAGTGCAGTTGCCGCCCAGCTCCTGGTCTATCCCGCTGTCGACGCGACGATGAGTTCTGCCTCGGCCCAGTCCTATGTCGAGGGCCCGGGTCTGGTGGCCGACGAAATGCGCTGGTTCTACGAGCAGTACGCCCCCGGTGTGCCCAGGGACGAGTGGCGATTGTCGCCACTGCTGGCCCCGGACCTGACCGGCGCGCCACCGGCCCTGGTGATCACCGCCGAACACGATCCGCTGCGCGACGAAGGCGAATCGTATGCGCTTGCGCTGGCCGAGGCCGGTGTCGACGCCACCTCGGTCCGGTACCAGGGGGTGACCCACGGGTTCTTCGGCTGGGGTGCCGTGATCGCTCCTGGTGCAACCGCTACCGCGCAGGCCATCGACTGGTTGTCGCAACGGCTACGGTCCGGACATCGAGGCCACGGGCCCCGGTCCCGTCAGGGAGTGGCGTAGCCCTCCGGGTACTGGATGAACTCGAACAGGATGCCCAGGATCGACGCCGGGTGCGAAAAAGTGAACGAGATGTCGTCGTCGAAGTGGCGACCGGCGTAGTCGACCATGGGCATGCGATTGGTCACGGGCTGATCAGCGACGAACCGAACCCCTTTGGCTCCCAGGTCCGACATCGTCTCGCCGACGTCGTCGACGGCGAACGCGATGTGGTGGAGCCCTTCCCCCCGCTTGGCCAGGAAATCGGCGATCACACCGGTGTCGGCGGTGGGTTCCATCACCTCGAAATCGACCTTGCCGACGCGGCACATCCGGAATCGCATATCGTACATCGGGACATCGACGATGGGTCCGATGTCCGCGCCCAACAGCTGCTCGAACAGGGTGCATGCCTGGTCGAGATCGCGAACTGCGATGCCGACTTCGGTGATCCTCTTGACGCTCATCGGTTGAAGTCGGGGCTGCGCTTCTCGACGAAGGCGGCGATGCCTTCCCGGCCATCGGCCGAGCCCATCGCCAGCGAGATCTCGACACCTTCCCGTTCGCCCGCCTCCTCGAGCGAGCTCTCGTGACCTTCATAGATGAGCCGCTTGGCGTGACCCAGTGCCCAGGCCGGTCCCGCCGCCAATTGTTTGGCCAGGTCGATGGCGGCCTGATCGGCTTCGCCGTCGGGGACGACACGGTTGACGAGGCCCCAGCTCTCGGCTTCCGATGCGGTCAACACGCGGTTGGTCAGGGTCAGATCGAGGGCTCGGCGAACACCGATGTGACGGGAGAGGAAGTAGGTCGAGGTCCCGTCAGGGGTGACGCCGGCCCGGGTGTAGGCCATGGTGAACTTGGCCGACTCCTCGGCGATGACGAGGTCGAACGCCGACACGATCGACAGGCCGGCTCCGCCAGCTGCGCCGCCGACCCCGGCCACGACTGGCTTGGGCATCCGGTTCATGCGGTAGATGGCGCCGTGGAAGTCGGTGAGCATGTCGCTGGCCAGCTTGGGAAGTCCGGCCCCGGCGGCATGGAACTCCTTGAGGTCACCGCCGGCGCAGAACACCTTGCCCTCTGCTGTCACCGCCACCGCCCGTACGTCGTCGTCGAATGCGGCTTCCAGCATCACGTCGCGCAGATCGCGGGAGAACGCCGGATTGACGGCGTTGGCTCCCGATGGCCGATCGAATCGGATGTGAGCGATGTTGTCTTCGGTGCGGTAGGCGATCGTTTCGAAATCCATGACGCGAATCCTACCTCAGCTCGCCCGCCGCCTCCGATCTGACGGCCCAAACGATGACGTTGTGCCGATAGGAACGGGCCCGTCGATCGAAATCACCTCCACAGGTGATCAACCGAAGCTCCGGCTCGTCGGTGTTGCCGTAGACCTCCAACGTCGGGAACTCGTCCTTGGCGTGCTGCTCGATCCGGGTCGCGACGAACGCGACCTCGTCGCCGTTGGGGTAGACCACCTCGATCCGATCACCGACCACGACCTCGCTCAGCCGATAGAAGGGGGCAGGGCCATCGGTGGAGTCGACGTGGGCGGCGACCACGGCCGGGCCGGTCTCTCCGGGTCGAGGTCCGTCGACGTACCAGCCGCCGCGTGCGTAATCCTCCGGAACCTCGAGCTCACCGTTGAGATCGAGGCCCAGAGGATCGAGCACCACTCCGATGCCGACCCGGGAGATTCGAATCTCCCGTGGTGGGCCCGATGGAACGGTCAGGACTTCTTCCGACATCGCCTCGGATGAGTCGGTTTCGTCGTCGTGCTCGACGATCTCGGGATTCGGCGACGTTCGGGACGCCGATTCGGCTACGGCCACGGAGCTCGGGCTCGATGCCGGAAGTGGTTCGGCCGAGCCTCGAGGCGCGGCAACGATCGCAGCACTCACCAGCAATCCCGCGCCCAACACCGTGAGGCCGACCAGCACCCGGCGGGATGATCCCGCCGGGACGCCGGCCGCTAGTTCACCCGCCGCTTCAGACGTTGCGTCGTCGGCTGAAGGCAACGATCGATGCTCCACCGAGGGCGGTCAGACCGCCGAGCCCGAGCAGGATTGCCAGGCCGGTATTCGTCCCCTGTGCGGTGCCGCCGGCGCCGGCGGCCACACCACCGGTCGGTGTCGCGGTCACCTGTGCGGTCACTAGGGCACCACAGGTGGCGGGCATCGTGGCCTCGAGCGGGAGTTCGTCGGTCAGGCTCGAACGGGCATCACCGTCGTACTCGCCCGACTCGTCGAGGTCGACGCCGTGCACGACCACGGTCCACAGGGACACATTCGCTGCCACCTCGGGATCGACGGTGAAAGTCCGCTCGTAGACGTAGGTGCCGTCAGCTTCGGCCACGGGGTAGCGGTCGATCGCAAGGGCGCTGTCTGGGCTCGTGTCGCCCTCGGTCGTGAGGGACACCTTCACCGTGCCGTACTGGCCGGCACCTTCCACCGTGCTGACGATGCCGTCGCCATCGGCGTCGGCATCGATTCCCGGACACGAGGCCTGGACCCCGACTTCGCCGTGGATGTGCTGGGCATGGACCAAACTCGGCGACAGACCGTTGGCCTCGATGCGAACGGTCATCTGATCGCCGTCGATGCTGACCAGAGCGGTGGTGGTGCCGTTGCCCTGGTTGGTGTAGATGCCGTCAGCCTGCAGATCTTGGGCGCTGGCCGGAGCGGTGACCCCGACGGAGATGGCGGCGACCGCGGCGGAACCGATCAGAAAACGGCGAACTCGTGATGTTTGGCTGTGCATGCTTCCCTCCAAGGACCCGGGGGCCTCCCGGTAGCCCACGACACTAGGTTCGGCGGTCGTCGGTTGTCGAGTCGTCGTCGTCCTGGCCGTCGCAGCAGCTGAAGTGGTAGACGTTGATCACGAAACCGAAGGGGTGGGCAATGGATCAGAAGCTCGAAGGCAAGACCGCAGTGGTGACGGGAGGATCGGCCGGTATCGGCTTCGGCATCGCCAAGACCTTTCTCGAAGCGGGAGGCAACGTGATGATCACCTCCCGAAAGGCCGACAAGTGCGAAGCAGCAGCCGAGGAACTGCAGGGACTGCCGGGCCAGGTGGATTGGCGGGCCAGCCATGTCGGCGATCCCGAGCAGGGAGAGCAGGTGATGAAGGACACGATCGAGCGTTTCGGATCGCTGGACGTCCTGGTCAACAATGCAGCCACGAATCCCCACAACGGGCGCAGTATCGACGTCGATGCCGGCAAGCTGGACAAGACCTACGAAGTCAATGTGCGAGGACCGCTCCTGTGGACCCAGCATGCCTGGAATCTGTGGATGAAGGAGCACGGCGGCGCGGTCATCAACATCGCGTCGGTCGGCGGTTTCACGACCAGCCGGGACATCGGCATCTACTGCATCTTCAAATCGACGTTGATCCACATGACCAAACAACTGGGGGCCGAACTGGGTCCGGGTGTTCGGGTCAACTGCATCGCCCCCGGGCTGATCCGAACCGACTTCGCCCGAGTGCTGTGGGAAGGGGAGCGAGGGGCTGAGGTATCCGAGGCACTGCCCATGAAACGACTGGGAGAGCCCGAGGACATCGGCCGGGCCGCATTGTTCCTGGCCGCTGACGCGACGTGGATGACGGGCCAGACCATGATCGTGGACGGGGGCGAGATCATCCGGGTCGACCTTCCCGAATCGGACTGAGGACCGGGTTCGCATGACCGACGTCCATCAGCTTCTTCGTGCGTACCGGCGAGGCGAGCAATCGCCCGTCGAGGTCATCGACGAACACCTGGCCCGCATCGAACGGCTGGAGCCGCACCTCAACGCCTTCACGGTCGTCGACGCCGAAGGGGCTCGTCGTTCGGCCCTGGAAAGCGCCCGGCGGTGGGAGCGAGGGGAGCCCATCGGGGATCTCGACGGCGTGCCGGTCACGGTGAAGGACATCGTCGCCATGAAAGGGTTCCCGACGACGTCGGGATCGGCGGTGACCTCGAACGAGCCGGCCGAGGCCGACTCGCCTCCCGTCGCCCGGCTCCGGGATGCCGGTGCGGTCTTCCTGGGCCGTACGACGACTTCGGAGTTCGGGTGGAAGGGCATCACCGACACCCCACGGTTCGGCCCGACCCGAAACCCGTGGGATCTCGATCGCACTCCGGGTGGTTCCTCGGGAGGGGCGGCGGCGTCCCTGGCAGCCGGGATCGGGGCCGTCGCCCACGGCAACGATGGCGGCGGTTCGATCCGGATCCCCGCCAGCTACTGCGGTCTGATCGGGCTCAAGCCAACGTTCGGTCGTGTTCCCCAGGCGCCCGTGGAGTCACCGTTCAGTTCGCTGGTGTCGAACCTGGGCTTGACCACCTCGGTCGAGGACGCAGCCCTGTTGCTGAACGTGATGTCGCGGCCCGATCTCCGTGATTGGCACTCCGTCCCCCATGACGGCCGTGACTGGCGGATCGGTCTCCAGGACGGCCTGGCAGGTCTGCGTGTCGGATACTCGGAGAACTTCGGCGGCGCTGACATCGACGGTGACGTACGAACGGCGCTGCGGGCAACCGTCGATGCCCTCGACGACGCCGGCGTGGCGGTCGTCGACGTGGGCCCGGTCATCGAACCCCTCCGCCCTCAGCTCGAGGGCTATTGGAAGGCGGGGTTCGCGGCCATTCTCGACACCATTCCCAGCGATCGGTGGGACGAGGTCGATCCCGGGTTCCGACGGCTCGGCCAAGAGGGCTTGAGTTTCACCATGTTGGAGATGGTGGCGGCCCAGGGAGCCCGGGCCCGGCTGGTCGAAACCCTGCGTCGCTTCCATCTCGAGCACGATCTCCTGCTCACGCCGACCATGCCGACCGTCGCACCCCCGATCGGCACCATCTACCATTCGGTCGAGTTCGATCGTTGGGATCACGGGGTGCCATTCACGGTGCCCTTCAACTATTCGGGCCAACCGGCAGTGTCGATTCCGGCCGGCCGGTCTTCGACCGGCCTCCCCATCGGTGTACAACTCGTGGGCGACCTCTTTCGAGAGGATCTGGTGCTGCGAGGGGCTCGGGCCATTCTGGACCTGCTGGGATGGAGCTGGACGGCGGCCCCGGTCGTCGGGGGCTAACCGACGCCGGGGTTGATCGGTGCGTCAGCCACGACCCTGGCATCGATCAGTTCGAGAAGCTCGGTCTCGCCCAGCCCGAGATCGCCGGTCAGGATCACTCGATTGTGTTCGCCGAACCAAGGCGAACGGACCATGCGATGGGGCTGATTGCCGATCAGGCGCCACGTGGGTCCGGTCTGACGGTACGGGCGCATCTTCGGGTTGGGGACCTGGACGAAGAAGCCTCGGTTCACCAACTGGGGGTCGTCCTTGATGCCCAGAGTGTCCAGCACCTGGCCGGCCGGGATCCCGCTGTCCTGCAGCACAACGGTCAGTTCTCGCGCCTCGCGGTGACGCGTCCAGGCTTCGATCGCTGCGTCCAACTCGTCGTGGCGATGCCGGCGTTGCGCGGTGGTGAGCGAGGAGAGATCGCCTCGATCCATCAACCGGCACAGTCGACCCCATTCCCGGTCGTCGCGGATCGACATCACGATCCACTGGTCGTCACCGGCCGTTGGGTAACAGCCTTGCGGCGCCATCGTCGGGTGGCGATTCCCCGTCGGCAACGGGTCGTCGTCGGTGACCGAGGCGGCCACGAAGGCCGGTCCGGCCATCGACGATGCCGTCTCGCGTTGCGCCATGTCGATGTGGCGCCCCTTGCCGGTAGCCAGCGACAAGGTCAGGGACAGGGCAGTGGCAGCTACGGCGTGGAGGCCTCCGACAGGGTCGCCGTAGGAGACTCCCGTCTTGTACGGCACGTCGTCGTCGCCGTACCCGGTGAGCGACATGAGCCCGGACATCATCTCGATGATGGGGCCGAAGCCGACGTGGTCTCGGAGCGGACCTGTCTTGCCGAACCCGGCCATCGACACCAACACGATCCGCTCGTTGGCGGCTCGGAGGATGTCGTAGCCCAGGCCCAGTTTGTCGAGCACATCCGCTCGGTAGTTCTCGATGACGACGTCGGCCTCGGCCACCAGGCGCAAGAACAGGTCGCGCCCGGCATCTTGGGCCAGATCGAGGGTCAGTGACCGCTTGGAATGGTTGTACTCGTTGAAGTAGTAGGCGCTGTTCCACGGGTCGGCGACCGCAGAATCCTGGGGAACCAGGGTGCGGATGTTGTCCCACGCCGACGGCGATTCGATCTTGATGACATCGGCCCCGCATTCGGCCAACAGCTTCGTGGCGTAGGGCCCGGCCCACATCATCGACAGGTCGAGCACCCGGAGACCGCGCAGAGGGCGAGGTGCCGAAGGAAGGTCGGAGCGATCGGGTAGGGGTCGAGGATCCCACTCCGGAGCGTCCCCAGGTTCCTTGGGCTCGGGTCGACTCCAGGAGAGCCCGGGAAACGGCCGGCCCGGCATCGTGACCGGGCCTCGCTCGGTCTCCACGTGGTCGAAGAAGCCTCGTTGGTCGTAGGCCTCGTCGGCCAGCAACTCGCGCGGGGTGCGTACCGCACCGAAGGGAACCCGGTGACGAGGGCTGAGTTCGGTCAACTCCTCCTTCGTGTGATCCGACATGAAGGCCATCACGTGGGCCAGGAGCTCGTCGTTGTGATCGGCCCGCGACACCGGGTCGGCAAAACGTTCGTCGCACGCCACCGGCTCACCGAGCAGTTGGAACAGCGCTGGGATCTGGCGTTCGAGGCAGCACACCCCGGCGAATCCGTCCGAGCATCGGTAGACACCCCAGCTGGCCCGCACGCTGTTGCCCGACCGGACGACGGGGGCATGGGTCTCGTATTCGCTCATGGCCCCGTAGAGCTCGGGCATCGATGCCGCGCACTCCTGCATCGAGAGATCGATCCAGGTGCCCAGACCATGACGCAGCACACCGAGGTGAGCGACGGTGGTTGCAGCCAGGGCGTGGAGTCCGCCGAGGAGATAGGCCTGGTCGCCGCCGGTTACCAGGGGCGGCCGGTGGGGTTCACCGGTCAGCGACATGAGGCCGCCGACGGCGAATTGCACGGCGTTGGTCGTGGACCAGCGAGCTCGAGGTCCGGTCTGGCCGAAGGGGGAGATCGAGGTGATGATCAGGGCCGGTCGGTCTGCCCTCAACTGCCGAGGGTCGATCCCGTTGGCAGACATCCAGCCCGGAGCCTGGTCCTCGATCACGATGTCGGCTCCGGCCACGAGCCCCGCCAGGCCGGCCTGGTCGACGGTGAGGTGAGACGTGCCGGTCAGGAAGAAGGTCTGCTCGTGCAGGGTCAACGTGTCGGTTCGTTGTTCGCTGCCGGCATCGCCAACGGTGACCCGGATGGTTTCGGCCCCGAAGCCTCGCAGCACCCGGGTGCAGAACGCAGCGGGCAGACCTCCTGCGATCTCCACCACTCGGACTCCGCTGAGTGGACCTGGCTCTTTCATCGGTGGCGAATCTAGGTCATCGGTGGCGAATCCAGGTCATCGGTGGCGAATCCAGGTCATCGCGTGCGATCGCCGCTTCGCCCGCGCTGGGCAAGGGAATCGCGTCACCTTCGGTGGGCAATGGACAGAACGACTTCGAGATCGAGCTGCTCCTCGAGGTGATCCGCCCAACGATCGAGCGTTGCGTCGATGCTGTCGTCGTAGCGGAGCGTACTGGTCACCCCGAGTCCCGCCAGGAAGGCAGCCCGGAACCGATCATCGGCGAAGACCCCGTGGACGTAGGAGCCGATGATGCGACCGTCGACCGACTGTGCACCATCGGGTCGGTCACCGAGCATCAGCCACGGGCGTCCGGTATCGGGGCCTGTGGTACGGCCGGCGTGGATCTCGTAGCCCACGACGGATGTTCCGGTCTCCCGATGTCGGCCGACGACTGGCCGAGTCACCTTGTCGGAAGCGAGCACGGTCTCGATGTCCAACAAGCCGAGCCCGGACGCGGTTTCGACCGGGCCTTCGACACCCAGAGGATCGGTGATCGTTCGACCCAGCATCTGGTAGCCGCCGCACAATCCGATCACACGACCACCTCGCCGTACGTGGGCCGCGAGATCGAGTTCCCAACCCTGGGTTCGGAACAAGGCCAGGTCGGCCAGCGTCGCCTTGGTGCCGGGAAGGATGACGAGGTCCGCAGGAGGAAGGGCATGGCCGGGTGGAACCATG
>ERZ888423.2525-NODE-2525-length-13488-cov-6.009082_pt1 | contig 13488 bp, 14 predicted proteins | sample MGYA00520523_ERZ888423 | MGnify/ENA primary metagenome ERZ888423 (study PRJEB32303, sample SAMEA104408611) | aquatic metagenome | biome: Brackish water; feature: Pelagic; material: water | place: Baltic Sea | collected 2014-06-08T10:24:00 | depth 30,27 m ...
AGTTGGCTACAATAACCGCTACACTGCTCGTAACCACAGCTTTTGTACTAGCCGCTCCCACTTCTATGGCTCCCCCTTTTACAGTAAATCCATAATACGCTGAAATACTTGTAATCAAGAATGCGAAAACCACTGTCTTGCTTAAAGAATAAGCCACATAATAGGGTCTAAATCCCAATTGCAAACCTAGAATATAATCGGGTGGAGTTATCATTCCACTCAAATCTCCAGCTATATATCCACCTAAAATTCCGAGGAACATACTAATAAGAATTAGGATGGGATTGAAGATCATACTAGCCAAAATCTTTGGAAGAATCAGATAAGCAGGACTGTTGATACCCATCACATCTAAGGCTTCTATTTGCTCGCTCACACGCATGGTACCCAGGGTCGATGCAATATTGGAACCCACTTTCCCCGCCAAAATTAGGCTAATCATGGTGGGCGAGAACTCCAAAATAATCGATTCGCGCGTAGCTATAGCAATATAGTAAGCGGGTATGATAGGATTATCTAAATTGAGAGCCGTTTGTATCGTTACAACGGCCCCTACGAACAATGATATTATTGCAACAATTGCAACCGAATCATATCCCAAATAATCAATTTCTTTAGCAAAGGCCTTTCGATACATCGAAAATCGCTCTGGCTTATGAAAGAGTCTACCCATCAAGAGAATATACTCTCCAAATTTTTCTATGCTGCTTTTCACTTAAGCGAAAATACCTCTAATTTGCCTTATGAAAATGAACAAAGCATTGAATACATTGCTACCCTGGTGTTTTTTATTTTTAAGCCTTTTGATAACTCTCAGTTGTGGTGCCGCTAAAGGCTGTGACTGTCCTCATTTTTAAGCACTTTGGCACATCCACTATCCCATCACTTGCCCCAAGCCAGCCTCAGTGCTGTGGTTGAATTACTTGAAAAGTATCCCATTCACTTTTTAATTACAAAAGGGCGACAATCAAAATTGGGAGATTATAAGTCGCCACTAAGCGAAAAAGAAAGGCATAGAATAAGTGTAAACGGAACGCTGAACCAATATGCCTTCCTCATAACTACATTGCATGAATATGCGCACTTATTGGTAAGAGTTCGAAATCCAAGAAAAAAGATTCCACCTCATGGGCTTGTATGGAAAAATACCTTTCAAGAAGTTATGTCACCCTTTCTTAATGAATCTATTTTTCCAGAAAATATTTTAAAGGCATTGCGAGTTCATATGATTGACCCTAAAGCGTCTAGCACTGCAGATCACGCATTAATGGCCGAAATACAAAAATTCGATAAAGTAGATGAAAACCTTCTTATTGTAGATGAGCTCGAAGCCAACGCCCTCTTTATTTTACCCAATGGCTGGGAAATGAAGGCTATTCAAAAAGACCGCAAACGATGGCTCTGCGAAAGGCTGAGCGATGGCCGAATGTACAAGGTGCATCCTTTAACAAAAGTTCAAAAAAAATGAAGCTTATCTTTGGCGAATGACAGATGATTTATGGTTTGCATCCTTAGGTAAACTGGGTGTATTAGGCGGAGGACAGCTAGGTAAAATGCTGATAGAAGAGGCCATACGAATGGATATTACCTTGGCCGTTATGGACGAAAATCCGCTATGTGCCTGCTCTGGAATAACGCCCTTCTTCAAGCAGGGTTCTATTACCGATTACCAAAGTGTTCTTGAATTTGGTAGAAGCTGCGAGGTGCTTACTATTGAAATAGAAAACGTAAATATAGAAGCCTTAAAGCAACTTGAAAAAGAAGGAATTAAAGTCTTTCCTCCTGCAGCAGTAATTCAGCTCATTCAAGACAAAGGCAGTCAAAAGGGCTTTTACAATCAAAGCGGTATTCCTACCGCTCCTTATACATTGTTCAACGATTTAGAAGAGCTCAAAGTCGCGGTTTCTGATAATCAACTCGCATTTCCATTCGTTTGGAAGGCTCGAAAAGGAGGCTATGACGGCAGAGGAGTTCAGATCGTTCGGAGTTTAAACGATTTACAAAACCTAAGTAATTCACCTTGTTATACAGAAAACTTAATTCCATTTGAAAAAGAGTTAGCCTGTGTTGGCGCTCGATCCAGCAAAGGCGAAGTAGTGTGCTATCCCCTTGTGGCCATGGATTTCCATCCAGATGCCAATCAAGTGGAAGACGTATTTATGCCTGCCTGTGTTTCGGAAATTATAGAAATGGAAGCGAAGAGAATTACCACTCATTTACTGAATGAACTCAATCATATTGGGCTTCTAGCCGTTGAGTTTTTCCTGACATTGGAAGGCCAATTGCTAGTAAACGAATGTGCTCCAAGACCGCATAACAGCGGACATATTTTTTCCGACAACTGTTTCACCTCTCAATTTGAGCAGCATTTAAGAGCAGTCTGTGGACTAAAACTCGGATCTACCCGAATGCACTATCCTGGAGTTATGGTAAACTTAGTTGGTGCTGAAAATCATATCGGAAAAGTCTATTACGAAGGAGCTTCTCAAGCCATTGCAGAAGAAGGTGTTATTCTCCATCTTTATGGAAAAACCGATACACGTCCCTTTAGAAAAATGGGCCATATTAATTGCATTGCAAACACTTTAGAAGAAGCCAAACAAAAGGCTGTTCGAGTGCGTTCAAATCTTAAAATCGTTTCAAATAATGGATAATCCAAATAAAATAGAAGTTGGAATAATTATGGGTAGCAAGTCAGATTTGCCCATAATGCAAGAAGCTGCCGATTTTCTGGCGACCTTGGATATCTCATTCGAGATAAAGACGGTATCAGCCCACAGAACGCCAAAATGGATGTTCGAATACGCTGAAACAGCAGTAAACAGAGGACTTAAAGTAATCATTGCGGGGGCAGGCGGAGCCGCACATTTACCAGGCATGATTGCTTCATTAACCAGCCTACCGGTAATTGGCGTTCCCATTAAGTCTAGAAATTCTATAGATGGATGGGATAGTGTTCTGTCCATTTTACAAATGCCTGGAGGAGTACCCGTGGCAACAGTAGCACTAAATGGAAGTTTAAATGCTGGAATTTTGGCCGCTCAAATCTTAGGAAGCCATCAAGAAAATATCCGCCTAAAAATTGAAGACTACAAAGCCAGTTTAGCACAGAAGGTTCTAGAGAGCTAGTATTTAATTAAGAAAACATCAAAAACAAAGAAGCCCGCAATTGCGGGCTTCTTTGTAATGAAAAGGTCAACTTACATCATTCCTCCCATACCTCCCATTCCAGGTCCACCTGCAGACATTGCAGGCTCATTGGATGGAATTTCTGTAATGGTAGCTTCTGTAGTCAAAAGCATTCCGGCAACAGAAGCAGCGTTTTCCAACGCAACACGGGTTACTTTGGTTGGATCAATAATTCCAGCCTCAAACATTCCACCATACGTGTCGTTCTTGGCATTAAATCCAAAGTCGCCTTTACCTTCTTTCACTCGGGCTACCACTACCGAACCTTCTAATCCAGCGTTTTCAACGATCTGACGAAGAGGCTCCTCAATGGCGCGCATAACAATGGCCATACCTGTAGACTCGTCGTCGTTTTCGCCTTTGGCTCCAATTAATGCCGCTGCAGCACGTACCAACGCAACACCACCTCCAGGAACAATGCCCTCCTCAATGGCTGCACGTGTGGCCGCCAATGCATCGTCTACACGGTCTTTCTTTTCTTTCATCTCCACTTCAGAAGCTGCGCCTACATAAAGCACCGCTACACCACCAGCTAATTTTGCAAGACGTTCTTGAAGCTTCTCTTTGTCGTAATCAGAAGTGGTAGTCTCAATCTGAGCCTTAATCTGATTCACACGCGCCTTAATATCGCCCGGCTCACCTGCTCCATTTACGATGGTAGTATTGTCTTTATCCATACTAATCTTCTCGCAAGTTCCCAACATATCAATGGTTGCGTTCTCAAGTTTGAAACCGCGCTCTTCACTGATAACAGTACCTCCAGTAAGAATAGCGATGTCTTCTAACATAGCCTTACGACGATCTCCAAAACCCGGTGCTTTCACTGCCGCTATTTTCAATGCACCACGAAGTTTGTTTACTACCAATGTAGCAAGAGCTTCTCCATCTACATCTTCGGCAATGATTACCAAAGGCTTACCACTTTGAGCTACTGGCTCGAGTACCGGCAACAACTCTTTCATTGTGCTTACCTTCTTGTCGTAGATAAGAATAAGAGGATTGTCCATTTCGGCAATCATTTTGTCGCTATTGGTAACGAAGTAAGGCGATAAAAATCCGCGATCGAACTGCATACCTTCCACAACGTCTACATAGGTATCCGTTCCTTTGGCTTCTTCAACAGTTATAACCCCTTCTTTTTTCACCTTGCCCATTGCCTCTGCAATAAGTTTTCCTATGGTGCTATCGTTGTTGGCTGAAATAGAGGCTACTTGCTCAATTTTACTATCGCTATCCCCTACTGCAACCGACTGTTTTTTGAGATCTTCAACTACGGCTATTACAGCCTTGTCTATGCCTCTCTTTAAATCCATCGGATTTGCTCCGGCAGCTACATTCTTCAGTCCATGGGTAATGATGGCTTGGGCTAGAACTGTAGCGGTTGTAGTTCCATCACCTGCAATGTCCGCAGTTCTAGAGGCTACTTCCTTAACCATTTGAGCTCCTAAGTTCTCAATTCTGTCTTCTAAATCAATTTCCTTCGCAACCGTTACTCCGTCTTTGGTAACATTCGGTCCACCAAATCCTTTTTCAATAACTACATTCCGACCTTTTGGTCCGAGGGTTACTTTCACCGCATTCGCCAGTGCATCTACTCCTTTTTTCAGTTTGTCGCGTGCTTCTATATTGAAGCGAATTTCTTTTGCCATTATTTTCTGTTTTATTTTTTAACTCTGTTCTACTCTACTCTTAAAGAATTGCTAGGATATCCGATTCACGCATGATAAGGTAATCTGCTCCTTCATACTTTAATTCGGTACCAGCATACTTTCCATAAAGCACCTCATCTCCAACAGCTACCGTAATGGGCTCGTCTTTCTTCCCACCACCAATCGCTACTACTTTACCGCGCTGAGGTTTCTCCTGTGCTGTGTCCGGAATGATTAGTCCTGAGGCGGTTTTGGTCTCAGCTGCAAGAGGCATCACTAAAACGCGATCTGCCAATGGGCGAATCTTTACTTCTGACATGTTTTATACTTTTATTTAGTTAGTACTTATTTGCCGGCTTTTGCTCGAATTCTATGCCATTGGAACCTTACGGAATTCTAGAGTTGACTTGCTGACAAGATGTCTTAGAAGCAAAAAAAAGCATTGTCAAAGGTGACAATGCTTCTCCAAAAAATGTCAGTTTGGCGCTTAAGCCATATTGCTGTATACAGCCTGTACATCATCATCTTCCTCAATCTTCTCCAAGAGCTTATCCACCTCCGCTTGTTGGTCTTCAGTAAGCTGTTTAGTATCCATCGGGATTCGTTCGAATCCTGAACTAATGATTTCAATTTCCTTTTCCTCCAAAGCCTTTTGCACAGAACCAAAATCACTAAAAGCGGCGTAAATCATAATGCTATCGTCTTCTTCGTCGAGGAAAACCTCTTCTGCTCCAAAATCAATCATCTCAAATTCAAACATTTCCACATCAATATTTGAGGAGGAAATTTTGAAATGACATTTGTGTTCAAACATAAAATCAACAGATCCTGAAACGCCAAGACTGCCTCCGCCCTTATTAAAATAGGATCGAATATTTGCAACCGTTCTAGTTGGATTATCGGTTGCTGTTTCAATTAACAAAGCAATTCCGTGTGGCGCATAGCCCTCGTAAACCAATTCTTTGTAATCTGCCTGATCTTTGGAAGAAGCCTTCTTAATGGCTCTTTCCACATTGTCTTTGGGCATATTAAAGGATCGTGCATTCTGCATCAAGGCCTTTAGCTTAGAATTGGCATCCGGACTAGGTCCAGCCTCCTTCACAGCAATGATAATATCTTTTGAAATACGCGTGAAAATTTTGCTCATTGAAGACCAGCGCTTCATTTTTCTCGCCTTCCTGTATTCGAATGCTCTTCCCATAATTTGGTCTCTGACTTAGGTCAACAAAAATACAAGCCTCAATCAATTCAGCATCATTTTCTAAAAAGCCTATACAGTGATAATTCTTTGCGCACCCAATTCAATCTACCTAATGACTGAAGCCTTCCTTAATTACCTTCGCATAGATGGTAAATAAACTGCCCTACCTTTTCAATAGGCCTGTAGTTCAAGTTGGATGGATACCGCTAATCCTCTTTGCATTTGCGCTAATTCTAAGAATTTGGGAGATGGATAGCCACCCAATTCAACTGGATGAGCCTTTCAGTTTATATCATTCCAGTGCTTCTATTTTGGATATTTTTAAAATGCTCCCGAATGAAAACAACCCTCCACTGCACTTTCTAATCCTTCATTTTTGGATAGAACTCTTTGGAATTGAGCCCTTCCCCACTCGACTTCTTTCTGCGATATTCTCTTCATTTGCTGTGGTATACACCTATTTTTTCGGAAAAGAATTTCTAAATCATCGAACAGGAATTGCAGCTGCTTTCATACTGTGTCTTTCCAATCTCAACATTGTCTTTGCCCATGAAGTAAGAGTATATAGTCTTTTTACGCTTCTCGCTATTGCCACTGCATATTACTATTTCAAAATGCTCTTTGGTCCAGGAAAGACGTATAAATACCCCTTCATTCTATCAAGCCTCCTACTCATTTACTCACACTTTTTTGGCCTCATTCTTCTAGCCGGCCTTTTTCTGATTCCATTTAGTTCTAAATCCTTCTTCTTCACGCATCTAAAAAGCCGAATGCAATCCTTTTTTTGGATTGGCGTTTTCTATCTGCCCTATTCAATTATTCTGCTGAATCGCTTTTTTGCTACGAGTGAAGGCAACTGGGTTCCCAAACCAAATATGAGTCATTTGAGTTGGGGAATTGGGCTTTTTACTCATTTTGGTAGATTTACTTTTATAGTTGAACTCATTCTCTTCGTTTACGTGCTCTATTTCATTCTTCAGAGAGGTGAAGCAGTAAAAAAAGGATACTCAATACTCCTTCTTTTCTCCTTTTGCTACTTCAGTATGTTCTTCGCATCGAGCTTTATGCCCATGTTTATTGAAAGATACCTAGTTTACTTAAGTCCTTTCTTTTATCTCAGCCTCTTCTATGCTTTGTTTCGCATATTGAATTTCAATCGGATAATGGGCAATACCATTGCGGTTTTTTTTCTCGTAGTAATGGGCAGTCAATTACGAGTATCCTACCCGAACTCTAGGCAACCCAATGAAGCGGCTAAATATATTTCTCAACTCCAATCTCCCCGGTCTGCTACTATACTAATTCCAAAGTGGTGGGAACTAAATATAGCCTATCACTATGATATTGAAGTCTTTAAACAATATGGAAATAGTACCAACGCCTTAAACAAAGACCACATTTATCCCATTTACGGTGGAGCTGATTTGGAGCGTTTAAACAATCAAAATCTGGATCAAATCTTGTTTGTAGACGGTGGATCTCAATTTTGCGACCCTGACAGCACCGCATATCAATGGTGCCACCAACGATTTACAAAAGACAGTCTTGTGGCTCAATTGGAAGGATACAAACTGATCTTATTCTACGAAGCTTTGTCGAAAAAGGCGAACGAATAGAGGTGTTTTTTCTCGATTATGTTTTACCCTTTTTTCCCATAACTGTGTTTGTAATAATCTAGTTATCTTCGGCCGGTAAAGCAATTTTTTGTGGATTTAAAATCTGTTATTAAAAAAGGAGCCTATTTTTTCATGCAAAATGTTTTGCCTGAAAAATTATATCAATACGTGCCACAAGGCTTGGATATGTGCTTGGATCTAAGAAAACTTCCAACCGAGCTTCAGCCCAAGGTGATTTTCGATGTTGGGGCTAACACCGGCCAAACGGCTGTAAAACTGCGCGATTGGTTTCCAAATTCAGTAATACATTCGTTTGAACCTGTGGAGGATAGCTATAAAACACTATCCAAGAACATTGCTCAATTTAAAAATATTCAGGCGCATAAAAAAGCATTGGGGTCTAGTATCGGACAAGCAGAAATTAACATTCTGGCAGACAGCACTATGAGCTCATTGGATATGATCAAATCAGATAAAGATTTATTTCTTAGAAAAGAAATGATATCCATTAGTACCGTAGATCAAATGATGCAAGATTTGAATATCGATCATCTGGATTTATTAAAAATCGATACCGAAGGCTACGATCTTGAAGTCTTAAAGGGCGCAAAATCGAGTTTAGAAAACGGAAAAATTTCATTCTTGCAAGTTGAAGCAGGCATGAATCCTTTTAACGACAGACATGTTCCGCTTGAGTATTTCAACGAATTCTTGAAGCCCTATGAGTTTCTTCCTTTTGGGTTATACGATCAAAAGTTAGAATGGAACGGCGCTAAAAGATTGCGCTTTTTAAATCCAGTCTTCATCTCTCGAAAATTGGCACTGCAATCGTTTGAAAGCTAATTTGAGCTAAGTATAAAGCATTTGATCCTCTAGTTAAGAATTACTTTGTTTATTGGTATACCTTGCTTTTCCTTTTTTAACTGAGTAGATAAAAAAGGGAAAACCATTGAACTATTGAGTTTTTTGAACAAGAATTCGATCATTTATTCCTTTTGGGTAAACAAAACGCTGGGCAGCTCTTTTATCCCTTTTTACACTTCGTTATCCCTTTTTACACTTCGTGTTGAATACAAAAGCGCTATCCAGCATTTTTCTCGAAACCCGTCGATTGCTTTCAATAGTTAGTAACTTCACCCTGCTCTAGGCCGAATTATTTCTAAGGCTGACGAGCAATATTATTATGGACAAAATCGAAAATGTTAGTCTAGATTTCCTTTCTCTTAAGGATTATGCACAACTAAAAATAGCCATGATTGATGCCTATTCAAATATGCCAGATAGCTATTGGAAAGAGCATCACATCCAAAGTCTTATAGAACGTTTCCCTGAAGGTCAGGTGGTTCTGAAGGTAAATGGACAAATTGCAGGCTGTGCTCTCTCAATAATAATAGATGAAAGTCATTTAGAGAAGAGACATACCTATAAAGATATTACTGGGAATTTCAGCTTTTCCACACATGATCCGAAAGGAGATATTCTTTATGGTATTGACGTTTTTATCATTCCTGAATTCAGAGGCTTGCGCTTAGGTAGGAGGATGTATGATTACCGAAAAGAATTGACAGAAAAATTAAACCTGAAGGGAATCGCCTTTGGCGGAAGAATTCCAAATTACCATAAATTCTCTCAAGAACTCTCTCCAATTGAATATATTCGAAAGGTACGAGAAAAGGAGATCCATGATCCGGTATTGGATTTTCAATTATCCAATGATTTTCATCCATCTAGAATATTGAAAAATTATCTAGAAGGAGACACAGCTTCAAAAGAGTATGCGGTCTTACTAGAATGGAATAACGTCTATTATGAAAAGCCTTTTGACACGCCAAGTACCGTTAAAAAGGTGGTGCGAATGGGCTTGGTTCAATGGCAAATGCGCGGTTATTCTGATTTAGATAACTTAATGCAACAGGCAGAGTTCTTTATTGATGCAGTTTCTGGCTATCGTTGCGACTTCGCCCTATTTCCTGAGTTTTTCAATGCACCACTTATGGCTGCGCACAACAATCTAAGTGAGTCAGATGCCATTCGACAACTGGCAGGCTTTACGGATGAAATTGTAACCCGCTTCAATAAATTGGCTGTCTCTTACAATATCAATATTATAGGTGGAAGTATGCCTCTTTTCGAAAACGGCGTACTCCTAAATGTGGGCCATTTGCACCGTAGGGATGGATCAACTGAACGATATGAGAAAATTCATGTAACACCAGATGAAGCCAAAGTATGGGGATTACGCGGAGGAAATAGAGTGCAGACTTTCGATACAGATTGCGGAAAGATTGGCATCTTAATCTGTTACGATGTTGAATTCCCAGAATTAAGCCGCTTGATGGCCCTTGATGGAATGGATATTCTCTTCGTTCCTTTCTTAACGGATACGCAAAATGGCTATTCTAGGGTTCGAAATTGTGCCCAAGCACGTGCCATAGAAAATGAGTGCTATGTGGCCATAGCGGGCAGCGTTGGAAATCTGCCGAAAGTGCATAATATGGATATTCAGTTCGCTCAATCTATGGTATTTACTCCATGTGACTTTCCTTTCCCTACCAATGGCATTAAAGCTGAGGCCACTCAAAACACCGAAATGATATTGGTTGTAGATGTGGATATAGATTTATTGCGACAACTGAATTCGTTTGGTAGCGTGAGAAACCTAAGAGATAGAAGAACCGACCTCTACAACCTAACCAAGGTATAATCCGATTTTAATGCTCTTTCAAGGTCCTTTAAAAAAGATGAAGGTTTTTTATCAAGAACCTGTGCGCTATACATTAGAGATTGGAGACGATTTCTTGGTAGTAAATGATCTCATTGGCAAGAAATGGCAAATTGACTATCAACACAAAACCCAATGCTTCTGCGGCACTACAGTAAATAAAGTCTTTCGACAGAATTTCTGTTATGAATGCTTTTATAGCAAGCCTGAAGCGGGCGATTTTATTTTGCGGCCTGAACTGAGTAAGGCCCATTTAAATATAGAAGATAGAGATCTTGAATGGGAGAAAGCCTATCAACTCAAACCGCACATAGTTTATTTGGCAGATAGCGGTGGACTTAAAGTTGGCGTGACTCGAAAAGAACAAGTGCCCACTCGATGGATTGATCAAGGAGCCTCCTCCGCCATAGTTTTGGCAGAAGTTCCTAATCGTTATTTGGCTGGGGAGTTGGAGGTGGCTCTAAAAAAACATATCTCAGACAAAACCGTGGTTAAAAAAATGCTTGGTAACGCTCTTTTTCCTCTTGACCTTAGAGAAGAAAAGCAAAAGATTTTACCATTGATACCCGCGCACTTCAATATGTACCTGAGGGATGATTCTGAATTGCCTTTGGAAATTAAATACCCACGTCCTGATTTTTTTGAACATCAAAAGAGTATCTCTTTAGAGAAAGAAAGCCATTTTACAGGTGTTTTGTTGGGTATTAGAGGTCAGTATCTACTCTTTGATCAAGGAAAAGCAATCAATGTTCGCAGTCATGAAGGAAAGATTATTGAATTAGATATAAGATAGTTTGGTGAATATAAAAACCTTGCGTACTTTCGCAACCCAAAAAATTTAGTGCATGTACGCAATCGTAGAGATAGCAGGGCAGCAATTCAAAGTGCAAAAAGACCGCAAGGTATACGTTCATCGTATCCAAGGAGAAGAGGGAAGCTCAGTGAGCTTCGATCGTGTTCTTCTTATGGATAATGATGGTGCGATCACTGTGGGCGCCCCGGCTATAGATGGAGCCAAAGTAACGGCTCGCATCGAGAAACACCTTAAAGGTGACAAAGTGTTGGTGTTTAAAAAGAAACGTCGTAAAGGCTATCAAAAGCTGAACGGCCATCGCCAATATTTGACTCAAATAATAATAACAGAAATTGCAGGCTAAGTAATTAGTCTTTAAATAGAAAAAGATGGCACACAAAAAAGGCGTCGGTAGTTCCAAGAACGGTCGTGAATCGCATAGCAAACGCTTAGGCGTAAAAATATTCGGTGGTCAGACAGCTATTTCGGGCAATATTATTGTTCGTCAGCGCGGCACACACCATAATCCAGGCGAAGGTGTGGGAATTGGTAAAGACCATACATTATTTGCTCTAGTAGACGGTACAGTTGTTTTTCGTAAAAAGAAAGACAACCGCTCATATGTTTCGATTCAGCCTGAAATTACGGCCTAACCTCCAGAGCGTTCAAAATTGGAAAAGGCCATCCTATAGGGGTGGCTTTTTTTTTAATTAAAATTATTTCTCAGCCTTCTAACCTTCCCTAATATGTTGCAGCCCAATTTTATACGCGACAACTTTGAACTTGTTCTCAATGGTCTTGCTAAACGCGGCCTCGATATGTCTGCGGATTTACAAGCCGTACTGTATACAGATGAAGAACGCAAAAGCACCCAAAAGCAACTGGATGATCTCTTGGCAGAATCCAATCTTCTATCCAAAGAAATCGGCGATCTATACAAGAGTGGTCAAGCAGCTTTAGCAGAAACCAAGAAGGCCAGAACCCAAGAAATTAAGTCCGTTGAGAAAGAGCTAGCCCTAAAGCTCTCTGAAATAGAAGGTCAATTGGTAGATCAGTTAAGAGCCATACCGAATATTCCGCATCATTCTGTTCCGAAAGGAAAAAGTGCAGAAGACAATATAGAAGTAATGAGGTCTGGAGAGATTCCCACCTTATACGATCAGGCCAAACCGCATTGGGAATTGGCAAAAGAATTTGATCTGATTGATTTTGAGTTAGGTGTAAAAATAACCGGCGCCGGATTCCCAGTGTACAAAGGCAAAGGAGCCCGCATCCAACGCGCTCTAATCAATTTTTTCCTCGATAAAAATATTGAGGCTGGATATCAAGAAGTTCTTCCACCTCATTTTGTAAATGAAGACTCAGCATTCGGGACAGGACAATTGCCAGACAAAGAAGGACAAATGTATGTGGTTCCTTTAGATGGCTTATATGCCATTCCAACCGCTGAGGTACCCGTTACCAATTTATACCGAAATGACCTCCTAGAATTTCAACAACTTCCAATAAAAAATACCGCCTACACTCCTTGTTTCCGCAGAGAAGCAGGCTCTTATGGCAAAGATGTTCGGGGATTAAATCGCCTGCATCAGTTTGATAAAGTAGAAGTTGTTGTGATTGAGAAACCAGAGAATTCATACGAGACTCTAGAAGGTATGGTTCGGCACGTAGCTACTTTGCTCGATGCTCTTGAGCTTCCTTATCGAGTTCTTAAACTTTGTGGCGGAGATATGGGTTTCACCTCTGCGCTCACCTATGACTTTGAAGTCTGGAGTGCCGCCCAAGAACGTTGGTTGGAGGTAAGCTCTGTATCCAATTTCGAAACCTTCCAGTCCAACCGTTTAAAACTGCGTTTTCGTCCGGAAGATGGTGGTAAACCTCAACTTTGTCACACATTAAATGGCAGTTCTTTGGCTTTGCCGAGAGTTCTAGCTGCAATTTTGGAAAATCATCAAGATTCTGAAGGAATTCGAATTCCAACAGCACTTATTCCTTACACTCATTTCGATAGAATATGAAAGCCATCCACTCAGGCCTCTTAGCCACGCTTATTATTATGGGGATTGGATGCAATCCCTTAAAGAACAAGGATCCAAAGGAAGAAGCCTTCCAAAACATCCAAGCCACTATAGATCATATAAGTGCTTGTTACGACAGCATTCAATACAGTGAACTGTACAAGCTAAGCGATGAGGTCTACAACCAATATGAATGGTTTAAAACCAATTACAAAGATACTTCTAAGCCATCTTTTTGGATAAAAGATCTCTCCGATTTACAAAGGGTAGAACGTTCAATTAGAAAGTCGAGGGGCGATT
>ERZ888423.2528-NODE-2528-length-13465-cov-17.302237_pt1 | contig 13465 bp, 18 predicted proteins | sample MGYA00520523_ERZ888423 | MGnify/ENA primary metagenome ERZ888423 (study PRJEB32303, sample SAMEA104408611) | aquatic metagenome | biome: Brackish water; feature: Pelagic; material: water | place: Baltic Sea | collected 2014-06-08T10:24:00 | depth 30,27 m ...
CACCGCCCATTCCTTTCATTCGTGATGAGGAGCAAATATTCAAGTAATCAATAAAGATAATGTCAGGAGTAAATTGTTTCTTGAGTTTCAATTCATTTAACAATCCACGGAAGTGACCACAGTGTGCTGAACCAGTAGGATATTCCTTAATGATCAACTTACCTGTAGTCTGCCGAGAGATATTTGCCACCTTGGTAGTAAATATATCCTTAGACAACTTATCAATTTGGTCAATGGGTACATTGAGCAGATTAGCATCAATACGTTCAGCAATCTTCTCTTCGGACATTTCCAGGGTCACATAAAGCACATTCAAGTTCTGTGTCATACAAGCCGCAGCCATATGACACATGAATAATGATTTACCAACACCAGTACCAGCAAGAGCAATATTTAATGACTTACGTGGCAAACCACCCTTGGTTATCTTATTAAAATAGTCCAAGTCGAATGGTATCCGTTGCTCTTCAGTATGATAGAAATCATATCGTTTTTCAACGTTTTCAATATAGTCGTGACCAATGTTAGTATCAAAACCAACACCAAGAGCTTTAGTCAGAATATCTGGTAAAGCATTCTTAGTAAGTGATTCATGTTTACCATCGATAATGGAAATGGATTCCATTATTGCATTGTAGACGGCTCTGTCTTGGCACCACTTTTCAGTGGTATCCAATAACCATTGTTCATCTACCTTCTCATCAGAAAAGAGATAGGGCAACACATCCATTGACATGTTATGTTGCTCACTAGACAACCTATCGGATTGATCCAACTCAATTTTAAAACTAGTTTCAGTCGGTAGTTTATTGTACTTTGTAACGAACTTACCAGTCTCTTTAAACAGAGTCCGGTAGATGCCTTCAAAGTACTCAGGTTTAATAAATGGTAACACCTTACGCATATACGCTTCATCATTGAGTATATGACGTAAGATTGTTTGTTCAAGATTGGTCTGCAACTTAATCCTCTCTATTGTTTAATTCAACGCTACCATCGGTGATACCTACTTCAATAATTGCTTCTAGTACAGCGGCAACATGTTTCTGTAGATTAACATCTGATTCAGACAAGTCAGTATCCGGGGTGGATACAATTCTAAAATTAAATGTCAATTGGTCCTTGATTTCATTAACAGCAATGGTATTATATTGTACAATAGTCTCAACATAATCACCGGTCATGAACCTAACACCCCAAGCATCTTCCGATTCTTTTAGAGGTGTTAAGACATAATCAATATTTTCTTGCAATTCATTCTGCGTTGGGGTCGACATATACATCCCTTTTAATCATGTAACTACGTGCCAAGTAGTCTGCAAAATCGGTTGTTTCAAATACAGGTTTCCAGAACTCTTCGTTCAGTGTTTCCTTCTCTCGGTACTTGCCCTCCAGCATCTCTCCAGTAGACTTATTAACTTTTTGATACCATCCATTGCTAGGCTTAATAACATATCCACCAGTAAGAGCAACATCCAACAAGCCTGACCAACGCTGGACACCACCTTCCCAAGAAACTGAGATAGGAATTTTTGATTTCTCTCGGACATATCGTGATTTCTCTACGTTAATAATAAAGTGGTAACCTTGAATTTCTGTTCCGACTTTATCCTGTTGACGACCCAAGATCCAAATGTTATCTGCAGAGTAGTAAATACCAGTGCCACCAGAAACAATATCCTTAGGGAATAGACCAATTTCTTTATATGTGTGGTTTACAGCAATCATAGGAATATTTTTCATATTCAGATATGGTGTACACATACGGAAGAGACCCTTCAACGCCTTGGCTCGGGACATATCTGCCACTGATTTCTCATTGATAGCATCTTCCAATTCTTTCTTAGAAGCCAAGTTACCAACCGAATCAATAACGATACATACCTTATCACCACGTGTAATGCCTTCGAGTTGACCGATCAAGTCAAACTTAAGCTCTTCAACGTTAGTGATTGGCGTGTGCAGTACACGTGATGGATCAATATCGAACTGTTCGAAGTACGATTGAGGTGAACCAAACTCAGAGTCATAAAATAAGATTACTGCATCAGGATACGCCTTCAGATAGGCACTAGCCATAATAAGAGCAAAGGATGTTTTAAAGTGCTTTGATGGTCCGGCCAACACCGTCAGTCCTGGACTCAAGCCACCATCAACTTTACCAGACAGTGCAACATTAATCATTGGCACATCAGTGGCAACCATATCCTTCTCATTGAAGAATTTAGATTCCGATAGAATTTCAGTATGATCTAACTTACTATTCTTTTTTAATTTATCCATTATACTCATATTTTATCCTTATACAATTTCATAGTACTCTTTGTACCATTCAACAAATTTAGCAACACCAACCTTCACCGATGTCGTTGGTTTATAACCAAGTGCTTGAAGTTTGGTTGTGTCCGACCAAGTAGCCTGTGTATCGGCTGGGTGTTTCTCAACCAATTCTCTAATTGCCTCCTTACCAACATTCTTTTCAATTTCACTCACAAAGTCCAAAAGTTGAACTTGTTCGCCGTTACCTATATTATACACTTCTTTTAGGTTCTGTGTCGTATTATTTGCTCTATTAATAACAATATTAACACCCTGGACAATATCATCAACGTAAGTAAAATCACGGATCATATCACCGTAGTTAAACAACTTAATAGGAGTGCCGTCGATAATGGATTTGGTAAATGTAAACAGTGCCATGTCAGGACGACCCCAAGGACCGTAGACAGTAAAGAATCGAAGGCCAATGGTTACGGGTATTTTACTAGCCATGAACTGTGCCTCGTTCGTTGCTTTGGAGTAACCATACGCGTTGAGTTGATAACCACACTTGTCACTCTCATTCCAAGGTAGTTCATTGCCAGCCATTACACATGATGTTGATGCATAAATGATTTTATTAACACCACGTTTTTCACAAACTTCAATTAAGTTATGTGTACCATTAATGTTGTTGTCAATGTATAATTTTGGATGATCCAGTGAATGCCGAACACCAGCGTATGCACCCAAGTGTATTACAATCTCAGGTGCAAAGGTAGTAACAGCAAACTCTACATCAACCAGATTTACCAAATCACCCTTGATAACCTCAATGCCTCTTGTTGCCAGTGAACGCCCCCGAGCGTACTTTAGATCAACATCATAATAATCATTATAGTTATCAAAGCCGCATACCCGATGCCCTTCTGCTTGTAGTTTTTGTGCTAGGTGATATGCGATAAAACCTGCACCACCTGTGATTAGAATTTTTGCCATTTTTTTACTGCCTTTCAATTGTTCGTACTGCTATGCCTGCTTCGTCAAACATGCTTTTAGAGAAGTTCCATGAGTCTTCCCATTTCTTAGGGATACCCTGTGTCTCTGTGATGATTTCTTTAATACCAACTTGGATAATACCCTTTGCACATTCAGAGCATGGAGGTAGACCATAGACATAAAGTGATGCACCATCAAGTGAAACACCATTATATGTAGCGTTATAGATTACATTCATCTCTGCATGAACGACGTACATATATTTAGTAGGTTTATCATTATATCTTTCGGCATAATCAAAAATACCTCTTGGAAACCCATTATAACCTTGTGCCAAAACATTACGCTTTGGACCAACGGCGACCGCACCAACCTTGGTTGATGGGTCTTTGGACCAAGATGCTACTTCCTTCGCAAGTCGTAAGAATACTTGATCCCAATACCCAACGGGATGTGATTCAACTAATTGTCCTGGTTGGTTTCCAATTGTCCCAGGAGGTATCTGCTTGATGTGTTTCATTATCTAATGGTTTATTTCTATCAGTATCGTAATAGTGATCTGAGTGTTCATCGGTATCGGTTGTTACCAATTTTTCAAAGTGCGCGGGTTTAGATGTATCAGACCAATTTGCATGGGCCTTATTCCACTCCTCAGGCGTTACATCATTAAGTCGTCTTTTAGGTTCAGACATAATTTTTTATCCTTATGTGTGTGTTAATACACATTATATATGGATTATGCAATCTTGTAAACAACACCTTGAACTTTTTCACGGTCATCCAACTCATAATCTGCACGTATTTTATTGTTCGCATCAACAACGGCGCGTAGAACACTCAGGCGATCGCTGTAGTCGATGAACGCCTTTGTATCCTTGGGGAAACACGCGCCACCAAAGCCAAGCTTAGCATCGAACCCTGGCACCTTAGTGTGACTACGTCCAATACGTGAATCAGTGCCGATGGCATTTATGATACGGTTGAAGTCCAATTCTTGATCTTGGCAGACCTGATAAATTTGATTAAAGAACATCACCTTGGTTGCAAGGAATGAGTTAATAGAGTATTTAATAATGGATGCCTCCTCAATACCGACCTTGAATGCAGGAGCGGGTGAGCAGAGACTGTACTTTGTGTAGTAACTTTCCAAGATATCACACGCGTGGGGTTCGCCACCAAACACATGCATTGGTGGATTGATAAAGTCTTCGGATGCAAATTTCTCTGTCAAGAATTCAGGATTGTAAATCACACTCGGTTTACGGAATTCCTTTAATACATCCGGCCGTACGGTGGATTTAATTGCCACAATCGAACTGCCGATAAATCCACGCTCTTCCAACTCTTGCATTACGTTGCGGAAAATGGTGAAATTTTCCATGGGTGTGGGAACCGCAATAAAGATAAGGTCCGTACCCGTTGGGATATCTTTTACCGATGTGCCGTAGACAGGATCAATAATTGTCTTATGAACCTGAGGGTGTGTAAATCCATAGTCAACTGCCTTGCCGACAAAGCCGTGACCGATGATTGCCATTTTTAATTCCATGATTGTGTTTCCTTAACTAACAAAATTAATAAAAATTTCCATAACCTGATCTACATCAAGTTCTTTTTTGATCTCATAACTCTGGCGAGTACCTGTTAACTCAACTTCGTCATGATCAATTCCCATGGACTCACAGAATGAGTAAATCTGTTGGCGTTTTATCTCTGACTCATTTTCATCCGTATTCCAAACTTGGAACTTGACCGACTTAGTACTACCATCAGTATTCGTATACCATGAGAATTGTACTTTATTTAGCGTTTTAGATTCCAAGTAAAACACATCGGACTTAATAGTCACAACGCCAACTTTACCTTTAATCTTTTCATAATTTTCGACATACCACGTAGGTAGTGCCTCAAAGTTGTCATACATTGATGCTTGAAATTCATTAAATAGTTCAGACCATTTTGCCATAGTAAAGCACTCCTCATAGTGACCAGCAACACGATTATCAGTTGGTTTGGTTGTTGTAATTAAAAAAGATTCCAATAGGAAGGATTCTGCATCACTCTTATCGGCAAATCGTTCCAAGTTCTTGGCGATAATATAAAGATTCTTGACATTATAACCCTTGGTCTTTATATGCTGAACGGCACGATTTCCATTACCCTTGCCAATATAGTCCCAGGTAAAAGAATCTTCCTTGCGATAGCCGTAAACATACTGACCGAGGGATTCAAAGAATGCCCCACTGCCTAGTTCACTCATAGTAGTTCCAAAAGATTTCATATGGTTATTATACCACGAACTGAGACAAAAGTAAATATATCAAAAGTATTACATTGTCTTGTATACAAACTCTAGTGCCCTGTCTGCTTCTTTATCCAGGGGTCGAGTAGCATACCAGTTGCCAGTCTCTGCATCAAATTGTCTACACATCTGTGCAATCTCTTGCACAGTGATGGGATATTCGTTTTTGATAGCATTACCGGCAACGGCAACCATGATCTGATACATTTTATGGTACCAACCAGTATTGTTGATGACCTGGTACTCTGATGCAAGTTTCTTAGGCCAGAATGGACAGTCACGGTAACCACTCCATTTGACATTAACATTCTCTAGTTGAGACTTTCTGTGCTCAATAATTTGTTGTTGCCATTCTTCGGGTAATCGGTCGAAGAAACTTGTTGCGTTACTTGATCGGACGTTGTATTCCCATTTGGAACAAAGTTCACTAGGATCAATGTAATTACCAACATTAGTAAAGATAAAGTTGTTAGCACCAGCATATGTCGCAGGGATGTAATACATTCTACTGAGGTCTTTAGTCTGTTTATCTCCGATTGATCCAAGCTCAGAGTTGAGTGCGAACCAGAAGTGACGGATTTTTGCCTCAGATACAGCGCGTGTAAGAGGAAAGACGAGTCGGAACTTCGGCCGATCAATCGTACTACTAGCAGTACTATAACAAATATAATGCCACTTACCAAACCGATTATGAAGCTCATTTTCTAAATTACCTTTAAACTCATGGTCATCCACATCAACCGCTGCCCAACCACCCCATTCAATTACGTTCTTATTAGCACGTGTGGTACCTTCAATGAAAGTAGCTGGTGAAATAAGAAATGCCTTTTTCTTTGTCTCACACTCTTTCGTGGAGAGTGCGTACAAAGCCTTTTCAAAATCTGGGAAAGATTTAAAATCGAGTCTCTTATCTGTTTTATTATCAAAGAGACTTTTGAATGAGGTGAGTGATATCATAATATAGTATTATATCACAATTCTTTATTCTTCGTCCATCCAACGAAGTAAAGAGTTGCGATTTCGATCCAATGCTGGATACCAAACTGCTTTGGTTTTTGTAGTGATGCTAGGTTGATTCATAATCTCTGCAAACTTTTTCAAGTCATCTTCATTACGAATACGAACAGTGATCTTTGCATATGCCTCTGCATCTTCTTGAACAAACTCTGGCATGCCATCCCAATCATAAGGTGTACGTGTATCCTCTTCGCCAGCAAGGATAAACAAATTATTAGATGCTGTATCTACGTTTAATTTATTAGTCGCCATATTCTTCTCCATCAGGTGTATCTAATTCAGGTGAAATTGCCTTGAGTACCATACCATATTCGTCGGTACCTTTAGGAATATTTAGACCTGGTTTCTTTACTGGTTTCTGAGTAAACACACTGTAATTCACATCATGGTGCCAACGACCCCATTTAAAGGCAAGTTTTACATGCTCGGGATGTTGTTCAATAAGTGATTCAACAAATGATTTACGGTTATCAAAGTTTTCACCACTACGTTTGGTTCGGTCACCAGTCTGTCCAACATTATAGACTTCCTCAGTGTTACCACCTTTCATTGTCATGGTTGCTGCCTTGCCGACAAGGAAACAATTAAACAACATAGTGCAGTCGCCGTCTTTAAGCACACGCAAACTCAAGTCAGTGTCCTCATTGTACTTACCACGCCAGCGATGCTGAATAGAGTTATCAATAAGGATACAAGAGTAAATACGAGTGTTAGTATAGTATGGGGGTTTACGCACTGATGCCGGAGCAAAGAATGCATAGTTCATACCAGACAATTTTACATTTTCATATCGGTCGGTAAAGTCCTCACAGATACGAAATGCAGCGCCACTGGTCATACGAGTCTTAAGGTTACGGTTCATCCGATAGATGTGCCGCATATTATCATCCAATACCCAATGTTTCTTATGACCTTCTTCAATAGAGTGTTCCCATACAAAGTTACGAACGGGAATGGAACCACCTAAGAGTCCGGTCTTTTCATCCTTATAAGCATACTTTGGATTCTCACGAAAACCATTTGGCAGAACAAGTATCTTTTCCTTAGGTACATGTTCGGCATACTTATCGTATTCCGCATCCTCGATCACAATGCGATACGGTACACCGATGTCTTCCATCGTACGCTGTGTCATACGAGAGTCCCATCGACCTTTGGAGATAATATAAATTGGGTATTTTGGATTATGCATGTTGTATATTATAACACAAATTAGACGGTTTGTAAAACATTTTTTAAGTCAGGCACTGAGTAACCAGGACCTTTCATAACCTTGCCATCTTCACGGTAGATGGGTTTACCCTCCTCACCGAGTTTACTCATGTTAGAGCGCTGTACTTCTTTAAAACAAGCATCAATGGGAATACCAAATGAATGCGCAGCACCATAGGTGACGTAAAGAATATCTGTGAGGGCATCTGCTACCTCTACAATATCACGAGCACCACAAGCATCAATTAGTTCTTGTAGTTCTTCTCTAATAAGTTCGATGCGTAAGTTTACGGTATCAAGGTCAGGAAACTCTGGTTTGGATTTTACTTCCTGGCCAAAGGTTGTCATAAATGTTTTCACATCATCGGCGTTTGTATTATATCTCATGCAAAAAAGTCCTCTAAAGTTGATTGTTCCTCTACCGACCATCCTACTGCATCTAGAATAAATCGTAGCGGTTCGATAAATGTTTTACCGAATTGGGTTTCATAATCAATAAATTTATGCAGACCAAGTTCTTTTGGCAACTCATCTGGGAATGAGATAATATTCTGCTTGATAGTATTTGGCATTTTTAGGTATGCAAATTTTACCTTGGAACCATTTTGAATAAGTTCGTACCGGTCATTTAATCTAGCATCCTTAACGTAATGATTATATAGTAATGAGCCACGGACGTGAATGGGTGTACCTTTCTTGAAGATAGTCTTTCTATCCGACCAGTCGGTAATATTGCTCACACCACGTGGAAAGGCAACCTGCTCGGGCGGCAGTTGTTTAAAATCATTTTTAAATTTAACGATAAAATCACGTGTCGCCAACTCATCGCCACTGATAATAATTTTAAACACTTCCTTAAACTTGGCTCGGACCACTTCTGGCGTAGAGGACTTGATGGCCTCAATGCCCATGATCTTGAGTTTCGGTTCAGCGTACTGCACACCCTCACTGTTATGCACATTAAGTATATAGCGTTTCTTGGCAGTCCAAATGCCACGGTCAGCAATCACTTCACGTTTCATCACCATCCGGTTCTTGTGGCCATTCATGTTCACAAAGAGTTCTTGATATGCTTTTTCAAGCACTGGCTCAAAGTGTTCACTGCAGACCTTGTCGAGGAAGGCAACTTTTTTATCCACACCGTCGTTAGGTTTCCAAACCATTGTGTCGATAAGAGGACCAAAGTCAACGTAGAGTGAGTCCGTGTCAATAGCAATTACATAGTCTTTGTCCTTGGTCTTGAGTATCTTATTCATTGAGGCATTCATGGCTTTTTCGGCCCATTGAATAGCCAACTGACCAGTTAGGGTAACACCCTCGGCAAGACGGATATCAAAGTAACGGAAATAAGCATTACCGAGAGCACCATAAAGTGAGTTGAGTAGAATTTTAAGAGCCATTTGAGTATTCTCGAGTCGGTTGATTTCCTTCTCAAGTTCATAGGTCTTATTCTTCTCATACGCCTGTTGTGAAGCAAGCATGGCCTTTTTGGTCGCCGACCGTTCGTCGTAGTAATCTATAATGATACCAGGAACAACACCATCAATGTCCTTACGGTATGTGGATCCATTCGCCGCAGCGGCATAGTCCTCAACATCTGCCTTGTTGCCATCCAAATAATATTCAACACCAGATTTAACGAACTTATCAGTCACTGTCTCGGGTGACATATTGTTCTGCACAATAATGTTTGGATAGAGTGAGTTCAAGTCAAAGGACACAACCCAGTTGTGAAGTCCGACTTTGGGGTCCTTGACATAACCACCAGCAAAGGCAGTCTTATGATGATTACCATCGCCGAGTGATGGCATGACGTTTTGTGACTTGAGCTTACGGTAGATAATGGATTCCCAAATCGCCGTAACACCAAATGTGTCCTGGTAATTCACACCACCCTTATACGCCATGGTCATGGCAAGGGTAATAAGACCCATCTTATCCTCAAGCCGATCTACAAGTTCCACGTCCTTCATGTTATAGTCAATGTACTTTTGGTAATCATCCTTGTACAGATTTTTAAGTGAACCTGATTCCTCAAACGAAAGCTTAGTATCACCAAGTACAACATAGGCGATGTGATTTAGTTTATAGGACTCTTGATTACCGTAGGAGTAACCAAACTTCTGAAAGAGCTCTAAGTAATCCAGTGTCTGAATACCCTCGATGTTATAGGTATCATCAACTTTGTTCATCCGAGTCACTTGTCGGTAATTCAGCATACCCCATGGAGAGAACTTCTTGGCCCAATCTTCGCCAAGGATCTTAGTCACTCGGTTCACTAGGTAAGGTATATCAAAGAATCGTGCGTTCCAACCAGTAATCACATCAGGAGAGAACTGTGGTGCTTGCCAGTGTGTGAGGAATGATTTGAACAACTCTGCCTCAGATGAGCACTTAGTGTACCGCACTGGTTTAATAAGAGCCTTATCAGTGTCGTAGTCACCATAACCCCAAACGTAGTACACACCATCAATATTATTCTTAATAGTAATGGCCAACACTTCATTCTCTGCTTTACTCGGATGAGGAAATCCATCATCATAAGCAGTCTCAATGTCAATTGTTGTTACGTTAATCCGATCACGGTCAAACTTAATATCACCAGGAAACTTCTCTGAGATGAACTGATGGATTTGATTAGGGTTGCCATAGATGTTGAAGCCGGAAACATCCTTGTACTTCTCCATCCATTCCTTGCCTTCACGCATACTCTCAAGTTTGACTGGACCGATCACTGTACCATCAAGGCCGCGCCAACCTACGTCTTTCTGTGAGGGCACATAGTACGTGGGTTGAAATGGTTCCTTACGCTGGTAGCGACGGCCTTGGTCATCATATCCACGGAATAGAATATTGTTACCATAACGAAAAACTGACGTGTAAAAAGACATCTTACTCCTTATTTTCTAATATTATAACACAAAATACAAGAGCTGTATATCACGAAATAATACTAGTAGTAGGTGTGATTACTTTTCCAAACATAGTTTGATATTGCTGACGAAGGCCATCAACGGGTTCCATAAGAAACATGATGTGCTCATTCTTAAAGAGGATACCATCCTTAGGCACACCGTAAGCCATAAATGGGGCAAGGCCGAGTTGATTTTGTTGAGTTGGGATTAGGATTGCAATGTCGGATAAAAGGTATCCGCCTGCGTGCCATGTTGTGACATCTGCAATGAGTTCTTCGCCTGAGGTTAGACGAACGATTTGAATATTTGACATTTTTTTCACTCCATAATTTAATAGTACATTATATCACAAATAAGGACTATTGTAAACCACCATCGTAGTTTTTAAAGGCCCAATATCTTTCTCTACACCAGAAACATTCTTTACAGGGTAATGGCGCATCTGCAATACAACTGTTTGTTAGTTTTGATAATTCATTGATACCAAAGTATTCATATTGGTATGCTACAAATTGTTTATCAACAGTGCCTAGTGGAAACCAAGGTTGATTTTGATTTCTTGGCATAAGTTGAAGATTTTCATCCGGTCTTTGTTCACTAGGCATACCGAGTGTAATACCATGAACAATAAAGGGGATGTTATATCTTTTCTTCATATAATCCATATGCGGTTTATGATACTCTCTTTTGATTGTATCATTCTTCTTATATGAAAAGATATTCGGCTCTTGTAAAATTTCATCCAAGTTTGGTTTATCTGAAAACCATTCTCGTATCCATTCAACAATTTTAAGCACTTGTTGCCAACTTTCCGAGTTGGTCTTAATCTGATTAGCCCTGGATGAATCATATCCATGAATAGGATATATTTTTACATCATACGCTTTTCGCTCATAGATCATACTAACAAATAAGAATAACAATAGAGTGGAATCAGCGCCACCTGATAATGCTATACCAATGTTTGTATTCTCTGGAAACTTATCAAAGTAATCTAAAACATTACCTCGGTCATCAGATAAAATCATAATATAAAAAGGGACCGAAGTCCCTTACACTTAATCTTTTTTAGAGACGAAGGTATACATTTCTGCTGCCTTCTTCATTAAGTCTTCAGTTGAATATAGGGTCAATGCTGCTTGCATCTCTTCGGCAGATTTCTTACCTTGATCAAACATTTGTTGAGTGAAAAAATAATTCATCTCCCATTGTTTGTCCATATAATCTTTTGCCATTTGAAGCATCTCTGTACGAATTTCAAAGGGGTTTTTATTACTCATTTTGTAGTTCCTTTTTTAGTTGGATTGTTCAATTGTTCCCATTCCTCATCTGTGACGGGCCACCATTGATTCATTTTGATTTTGAAAAGGCAGCAGTGGCCTTATCCCAAAACAATTTGTTAACTGTAACAGTATTATCAACAAGCATTTTTGCAAATGCGGTTTGTGTATCAATAAACTTGACTGCTACTTCTTGTAACTCAGGTTGGTCTTTGAAGATTTGATCTGCAACAATTTTCTTTGTTGCTTGGAATTGATCGATATAAAAGTTGGGTGTGAACATATTAGTTCTCCTATGTGTGTTGTGTTAAAGGCGGAGCTTTTGTTTTATATGAGATGCTCCTCAACTCATATTATTATATATCACCAACGAGGGTAAGAAATACCTTCTTTGGAAACTTCTTTCATACGTCTTTCCAAGTCTGCCAAGTCAACAGAGCGGGCCAAATAGGCTTCCACTTGTTTTTGACGGGCTTGAATAAGGCCTTCAAATAGATCATTAAGACCTTGCTGAAAGAAGTTAAAAATTGATTTTATTATTGTCATGTGCATTCCCTGTGTGTGTTTGTTTGTTTAAACATCCTGCTTACTTTATACAGGGACAACTATCGAGTGTCAGTCCAATTGTTCGGATACAGTTTTACCGTTTGTATCACAACGGCCCTAAGGTGGGATCTTTATGGTGTTTTATTTCCGATATTGTACTTCGGACATAATTCCCATTCATTCTTTTCTTTATAAGGAATAATTTTAATCTGTCGTAGTGGTGCAACAGGTTGTGCTGCAGATTTTTGCTCAATAGTTAACAGGCCCCAGTCGCTCATCAAAGTAGCGATTGTATTCCTACGAGCAATATCATTCTCTTCCAGATTGGATTTCTTACCATCAAGTAAAAATAATTCTTTAAAGTGAACTATAAAGTATCTACCCTGCTTGTGCAGTATGTGACAGGATTGATATAGCTTTTTGTCCTTACGAGATGCTACACCAATACGAGTAAGAGTTTCCCGGATCTTTAAAAAATCATCCGGTTCATTTAAGGTGACCTCCAACATAAAGTTGGGTGTCCATTCTATCAAATTACTTTCTTCCACCTTTGTTCACCTTTTTATATAATTGTTCTAATTGTTCAGGTGATAGTAGGCCAAGTACTTGACGCGCCTTTAAATCGTTGTATCCATAATACTCTTTTATGACATCCACATCACCGTCAGCTTTTTTCTTTTCCCACTTGGAGAATCGTTTCCGCTTCCTGATAATATTTATAAGAAAGTCATGTTGTAACTTTTTGTCAATATGATGATTCAAGTTCATCTCATTGGCAGCAAGGATGGTATCTGGAAAGTATGACAGTGACCTATTAACCATAAAACCATTGTAGGCCTTTTCGGTCACATCATCAACCATTAGGTTTTGTTTCGTGAAATTAATAGCATTTACATATTCAAATGGATTCATGATAATGCCTTGGCAAGAGCTTG
>ERZ888423.2531-NODE-2531-length-13453-cov-77.386476_pt1 | contig 13453 bp, 14 predicted proteins | sample MGYA00520523_ERZ888423 | MGnify/ENA primary metagenome ERZ888423 (study PRJEB32303, sample SAMEA104408611) | aquatic metagenome | biome: Brackish water; feature: Pelagic; material: water | place: Baltic Sea | collected 2014-06-08T10:24:00 | depth 30,27 m ...
TGCGCGATGGGGTGCTGCACCAATGCGCCAGCCCCAGGCACCTGGTACAGCATCCAGCCACCTCCTTTGTGGGGCGCTTTGTGCTCCAAGGCAATCTGCTGCCGGCGCAGCGGTGTGGTGATCAGGTGATCACAGCTCTAGGCAGCCTGCACGCCACAGCAGGCTCCTTCCTGCAGTACCAAGGGGGAGCTGCAGGCGATAGCGAGGAGGTGCTGGTCAGTCCGGAGGCGATTGGTCTCCATCCAGATACGGCGGGCGAGGCCTGGGTGCAGGGGCGCGAATTCCTAGGCCGGGAATGGCTCTACCGAGTCCAGCTCGGTGATCTGAAACTGCGGCTGCGCTTGCCTTTGGAGGCCGAATACAGCCGGGGCCAACGCTGCCGGCTAGCCCTGCGCCCCGGAGCCCTTGGTGTGCTGTTCCCATCCCAGCAGGCCCTGCGGGTCCCCCCCCCTCCCTAGCTGGGCCAGTGGTCCTTGCTACGCCTCAGCTCGGCCAACTTCTCCGGGCTGCTGGCTCGCACAAACAAATTGGTAGCCCGCTCCAGCTCCACGCTGCTAGGGATGGTGGCTTCGCCCCGGGCCCGCGCCGTCCCAACCGCCGCCAGCCGCGCCTCGACAGCACCGGCGCATGGATCGCTGGCTGCCACAACAGCGGCAGCCCAGCCCAAATTGGCTTGGGTGTATTCGTGGGCGCACCACACCTTTGTGGCTGCTGGTAGCTGGGCCAGACGCTGCAGCGATGCATGCATTTCGGCTGCGCTGCCCTCAAACAATCGCCCGCAACCGCCAGCAAACAGGGTGTCGCCGCAGAACAGGTGCCCGGAAGCGGGCAGGTAGTAGGCGATGTGGGCGCGGGTATGACCCGGCACGGCGATCACCTGCACCCGCTCACCCAGCAACTCAAAGCTGTCGCCATCGCCCACCCCCTTGGTTTGCAGCGGAATTCGCTGCAGGTCGTCGCGGCTGGCCAGCACCGCCGCCTTGGGCCAGCGGGCCAGCAGGCCGGGGGTGCCGCCGATGTGGTCGCTGTGGTGGTGGGTGTGCAGGATCGCCACCAGCTCCAGCCCCTGCTGCTCGAGGGCAGCGATCACTGGCTCTGCCACCGCAGGATCGACCACCACCGCCTGTCCCTGGCGTTGCAGCAGAAATATGTAGTTGTCGCGCAGTACCGGAATCAGCCCGACGCTGAGTTGCTGCATCGTTAAAGTCCAGTTTGTGGCGCCTTTCCATGATCACCGCTGCAGCCCCGGCATGATCACCGTCGCCCTCGCCAAAGGAGCCCTGCTGAAGGATTCGGTGGCTCGCTTTGCGGCCGCTGGCCTTGATTTCGCTGGCCTACTTGAGCCCGGCAACCGCCAGTTGATGGTGCCCAGCGCCTGCGGTCAGGCCCGGGCCCTGCTGGTGCGCAATGCCGATGTGCCCGTTTATGTGGCCTACGGCCAGGCCCAGCTCGGCGTGGTGGGCTACGACGTGATCCGCGAACACCAGCTGCCGGTGGCCCAGCTGCTCGATCTGGGTTTCGGTGGTTGCCGCATGAGCGTGGCGGTCAAGGCAAGTAGTGGCTATCGCCGCGCAGCCGACCTGCCCGCCCACTGCCGCGTTGCTAGCAAATTCACCGGCTGCGCCCAGGCCTTCTTTGATGCCCTGGACCTACCGGTGGAGTTGATCCATCTGGCTGGATCGGTGGAGTTGGGACCGATTACCGGCATGAGTGAGGCGATCGTCGATCTGGTAGCCACCGGTCGCACCCTGGAGGAAAACGGCCTGATCGCCATTGAAGATCTTTTCCACTCCACCGCCAGGCTGGTGGGCCACCCCTTAGCCCTGCGACTAGACGACGGTCACCTACATGGAATCGTCGACCGCGTTGCTCAGGCTGCCACCCCCCGAGGTCACTGATGGCAGGCCTCGACCGGCAACGCCTAGCCCGCCTGCTGCCCTACCTCGGCCGTGATCGCCGCCGCCTCGGCTTCACCCTGCTGCTGCTCATTCCGGTCGCCTTCGCCGCTGCAGTGCAGCCGCTGCTGGTAGGTCAGGCGATTTCAGTGCTGCGGCGCGAGCCCACCCTGGGCTGGCTTGATGGCATGGCGGTGCCGGAGGCAATGCGTCTGCTGGTGCTGTTGCTGTTGGGCGCCGTATTGGTGCGTCTTGGCTTGCAGGGCATCCAAACCTTCAATGTTCAGATTGTTGGCCAGCGGCTCACCGCCCGCATCCGCGATGAACTGTTTGCCCACGCCATGGCGCTGTCGTTGCGCTTCCACGACCGCACCCCCGTTGGCAAGCTCCTCACCCGGCTCACCAGTGATGTTGATGCCCTAGCCGAGGTATTTGGCAGCGGCGCCGTAGGTGTGCTGGCCGATCTGGTCACCCTGCTGGTGATCGCGATCACCATGCTCTCAATTGAATGGCGGCTCGGCCTGCTGCTGTTGGTCAGTCAGGTGCCGGTGGTGCTTGGCATTCTTTGGTTGCAGAGTCGCTTCCGTAAAGCCAATTACCGGGTGCGAGAGGAGCTCAGCCAGCTCAATGCCGATCTGCAGGAAAACCTCCAGGGACTAGAGGTGGTGCAGATGTTTCGCCGCGAAGCCACCAACAGCGCCCGTTTCGCCCAGGTCACCGCCGCCTATCGCGAGGCGGTTAACGGCACGATCCTGTTCGATAGCGCCATCTCGGCCTTTATCGAGTGGGTGGCGCTGAGCGCCGTGGCCGTGGTGCTTGCCCTGGGGGGCGCCATGGTGCTCGGCAGTGCCATGGGCTTAGGCACCCTCACCACCTTCATTCTTTATTCCCAACGCCTGTTCGACCCCCTGCGCCAGCTGGCAGAGCGCTTTACCCAGATCCAGGGTGGCCTCACCGCTGTTGAACGCATCGGCGAGCTGCTCGAGCAACCGATCGAGATTGCTGATCTACCCGCTAGTGAACGCACTGCAGCGGCCATTCAGAGCGGCAGTAGGCGGGCCAGCGCTGGTGAAGTGATCTTTGACAACGTGTCGTTTGCCTATCGAGAAGACGATCCGATACTCACCGATCTTTCCTTCCGCATTGCTCCAGGCGAACACGTCGCACTGGTCGGCCCTACCGGCTCGGGCAAAACTACAGTTATTCGGCTGTTGTGCCGGCTCTATGAGCCCCAACGCGGCCGGATCCTGCTCGATGGCATTGACATCCGCCAGTTGCCGATTCCCACCTTGCGCCAGCGGCTTGGCGTGGTCCTGCAAGACACCTTTTTGTTTAGCGGCAACGTGGCAGACAACCTGCGCCTTGACGCCCCGATCAGCAGCGACGCCTTGCAGCAAATCTGCTCTGAGCTGGGCCTAGAGCCCCTGCTGAGGCGCCTGCCTGATGGGCTGGCCACCGAGCTGCGGGAGCGCGGCGGCAACCTCTCCTCCGGAGAGCGCCAGCTTCTCTCGGTGGCCCGGGTGGCGATCCGCGATCCCTCGGTGTTGGTAATGGATGAGGCCACGGCCTTCATGGATCCCTCCACCGAGGCAACCCTGCAGCGGGATCTTTCCCGCCTGCTGCAGCAGCGCACCGCCATCGTGATTGCTCACCGCCTTGCCACGGTGGAAACAGCAGATCGCATTTTGGTGTTGCGCAAGGGATACTTGATTGAGCAAGGCAGCCACAGCGAATTGCGCCTGGCTGGCGGCGTCTACGCCCAGCTAGCCGACCTGCAGGAGCTGGGCCTGGCGGCGCTCTGAATCAATCTTCAGCCCCTGGCAACTGGCTGCTTGGCAACTAACTGCTTGGCAACTGGCTCAGCCACTGCTGAATCGGCGCGGCCAGTTGCTCCGGCATCTGGCCCATAGGCAGGTGGCCAGCTCCAGCCAGCTCGATGAACTCGTGCTGGGGGGCGTACCCGGCCAGATGGCGCACGTAGCGGGATGCCATCACCTGGTCCCGCTCGCCAGCGATCCACAGGCTGGGCACCTGCAGGCGGGCGGTGAGCTGGGGCAGCTGGCGCACCGCCCCCCGACCGGTGCTGCAGGCCAGCAGGCCCTGGGCAGCCCGGCGCTCGGCGACCAGGGGGCTGCGCACCGGATCGCTGCCGGGCAGCTCCGCCAGCCAGCCAGGCTGCCAGCGCAGAAACAGGGCGCCGCCGCGGCGTACCTGGGCAAAGGCTCGCGGCTGATAAACCCCACCGCCGGCAGCGATCTGGATCACCCCTACTAGCTGCTCGCCGAGTAGGGGCGCCGCATGCAGGGCGACGCTGCCCCCGAGCGAATGGCCCAGCAGCACGATCGGACGGTCGTTGGCCTGCTGCTGGGCCGCTGCCGCCAACCAACGGCCGTAGCTTGCCAGGTTTGGCTGCAGCCCCCTGGGCCTGGGCCGTTGGCCGAAGCCGGGTAGATCAGGCGCCCAAAGCTCCCAGCGTGGTGCCAGCGCGGTGGCTAGGGGCGTCCACAGGCGGCCAGCCAGCAGCCAGCCATGCAGTGCCACTAGCAGGGGGGAGGGGCCTTGGTGCATCAGGTATTGGCAATCCAGGCCTGCCAGGCTGACCCAGCGATCGCAGTCAGAACGACCATCGGGCAGGATCGTTCTATTGCGTTGCAACCGCCCCTGTGGCTTCGGCCGAGCTCCTCACCAGCCTCTACGGGGAGCAGCACCGGCTCTGCCCCACGCCCAATTCCCAGCTCAGCCTGGTGCTAAGCCGTGAGCGGGAAATCGACTTGATCGAGCTCGACCAGCTTTGTGATGCCGTGGGCTGGAGCCGTCGGCCCCTGCGCCGTGTACGCAAAGCCCTGCAGCACAGCCTGCTGCGAGTTGGCCTGTGGCGCCACGATCCCAGGCTGCCAAAGTTAGTGGGTTTTGCCCGCTGCACCGGCGATGGCGTTGTAGAGGCCACTGTCTGGGACGTGGCAGTGCATCCCCTGTACCAGGGCGCTGGGCTGGGCAAGCAGTTGATGGTTTATGTCCTCGATCAGCTGCGCTCGATGGAAGTGGATCGAGTGAGCCTCTTCGCCGACCCAGACGTGGTGGCCTTTTACGTCGCTCAGGGCTGGGAGCTTGAGCCGCTGCAGCGTCGTTGCGCTTTCTGGTATTCGCCTTAGCTCCAGCTGGGCCTATTTCCTACTTGGTAGTAACGGTTAGCCAGCTCCTGTGGGTTCCCGCCCAGGCGCCACTCCCGCCGCAGCCTGGCGTTGCTAAGTGCCGTTTGCCAAACTCCCAGCTGCTGCCAGCGGCGACCGTCAACCCTCAGCTGAGCACCCAGGGGCCGCAGCTGGCAGTGGCGCCGCAGCCGCAACACCAGCTCCAGGTCCTCCATCAGGGGTAAGGGCAGCAGGCCCCCTGCCCGTTGCAGCAGCGATCGGGGCAGCAGCAGGCCCTGGTCGCCGTAGGGCAGCTGCCGCCAGCGGCTGCGCAGGGCTACGCCCGCCTCCACTATTCGCAGGGCCGGGTTGGGCGCGGCGATAGCCAGGTCGAAATACCAGGCCGCATCATCTTTCTGCCCACTTCGGTCGATGGCCTTTGCCACGGCCAGCTGCCAGCGGTCCGGCAGGCGGGCATCGGCATGCAGCAGCAGCAGCCAATCGCTACTGCTGCTGGCAATCCCTAGGGCGAGCTGGGCCCCCCGGCCAGGCGAGCTGGCCAGCACCCTGGCCCCGGCAAGGGCAGCCACCCGGGTGGTGGCGTCTGCGCTGCTGCCATCCACCACCACGATCTCAGCCACCAACTCCAAGCCCAACGCCAGATCAGCAAGCAACAGCGGCAGCCGCGGCGCCTCATTACGGGCGGCAATCACAATGGAGACACTCGCGGCACTTAGCGCCATGGCACTAGGTCCCTGGCCCAGTCGAGGTCGCCGCGAGTGGTGAGCAGTTCCGGCTCCAGGCCTCGGCGCGCCATCGCCGCCAGGGTTTGCTCGAGTACCTGCGCACCGCCCCAGGCTATGCCGGCCAGCAGCTCTGGCTCGGGACGCCGCAAGCCAATCAGCCAGTAGCCCCCATCATGAGCCGGGCCCAATACCCCCTCCCGGCGCCCAAGGGCCGCAAAAGCGGCTACTAGGTCGCCGCCTTCGAGCTGGGGCAGGTCGCTGCCGATCAGCACCACCTGGCTAGCCCCTTCCCTGGCGGCACGCTGAAACTGGCGCTGCATGCGCAATCCCAGTCCCCCCTGGCCCTGTAGCAGGGTTCGATCCGCCCCGAGGCCCTGGCCCCAGCGGCGGGCCGCGCGGCTGCCCAAACCTTCAACTACTAGCACCAGTTCAAAGCTGAACTCCCTGGAGGCCTGCTTGGCAGCCATGAGGGTGTGACCCGTCAGCCGGGTTTGGATACGTGCTGCAGCGACGGCTCCAAGCGATAGGGCCAGGCGTCGTTTGCAACGGCCCGGGGCCGGCCAGCGGGCCAGCACGATCAGCTGGCATGTGCTCGCAGCGCTCACCCCTGGCGGGGCAGTTCCGCTGGCTTGAGCTGCAGGGTCAGCCGCTCGTCGCCGCGACGCAGGGATACGGCCAGGGGCTGACCCACCCGGCCCTGATCCACTGCCAGCTGCACCTCGGAGGGGTTCTTTACGGCCTTGCCGCCCACCTGGTCGATCAGGTCGCAGGGCTTGAGGCCACCCTTGGCGGCTGGGCTGCCTGGCATCACCTCAACCACCACCACCCCATTCACCTCGGGTAGCCGGCATTCATCGGTGCTGGCGTTGATCTCTTTGGCCAACTGGGGCGTGAGGGCCTGCAGGCGCACGCCGATATAGGGATGGCTGGCGGAGCCCTTCTCGAGGATCTGGGCGGCGATCTGGCGAGCAACGTTGATTGGGATCGCAAAACTCAGGCCGGCGCCCGGGGCCTGACGGATAGCTGTATTGATGCCGATCACCTGACCCCGGTCATTGATTAGGGGGCCGCCACTGTTGCCGGGATTGACGGCGGCGTCGGTCTGGATGTAGGGCACGCGCTGGCCCTCACCCACCGCATTGGTGCGCTGGATCGCGCTGATGATTCCAGCTGTGACGGTGTTGTCGAGGCCCAGCGGATTGCCAATGGCGATGGCCCATTCGCCGGGTCGCACTTTGGCGGAATCCCCCAGCGGAGCCACCGGCAGCTTGGAGGCCACCACCTTCACCACCGCCACATCGGTGAGCGGATCGCTACCGAGCACCTTGCCGGTGAAGCTGCGGCCATCGGGCAGGGTCACGGTCACTTCACTGGCTCCTTCCACCACGTGGGCATTGGTGAGCAATACCCCGTCAGAACGGGTAATGAAGCCCGAGCCCTGCCCCTGCTGCTGCTGAATCGTGGGCCCGCGGCCAAACAGGCCGCCCAGGGGGTTCACAACCCGCTTGACGGTGTCGATTCGCACTACGGCTGGCCCCACCTTGGCCACCGCATCAACGATCAGGGTGTTGCCCTGCTGCAGCGGCGGCGTGGGAGGCGCATCACTGATCGGTATCTGGGTGCCCTGGCGGCCTGGCAGCCCTGGCTGACCCTGGCTGCAGCCCACCAACAGCAGCGCCGCAGGGGCAATCAGCGCAGCTCGACAACAGACGTAGAGGCGGAGCATGGGGATGGGACTAGGCCAGGTCTGAATCCGTTTCATTAAAGACGGCCCTGCGGCGTAACCATGCGTAGATTCGGCTTCTTTGAGACGACTGGGTTGGTGCAGCATGGAGATGAGCTGTGGCAACTAGTTCAGCAGGCCCTTCAGGCCAACCTAAGTAAACCCACTTTCGAGACCTGGATTCGACCGGCACGCTGTCAGTCGTTTGAGGCTGGACTGCTGCAGCTGGAGGCCCCAAATAGCTTTGCTTGCGGCTGGCTGCGCAAGAATTACTTGGTCACAATCGAGGCGGTTGCCAGTGAGATCGCTGGTCTGCCAGTGAAGGTTCTGGTTTCCACTGCCAGCGGTGATGACGTCATTGCCGCCGCCGCCAGTGGTGCCGAAGCTGCGGTTGCACCGGTTGCCGTGGCCGGCCGCAATGTTGTGCCACGGGCTACCGGTGAAACGCCACGCAAGTTGGCGCCGGGTCTCAACCCTCGATATGTGTTCAATCGCTTTGTGGTGGGGCCCAACAGCCGCATGGCCCACGCTGCGGCCCTGGCGGTAGCTGAGGCCCCGGGCAGGGAGTTCAACCCCCTATTCCTCTGCGGTGGCGTGGGGCTGGGCAAAACCCACCTGATGCAGGCGATCGGCCACTACCGGCTGGAAATCAACCCTGACGCGCGGGTGTTTTACATAAGTACTGAAACCTTCACCAACGACCTGATCCAGGCGATCCGCAAGGACGGCATGCAGGCCTTCCGCGACCGCTACCGCGCCGCCGACCTGATCCTGGTGGACGACATTCAGTTCATTGAGGGCAAGGAATACACCCAGGAGGAGTTTTTCCATACCTTCAACGCCCTGCATGAAGCTGGGCGTCAGATCGTGATCGCCTCCGACCGGCCCCCCAACCAGATTCCTCGGCTGCAGGAGCGGCTGATCTCCCGCTTCTCGATGGGCCTAATTGCCGACATCCAGGCGCCTGACCTGGAAACCCGCATGGCGATCCTGCATAAAAAAGCCGAACATGAGCAGATGGTGCTGCCCCGCGACCTAATCCAATTCATCGCCGGTCGCTTCACTTCCAACATCCGCGAGCTGGAAGGGGCACTTACTCGGGCGGTGGCCTTCGCCTCGATCACCGGCCTGCCGATGACGGTTGAATCGGTGGCCCCCATGCTCGATCCCGGTGGGGGAGATGTGGAGGTGAAGCCCAGCCAGGTAATCGAGAAGGTGGCTGAGGTGTTTGGTGTGGGCGTTGAAGAGATGCGCAGCGCTAGCCGCAAGCGAGCTGTCAGTCAGGCCCGCCAGGTGGGCATGTATCTGATGCGCCAGAGCACCAACTTGAGCCTGCCGCGCATAGGCGAGGCCTTTGGTGGCAAGGACCACTCCACGGTGATGTATGCCGTAGAGCAAATAGACCGCAAACTAAACAGCGATCCAGCCCTTTCTCGCCAAGTGCAGCAGGTGCGAGACCTGCTGCAGATCGACTCCCGTAAACGCCGTTAGATTTCAAATTAAATATTATTTAATCAGCGGCAGCCCTGTACTGAAATCCTGTAACTGAAACCCAGAGCAGCAGGATCCTTGCTGGCCCCCACTTTGAAGTTCATCTGGGTTGCTTGCTTGCCTGGCACGCTGGCAAAAGGTCCAAACATTTTGCCAGTGCCCATTGGCGGATTCATCAAGGTATTAAACATTTGCAGGCTTGAGCCATCGCTGAACTTCATATTGCCCTCCACTGGGTATTGGGCTTGGGCATCTGAAGAGTTAGCTGTGAAGAAAAACTTGAAGCTTGTGTAGGGCTGGGTGACGAAGAAATCAGTATTCCAATTGGTCTTGCCGATCAACTTGCCCCGTCCTACAGACTTAGATACAATCGGTGAAATGCCGTTTCCCCCAACCGGTTGCAGAAAGGTGCAGGTGGGCGCTGCACCGGCGCTGCCGCCCCAGAGGGCCATGCCGAGTGCGAATCCGGCAGCGGTAAAACGAGATAGGGACATGGGGCGATCTGAAACTTTTTTTACTTTAGGTGAGAGGCCTAGATGGGTCTAGACCTTCTACTTCGCCTGCAAAGACGCGGCTGGCGGTGATGTCTTCCGCCTCGATCGTCATTAGGTCGAGCTTGGTAAGTGGACTGCCGAGGCGGCTGAATAGACGGTTGGCCTGACGCATCCGCGCCCTGTCGATGGCGTTGCGGATGGAGCGGGCGTTGGCAAAAAATGGCAACTGCATGCGCAGGGGGATGTATTCAGCGAAGGCTGCGGTGGCTTCTTCGCTGAAGCGGTAATTTTCGGCTGCAAGCACCAGTTGAGCAATAGCCAAGAGTTCCTCGGCGCTGTAGTCAGGGAAATCGATGTGGTTTGCAACCCGGGATGAGAGGCCTGGATTGGACTGGTAAAAGATGTCCATCCGGTCCTTGTAGCCCGCGAAAATAACCACCAAATCGTCGCGGTTGCTCTCCATCATCTGAAGAAGGATCTCAATGGCTTCGGAGCCGTAATCCCTTTCATTTTCTGGTCGATAGAGATAATAAGCCTCATCGATGAACAGCACCCCACCCATTGCCTTCTTGAGTATTTCTCTGGTTTTTGGGGCGGTATGGCCGATGTATTGCCCTACCAGATCATCGCGGGTGGCGGTTACCACATGGCCCTTGCGCACGTAGCTGAGGCCGTACAGGATCTTGCTCATTCGAGCGGCAACTGTGGTTTTACCCGTGCCCGGTCGACCCGTAAAAGACATGTGCAGACTGGGCGGCTTGGTCTCGAGCCCCACCTGCTGCCTAGCCCGATCAACCACAAGTAAGGCCGCGATTTCCCGGATGCGCGCTTTCACTGGTCGAAGGCCGATCAGCTCTAGGTCGAGTTGGTCGAGCATCTCCTGAATGCCGGCTCCTTCATAGGCCGCCTGCAAATCGATCACGGTGTCGTTGCCGGGGGCTGGGAGCGTCAACAGACCAGAGCATCAATTGCTGCAGTGAAGGCCCAATCTGCGACGTCGATTGGGGCGTTCTCGGTTTCGGCGCGCACCGTCAGATTTACATAGGTGCGCCCGAAGCTGATGTCAGGGAAGCGTTGCTCGACCTCGCAGAGGGCATTGAGCCGTTCCAAAAAGTCACGGGTGGTTGAGTAATCGCCGAATTCAACCCGCCGCTCCAGCCGTTCAGCCTGCTCGGGTTTGGGGCGCGGGGTCCAGGGTTGGTCCATAAATTGAAGCTAGGACAGGTCAGTCGAGGCAGTCGGTGCGGGCCTTGGCTAGCCGGGAGGCCCAGGCAGCTGCGTAAGCCCGGTTAGCAGCCTGGGCTGCTGGTTCGCTGCTGCTGAGCGGCTGGGGGAAGGTGCCCCGGATTGCCGCATTAGTGACGCAAAACATCGACTTTTGGAAGCTCATGCAGATTTTTACCCGCACATCCCCCTCCCCCCTAGTGCGCTCGAGATACCACTGGTGCAGCCGCTCCGGTAGGTGCCGAAACATGTCCTGCATCAGCAGACTGGGGGGTATGCCGGCGCCCATGCTGGGTAGGGGGTCAGCAAACAGAGCCCCGTAGGCAAACTGCGCTTGGTCAGGTGGGATCTGCTGAGCCTGGGCGTTGAAGCTCACCGTGCCCAGGAACGGCATGCCCCGTAGAAAGACCGCCTCCACGTAGGGCACGGCCACATCCACCAGGAAGGTGAGACCGGCCTCCGGTGGCAGCACCCAGAAGTGTTCGCCGTCAACCTCCACTCCGTAGGTGATCGGATTGGCAGCGGCGGCGACAAGTCCGTCCTTAATGAATTCGACAACAGCATCGATAGAGCCCACCCTGCCGTCGGCTTCAGCCTCGGCAAGATCGATGAAGAGATCGCTCATCACCCGCCAAAACTGACCGAGAGCGTGGGTGGTGGCCGCGGTGCGAATCAGCTCGGGCAGGAAGCCTCTGAACAGGGGGTTGAGCAGGGCTAGCAGGGGATCAATTCTGGTCTTGCGGCGAATGATCGCTGCGCAGTTGGCCGCAAACTGATCGGAATCCAGATAGGCATCAAGTCCGCCGGTGCCATGCCAGAGCATGGCCTTCATGCAGTATTCGGCGTATTCGAAGTTGATCCGGTCGTGGATCAGATGGCGCCAGATCTTGGCTGGTTTTTTGTCACCGTCCAGATATTTGAAAAACGGAAAGGGCAGTAGAAACTGCTGCTCTGCCTGAAAGATCAGGTTGATGCTGTAAGCATCCAGCACCTCTCCGTAGCTCTTCAGCACATCAACTACCTCGATCAGGTGGTCTGAGGTTTCGCTGAGCAGGGTCTGGCCGCTGAGCAGCTGCTGCTCGAGTTCGGCGGCAGCAGGGTTTCCCCCAGCGTGGACTAGCTCAGCGGAGATGATTGGCATCAGCCCAGCCCCCATGGATGCAGGGCTGCTAGTTGCATGGCTGCTACTAGAGCTGGCAGTTGGGCCATGGAGGTGGACGCGACCTCACTCAACTTGCCCAGGCCCGAGGGCAGCAGGCCGATGGCAACCACGGCAAAGGCCAGGCCCATGGCGGGAATGGTTTCCCGGGGCGCCACGGCGGCCAGTCGCACATCGAGGCGTCCATCGGTTATGGCATCGTTGGCAGGCGTCACTGCCAGGCGGCCAAAGAAGGCGCGATTAACTAGAAGTAAAAAATAAACCGCTGTAAGGCCAGAACCAACCATCGAAAGCAAGGTCGCCAGGGGGAAGGCGGTGATGCTGCCTCGGAACACCATGAATTCAGATATGAAGCCGGCCATCCCTGGCATACCGGCACTGGCCATTACTCCAAGAATCATCAGTGTGCCTGTGAACGGCAGGCCCCGTTCCGGGTTAAGCAGACCGTGCAGCACTGAGAGATCGCGGGTGCCCGTCTTGCGATACACAATGCCGACGAGCAGGAAAAGTAGGGCCGAAATTAGGCCGTGGCTGACCATCTGGAACACCGCCCCGAGCAGGGCGACCGGTGTGGCAGCGGCAGCGGCTAGAAGGATGTAGCCCATGTGACCCACGGAGCTGTAGGCCACCATCCTCTTCATGTCCTGCTGGGCGATCGCTGCCAAGGAGCCAAACAGCACCGACACCGCTGCCCAGATGGCCAATCCCGGTGCTAACAAGGCCCAGGCTTCCGGGAAAAGACCCATGCAGAAGCGCAGCAAGCCGTAGGTGCCAAGCTTCAGGAGCACCCCTGCTAGGAGCACCGATACGGGCGTGGAGGCCTGGGTGTGGGCATCGGGCAGCCAGTTGTGAAACGGGAAGAGCGGCACCTTGATGCCGAATCCCACCAGCAGGGCCCCAAGCAGCACCAGCTGACCTCCCATTGCCAACCTTTCACTGGTGACCGGGGTGAGGCTGAAGTCCACAGTGCCGGTAAGTAAGGCCAGTCCCAAAAAGGCGCCGAGAATAAGCATTCCCGACACTGCGGTAAAAATTAGAAACTTCGTGGCTGCGTAGGCCCGGTTGGCACCGCCCCAGATGCTGATCAGGAACCAGAGAGGGATCAGCTCCAGCTCATAGAAAAGGAAAAACAGCAGCAGGTTTTCGGCCAGGAAGGCACCGTTGACGGCGCCGCTGATCACCAGCAGCAGGGCGAAGTAGATGCGGGGCCGCTGGTTGATATCGCGAGTACAGATCGCCGAAACCAAGGTGAGGGCACAATTGATCAAAACCAGCGGCATTGATAAGCCATCGACCCCGAGCCGGTAGTCGAGGCCGATGCTGCCGACCCAGACAAATGACTCCTGTAGCTGCATGCCATTGAGGCCGGTGTCGAAGCGGAGCAGCACTAGCAGGCTCCAGATCAATTGCAGGCCCAACACGATCAGGGCCACGGTGCGCATGCGTCCGGGCGAGGGGCTGCCGGGCCAGAGGGCAAGGACCAGAGCTCCCACCAAGGGGATCAGCAGTAGCAGGCTCAGCATTTGGTGCTCCTCATCCGTGCAACCACTGCAGCGAGGTGAGCAGCAGCACGATGGCCAACAAAACCGT
>ERZ888423.2532-NODE-2532-length-13453-cov-7.257650_pt1 | contig 13453 bp, 12 predicted proteins | sample MGYA00520523_ERZ888423 | MGnify/ENA primary metagenome ERZ888423 (study PRJEB32303, sample SAMEA104408611) | aquatic metagenome | biome: Brackish water; feature: Pelagic; material: water | place: Baltic Sea | collected 2014-06-08T10:24:00 | depth 30,27 m ...
ACATCACCATCTTGAATGGTATGGTTGGAAATAACTTCAGAACGTTTCATGCGACAAACAACCGTTGAATCAACAATGATTGTTCGCACTAAATCACCCACATCAGCAGTTTCACCGCCGGTTGAGTGAATACCAATTCCCTGATTACGAAGAGTGTCTAAAAGTTCTTCCGTACCATTGATGATGGCTGAAATTACCTCACCTGTAACAAGGTTTTTATTTCGACCTATTGTAGACGAAAGTAAAATTTTATCTGTCGCACCAACACACAAAAGATCATCGATGTTCATGATTAATGCGTCTTGTGCGATTCCTTTCCAAACAGAAATGTCTCCCGTTTTTTTCCAATACATGTAGGCAAGTGACGATTTTGTTCCAGCACCATCGGCATGCATTACGATACAATAATCCTCATCTCCAGAAAGATAATCAGGAACGATTTTACAAAAAGCTTGAGGAAACAAACCTTTATCTACATTCTTGATAGCATTGTGCACATCTTCCTTGCCGGCGGAAACTCCTCTGAGATTATAACGAATATCTGACATACTTTTAGAAAAGATAAAGATAGTATAGTTTAAAAAAATGAATTTTTCAGTAAGGGATCATTACTCAATGATGATTTTCAACAAAGAAGACTCATGCTGACTAATTAGTTGAATAAAATATATTCCGCTCTTTAAATTTGTTTTAACTCCAGATGCGAGTTCCTTACAATCAAGTATTTGAACAATTTTACCTTCCAAGGAAAGAATATTTGCTGCACTAATTTTTGAAAGATCACCTTCAATTGAAAAATCGCCTTTCGATGGATTTGGAAATATGTTCATTTTATTCTGAACATTTTCTTCTATTCCAACACCAGATGTAATAACCGTTAGGGTGTAGAGCGAAGTCACGTAGGGAACATCTATAGAGGTGCCTCCAATGACAGGGACACTTGCAGGAACGGAAACATTGTAAATACCGGAAATGCTAACTTGGTTCGAACCCTCAGTTGTTGGTGTCCCAGTAATTGACAGACAACCATTTCCCCCACCGAGAACCTGGCAGCAAGCAGGAGCACAAAGAGTGGTGAGACCTGTATTTAAATTCAAAGGTGCATTGAAAGTGAAATAGTTAACATTCACCGCAACTGGAGGTAGCGGTAGTCCAATTTGTGAAGATAAATCTACCATCATTGTACTAGGAACTATTACTGTTATAACATCATTATAAGGTAAGGAAACGATACCAATCTCAAGAACAGGATTGATTGCTGCATCGGGATAAAGTCCGGCTAATCCGCCAGATAAAGCAATTGGATCAGGAACACAGTTTTGTGTGAATGACTGGTTAATTGAAGAAAGAAAAAGGAATAAAATCAATTTATTTTTCATGTCATTAAGTTTTAATGAAGCAAAGTTAAGATTAATTTATTTTTCCGTTCCATTCATTACTTTCCGAAAAGTATGCGAATGCAAGATATGTCTTCTGGCAAAGCGATCTAAAGTAGCTGAACTGTTCAGTTTATTATAGACATTGCGCGTTACTCCAAAATACTCGTAAACATTTCCATTTTGAAACGTCACTTTAAGCGTAGTGCCTTTATAGTTGTAATCATCAATACCCAAAGTTGTTGTTTCGGTATATTCAATTTTATTCTGCTCATGTGTTTCCGGCGAAATACTAACCAAAAACGCATATGCATCGATAATAACTTGACTTTGAATTTCAGCTTCTTTCAATTTTGGATCACCTTCTTGAAATTTGTCAGGATGCCATTCCTTCACTAAATTTCTGTATGTTTTTTTTAATTGATTCAAGTCAGTGTCTCTGTCTGCATCGAACAATTTACGGTAATCAAGAATACGTTTCATGCGTTAATTTTGGAAGTGTTCACAACGTTCTACTTTTTAGAAAATTAAAATTGTTGTGCGCTTGTTTTGAAAAAATTTTCTGCAAAATTACCCTTTTTAAATGAATATGTGGTAATTGAATCAATTGAATGCGCATGAAACAGCCTTTTCTCTTAATTTTACGACACATTTCTAATCTTCAAACTTGTCAGCATCCGTCTTAATTATAACGCCACCATTTACGCAACTGAATACACCCTATCCAGCTTCAGCGTACTTGAAAGGTTTTCTAAACACTAGAAACATTCATTCCGTTCAGGCTGATTTAGGCTTGGAGGTGATTTTGGCGATTTTTTGCAAAGAGGGTTTAACCAAGTTATTTCAAGAAATAGAAAAGAAGGAACTAGTATTGTCGGAAAATGCGCGGCGCATTGTCGCATTGAAAAAAGAATACATTCTCAAAATAGATGCTGTCGTTTCCTTTTTACAAGGAAAAAATCCAACTTTTTGTCATTTGTTAAGTCAAGAGAACTTTTTACCGAAAGCAAGTCGATTTGATCAATTGGCAGAATTAGATTGGGCATTTGGTGTAATGGGAAACCAGGACAAAGCCAAACATTTGGCGACATTATTTCTGGAAGACATTTCAGATTTAATTGTTGAAACAGTTGATGAAAACTTTGGTTTTAGTCGCTATGCTGAGCGCTTGGGTATGTCAGCCGCTTCGTTTGATGAACTTTATCAAGCCTTGAAAAATGAACAAACGTACATTGATTCCATTTTGCTTTCCATTTTAAAACAAAGAATTGAGGCGACGCAGCCAAGCTTAGTAGCTTTTTCAGTTCCATTTCCAGGAAATTTGTATGCTGCTTTCCGTTCTGCAAAGTTCATCAAAAGCAACTATCCTTCGATAAAGATTGCAATGGGTGGTGGATTTCCAAATACGGAATTACGCAGCTTATCTGATCCACGCGTATTTGAGTTTTTCGATTTCATCACCTTGGACGATGGAGAAGCGCCAATTGAACATTTGATTGAACATATTGATGGAAATAGATCTCTTGACCTCTTGAAAAGGACTTTTATTTTAAAAGAAAATAAGGTTGAATATATTAATGGATCAAAGGACAAGGATTACAAACAAAGCGAGGTTGGTACGCCAGATTATAGTGATTTATTGCTGGATAAATATATTTCTGTCATAGAAGTTGTAAATCCGATGCATCGCATGTGGAGTGATGGACGATGGAATAAATTGACAATGGCTCATGGCTGTTATTGGGGAAAATGTACTTTTTGTGATATTTCATTGGATTACATCAAGGTGTATGAGCCAGTTTTGGCAAAACAGTTGGTTGACCGAATGGAAGAATTGATTCAGCAAACTGGAGAAACGGGATTCCATTTTGTAGATGAAGCTGCACCTCCAGCATTAATGCGCGAGTTAGCCTTGGAAATTTTGAGAAGAGACCTAACAGTAAGTTGGTGGACGAATATTCGATTCGAAAAGAAATTTACGAAGGATCTTTGTTTGCTTTTAAAAGAATCTGGGTGTATCGCAGTTTCTGGTGGTTTAGAGGTAGCGTCTGATCGTTTACTCAAATTAATCGATAAGGGAGTTTCAGTGGAGCAAGTAGCGCAGGTGACAAGTCATTTTACGGACGCTGGAATTATGGTACATGCTTATTTAATGTATGCGTATCCAACTCAAACGGTTCAAGAAACAATTGATTCCGTTGAAATGGTTCGTCAACTTTTCGAAGCTGGAATTGTGCAATCGGGATTTTGGCATCAGTTTGCTTTGACAGCTCATAGTCCAATAGGATTAAATCCGAAAGAATACGGTGTGATAAAAGTCACAGAAGAAATTGGAACTTTTACAAACAATGATATTTCGTTCAAGGATGAAACGGGTATTGACCATGAAATTTTCAGTTTTGGCTTGAAGAAATCACTGTATAATTACATGCATGGAATTGGCTTTGAAATTCCAGTGAACCAATGGTTTGATACAAAACTACCTAGAACAAAGATTCCATCTGATTATATTGAGAAAGCAATCAACGAAGAAGAATTCACTTTTCATGCCGCTAGTTCGAAGGTTGTTTGGCTCGGCGGACAACCACAAATTTCTTATTTCACCAAAACGAAAAAAGGGAATTCGTATGAGCAAGCGAACCTTCTGTTTGAAGGAAACTCAAGTTCTATTGAAATTCAAGTAAGTAAAGAAGAGGGAAATTGGCTTGCCGAGATTTTACCATTATTATCAAAAAATCAAAACAAAAGACTTGCTTTCAAAGAAGTGGAAGAGCATTATTACACTATGAATTCAGAAGATTTTGAGCCGTTTTGGTATGGAAAATCGCTTGCTGATTTGAAGGAATTGGGCTTGTTAATAGTTTGATTGGACTTTAAGACATCAGGACAAAAGACTTTAACATGTTAGAATGAAAAATTATAGTGATTTCACGCTAACAAGTCCTTTAGCGAAGCGGTCCTTTGTCCTTCGCGAAGCGGTCTTTGTTCGTCTCGATTCTCGGTTCTCGACTCTCGGTTCTAAATTCTCAGTAGCCATGCAAATTCAAACTTTCCCCTTGCACCATCGTTACCCATTTCCCAATTTTCTTTTGGATGATTTTGAAGTGATGTTCCTCTTCTGCTGTTACTAAAGTAATGGCTTCACCTGGAGATTCTGCTCTTCCTGTTCGACCGATACGGTGAATGTAATCTTTCGGAGAACGCGGTAGCTCGTAGTTGATGACAAAAGGCAAAAATTGAATATCGATTCCTCTGGCAATAATGTCCGTTGCGACTAAAACACGCACATTTCCATTTTTGAAATTGGTCAACGCTTTAACACGTGCTTCTTGACTTTTCTTGCTATGCATGGCCATTGCATCTACACCATTTTTGCGCAATTTTTCGGTTACTTTATCTGCATTGAAAGCCGAGGATGTAAAAACCAAGACTTGCTTCATGTTGTTGGTTTTGATCAAATAACGCAAGAGTGGACCCTTTTTTTCTTCTGAGATAAAATAGCCTGTTTGCGTAATTAAATCAATGTTTTCTTCTGCTGTTTCAATTTTAATGATTTCAGGATTCTTTAAAACAACTTGAGTAATGCTCGATAAATCATCGCTTAAGGTGGCAGAAAAGAGAAGGTTTTGACGTTTTTTAGGGAGCAAAGAAAAGATCTCATTCATTTCATCCTTGAAACCCAAGTTCAGCATTTTATCTGCTTCGTCTAAGACTAAGGTCTCCAAAGAAGAAAGATGAATCGCGTTCAAGCGAACTAATTCTAATAATCGTCCGGGAGTTGCAATTAATACACTAACCCCCATTAATCCTTTCATTTGCGGGTTAATAGAAACTCCCCCGTAAACAGCCATTGATTTGATTTTATTCTCAAGGGCAGAACCGAATAATTGAAAAACATCGCGTACTTGAATTGCCAATTCGCGAGTTGGAACAACAACCAATACTTTTATGTGTCTATTTTTAATTGGTGCACTATCTTCCAGGTTCATTAAAATAGGCAGGACAAAACTTGCCGTTTTCCCAGAACCCGTTTGAGCAATTCCTAAGACATCACTTTTTCGCAAAACTGCTGGAATAGCAGCCTCTTGAATTGGATATGCTTGTGTGTAATTTTGTAATTCGATTGCTTTTAATAAAGCGGGAGATAAACCTAAAGTTGAAAAAGACATGCAAATTTTTTATGTTAATCAAAGGTACAGATAATATGTTGACTTCGAGAGCGTCTGTCACCTATTGTATAGTTCGTTGACTGAGGCTCTCGAAGTTAACGAACCGTGCTCTCGAAGTCAACGAACTATTGATTTCTATTTGAAAGTTAGTAAGCCGATGACTCAACCAATCGTATATTCAAAAGAAGTTGATTGAAATTTCGCAAAGTAGTAGCAATTGAAAGATGACTGAAATTATTTTCTTCCCATGTTATTTTCCCTTGTTCTTTCTCTCCGAATTTATAAACGTCTTCCAATGCTAGAAGATTTGATGGTTTTTGCTTTAATGTTGATTCTCTGTATTTATTGAAATCAGCAAGATCTAATTTGATTTGTGCCAAATCTTTCCTCGCTTTACCCTTGTCATCAAAAAGAAAATCACTAGCAAAATTCAAACTGCTTCCATAATTACGGATCAGTTGTCCTTCCGTTAATCCTTCTTCACCGTGTGACGAATAAGCAATTAAACCAGTCTTTAGTGTTTCAATTTGGGTGCATAATGCATTTGCTTTTTCATGAAGTGTTTTGGCTTCTAAACTTAATGTGTCTTTTGAAAATGCAATTTGATTCTGTTCCGATGCATACAATGCAGCATCCCGCAAATGGTCATCCGAATTGTAAAAAGATTCATCTGTCCATCGACTTGTACGCAAATTGGTCAAGGTAAAAAGCAAACCACCCGCTGTTAAAATCAGAATTGAAGAAATGATTGTGTTGATTTTCGTTTCTGCATTGCGAATTCCTGTAAAGAAATAAACAGGAAGGAATAAAAAGAATAATATTCCGAGTGAAACAATCCACATGATGTTGGCAAAAGGCCAATGCATCACTTTGAAAAGTGTCGCTAAACTGATAAGGATTCCAAAAACTGTAGCAATACCAATTACTACTTTGTCTTTGGTTTCTTTTTGTTCCTTTACACTTAAAATTGATAAAAGTGGCAAAAACAAAAAGCAAAAGGAAACAATTCCAAGGAGTATAAAAACACTTGCGCCTGGTAAGTGCATTACTTTTAAAACTGCACCGATGATAAAGGTGATGGCAGAAAACATACCGCTATTTAACATGATTTTTTTCATGGCATAATAATTTTTGAAGGTTAATAATAGATTTGTTTCTTCTTGAATTTCCCGAAGATCTCGCTTAAAAAAACGAGGTAAAATGCTTCGGTAAAATTCCTCGAAGTGCGATTCGGCTAACATTTCTGTTTCGATTACACAACAAATGTGGTCCAGGAGACTAAGCTGCAGCTCCTCCGACTCAATTCCATTACGTCTAATGTCCTCAAGAATGAACTTTATTTGTTCGTCTTTTAAAACATACATCTTATCCCATTTTCGGTTTTAAGTCCAACAGAAAGATCATTGTATCAATGAACTCTGAAAACTCATTCACCTTTTCACTGGCTACTTTTTTACCTGTTTGTGTAATGGAATAATACTTACGAATGCGGTTTCCTACATTGACCACATCTGTGGTTAAAATTCCTTGTGCTTCCATTGCGTGTAATGTAGGGTACAACGCACCTTCAGTCAACTGAATTTTTCCACCCGTAAGTTCCTTTACCTTTTGAGTAATTTCATAGCCATACATTTTGTCGTTTTGCGACAATAACTTTAAAATGATCGTTTTTAAAGTTCCTTTGATTAATTCTGATGAATACATGGTACAAATGTATACTATTTTATTTATATACCTAAGAATGTAATGTATATAATTTAAAAAGTTACAAATAAATATATTAATGCACTTAATATCAGAAATATAGTTGTTTAGTTATTTTGAATTGAGAGGCAATTCATTGATCACAACAGGAAAAAGGTATAGAGTTAACTTTTGTAAAATGAGAAAACTGAACATGTGTTGCTTTTAAGAAGTGCGTCACATTGAGTTAAAAGTAAGAGTGGTTTTAATTGTACATAGAAATGTAACATTATCCGTGGATTGTTTCTTCTTTGCCGTAATTCTGGATGACTTGTGCTTCAAATTCTAACCATTCTTTCCAACGTTGGTTGACATCAATATCACCACCATATTTTCGAGCGAATCCAATAAACGTAGTGTAATGTCCTGCTTCACTGACCATCAAATCACCGTAAAACTTTGATAATTCTGGATCAGAAATGCGCTCAGCTAATAATTTGAATCGTTCACAGCTGCGCGCTTCAATCATTGCTGAAAAAAGTAAACGGTCGACTAAGCGCTGCTGTCTACTTCCTCCTTGCACCATGAATTTATACAATTCATTCACATAGCTATCTTTTCGCTCTCTTCCTAAGTCAAATCCACGTTGAATGATTATTTCATGAACTTGTTGGAAATGCTCCAATTCTTCCTTTGCCAAGACCAACATTTCAGTTACCAAATCAGTTAATTCAGGATTTAGCGAAATAATTGTTACCGCATTAGTTGCTGCCTTTTGTTCACACCACGCATGGTCTGAGAGGATTTCTTCAATATTTGTTTCGACAATGTTTACCCATCGAGGGTCAGTAGGAAGTTTTAATCCAAGCATTTCAGATGATTTTTACAAAAGTATAAATATTTACACTCGATTTATTTAGTGCTGTTCGATATGTTTTATTAATTCTTTTCTGACTATTTGTCACTGAAAATATTTTGGCTTGATATTCGTCAAAAAATGGACCATGAGTAAAACTAAAGTCACCTATTCTTGGGCATTTAAAGAATTTATCTGGCCCCGAAAAAAAATTATATTTATTGGTTTAATCCTAATTCTAATCAGAAGTTTAGCCGCTTTGGTTCTGCCAATTGCGAGTAAAAACCTAATTGATGAAATCATTCCTTCAAAGGACATGAATGGCATGTATTGGTTATTGTTGATTGTTTTCCTGTCCATTTTAGTGCAAGCAGTTACTTCCTTTACCCTGACAAAAATATTAAGTGTTGAAGCCCAAAAATTGATTTCAATTCTGCGTACACAAGTGCAACGCAAACTCTTAAAATTACCCATTGCCTATTTTGACAACAATAAGTCTGGCGCATTAGTTTCGAGAGTTATGACCGATGTGGAAGGGGTAAGAAATTTGGTAGGAACGGGCTTGGTTCAACTGATAGGAGGAACAATCACCGCCATCATAACAATGGTTTTATTGATCCAAATGAATGCCTTAATGACAGTCTTTGTCTTAGTGCCTGTCGGAATTTTTGCCTTTATTGCCTTGAAAGCTTTCGCTTATATTCGTCCAGTTTTTAGAGAACGAGGTAAAATAAATGCAGAAGTCACAGGACGTTTAACTGAAACTCTGAACGGAGTACGTGTCATTAAAGGATTCAACGCAGAAGAACAAGAGAATAAAATATTCGAATCAGGGGTTGAAAAATTGTTCCTGAATGTGAAGCGCAGTTTGACAGCGACAGCTTTCATTACGAGTTCCTCGACGTTTTTATTGGGACTCGCATCAGCAGGAATTATGGGGATTGGTGGTTATTTCATCATGAAAGACACGATGACGGTAGGTGATTTCATTTCCTTTACACTCCTTCTTGGTTTCATGATTGCACCAATTGTTCAAATGAGTAACATAGGCAGTCAATTGTCAGAAGCCATGGCGGGATTAGACCGTACGCAGGAATTGATGAACATGCCCGAAGAGGATGACGAAGATATTCGCACCATAAAAATTAACGAAGTAACAGGCAACATTGAATTCGAAAATGTCTCTTTTAGCTATGAAGAAAGTAAAGAAGTGTTGCACGATATTACTTTTTCTGCGCCATCTGGAAGTGTGACAGCATTGGTTGGATCTTCAGGTTCTGGTAAATCTACAATTGCTGGATTAGCTGCGACCTTTTTGAATCCAGTCAGTGGGAAAGTTACCTTGGATGGAGTTGATTTAGCAAAGGTTAATTTGAGCAGCTTCAGAGCCAATTTGGGAGTCGTTTTACAAGATGATTTCCTGTATGAAGGAACGATTAGAGAGAACATTTTGTTTCCTCGTCCGAATGCAAGTGAAGAAGAATTATTGGCTGCAGTAAAAGGTGCTTATGTGAATGAATTCACTGACCGTTTTGAGGAAGGATTGGAAACAGTAATAGGAGAGAGGGGTGTAAAATTATCTGGTGGTCAACGTCAACGAATTTCTATCGCAAGAGCTTTATTGGCAAATCCTAAGATTATTATTCTCGATGAAGCGACATCGAATTTAGATACTGAAAGTGAATCGTTTATTCAAAAAAGTTTGCAGGAATTAATGAAAGACAGAACCACTTTCGTTATTGCGCATCGATTGAGCACGATTCAAAAGGCCGACCAAATTCTCGTTATCGAACAAGGGAATATTGTCGAAAGAGGGAAACACGATGAGTTGATTGCTAAGAAAGGTCGTTACTTTGATTTGTTTACTTACCAGAGTAGAATTTAATTTGGCTGGAATTCTTCGGAGAAAATTAGAGGATGCTCACTAGTTGTGCCAATAGAAAAGTTTTTAGTAATCATATTAAGGTTGGTTTCTAGTTTAAAGTTACCGTTTGAAAGGTATGTGCCTTTAATCGAGCCATTAAGAATTTCACTAGATTGTATATCGAGTAAACCACCTGAATAAGTATAGAATAGATATATCTTTTCTTGCAAAAGGTTGTTGAGTTCAAAATCTTTTTTCTGTTGAAGTAAACCAATAATTATTCTTGTTTGACTATTGCTACAACCAATTCTTGGATCTCCTTGGTCAGAAATTTCTCGATAAAAATAAATTGAGTCGTTAACAATTTTATAATAATTTGTAACAGATGGTGGAGTTTTTGGAATTTCTTCTGAAGCCATAGAAACAAGTTCGACTCCTAATTCATCAAAATGTGCAATATTTTGTTTTCTACTCGGTTTTTTCTTTGTTCCATTATTTAAAAGACTCAAAGTGGAAATTGTATCTTCTGGAATATTTGAAGAAGACATTTTAACTGAGTCTTTAGAATCGGACTTCGTTAAAACATTGTTTTCAGTGCATGAAGCAATAAGGAAAACACAGATGATATTGACTATTGATTTCATGCATCTGAAACTTTCAAAGTTAGTGCCAAAAACAATTCTCAATGCACATCTATGCCATCGAAGTAGATTTCGGTAATGGCAGTATCTTCATATTTTGATCCTAGATATACTTCCATGATTTCGAAATTAATTGTCCAGCGTGGATATGTCCGTAATTTGTCGTAATCTTTTCGATCAGCAACACCGAGAGGAGCAAAGGAAAAAGATTGTTCTTGTTTGCTGTCAGCCAATTCAAGGATTGCATATGGTTTGCCATCCACATACATTTTGAGTTTTTTAACCCTTGAATTTTCCGTCCATGCTTTGGGTGATTTCACATAACCATTTACGATAATGATTTTGGTAATGCGTGGATTTTCTGGCGGAAAGTCATAGGTGATTTTTTCACCGATTCCTTGTCCAGCGACACCTTCTACCCATGCAGTTTTATAATTTAAATCGTGAATATTATTAGCTGAATACTTCCCACCAACAAGTTCAGAACTTGCGTAAGTAGAGTCAAGTCCACCGCCACAATACCAGCTACATCCACCACCAATGATTTCCCAATAATCTTCGGTTTCCTCCATACATATGTTGCGAAAAACGATTCGCTCATCTGCAGTGAGTTTGATGGTATCCATTTCACCTCCGTCAACTTTTTCCCATAGATCGGGACATTTGAGCATGTCTTCATGAAATTTTTTCTCTCCTTCTGGACTTTTATTCACTAAGTAACCCAGATTGGGAGTAAGAATGGGCAAGTCCTGACCAAAAGCAACTATTTGGAAAAGAAAAAAGAAAACGATTGAAAATAACTTCATTTTAGAAGAGGAATGTGCTTAATACATTTCCGCTTTTTTGCCACTATTTTTCCAAGAAGCTTTGTATTCGGCATCTACAAAAAATATTTTCAATTCTGCTTTGTATTCTGCATCAACGAAGTAAATTTTCTTTTTCGCTTTGTATTCGGCGTCAGTAAAGAACCATTTTCCATTGTTATCACCAGCTTTATATTCTGCATCCACCTTGTAAACCAAGAGGTCGGCTTTGTATTCTGCATCTACAACAAATACTTTTACATCTGCTTTGTATTCAGCATCAACGGAATATACCTTTTGTGCATTAAGGGAAGTATAGCCTCCAACTAGAAATGCGGAAAGTAGGATTAGTTTTTTCATGGGTTAAATTGTTTTTCTTAAAGGTAAAATAAATTCATTCATTTTGATTTTGAAAAACGCAAAATCACGGATTTAATTAATATTAAATCCGTGATTTTATATATAAAAATGTACGTTACAAGAATTACTTCTCTCGATTAGAACATTCCAAATAGTAGTACTATAAATGCAAATAATAGTAGAAGTATTAAGAAAAATGCAAACATTAAATAAATCGAAACAATTGCTAACGCTTTTAATGTGTACGTATCGGAATTGGTTCTGCCAATTACTAGTGAACAAATTGCGGTGACAATTGCCGAAACAAATCCGAATAATGGCAATAAAAAACCAAATGAAGGCACGTATGAAAGAAATGAAAAAACAATTGCCAAAATTGTAAGAATTGATAGTACAAAGGATACTATTGCTAAAATGTTGGCTGTATTGCCATTCTCTGAAGTAGTTGATTTTTTAATAGAATGAATAGTTGCTTTTTGGTCATTTTTTTCTGCGAATACTTTTTTAATAGTTATACTCGGTGAAGGATTTAAATAGAATGCTTTCTTTTTTTCAGATTTAACAACATCGGTTATTTCATCAACATCGTTTTCTTTTTGAGTTAAATCTGAAGTAGTAAGGTCTATTGTTTCATTTTCTTCGTTAGATTCAATTATCTCAGTGGTGAGGGTTTCTTCATGTTCTTTGGTTTGAAGAACCTCCTTTTCAAACGATTTAGATAATTGTTTGTTCCATTGAACATGGTAACCTGGTTGGTGAACACGTTTTGTAATCGTGCAACTTGAAATTGAGATAAGCAATAAAAGATAAAAAAGTTTCATAAGTGTTAATTTAGTTAGACATAGCAAACATACCTGCTTATTGCACCACTGAGAAATCGATTTAGCGAAGTTGACAAATGTGACTTGCGAATTTCGCAAAATAAAAAAGCCTCGAGTATGTCGAGACTCTCTTGAAAGGGCAATTATATTTTTACTGTCACTTATTCTTAACAATCCCAATAACTGGCAGGTCGCTGCTTTTGATTTTCATATTGAGTTCTACAACATCCTTTTCTATTACGGATTGGAATAACTTCAACTGTTCATCTGCTAATGTTTTTAGCTCTAAAAAAGCATCTTTAACTTGTTTGTTTGGAGCTGTGTTGCCACTTGAAGCATAATTGTATAATCCCGATATTCGATCGTTTAGCTTCATTGGATAATTCAAAATATCTTGACCGCTTTTTAATTTTGTTTGATATAACTCTTCTTCAATTTTTGTTAACTTTTTTTGAATGGTATCACTTAATGATTTTATTTCCTTGGGAACATCTTTTCCTGCTAAAGAATTAAACTCATTAATTTGACTGCGCAAGGTTCTGATATCGACAATGCATTTTTGAACATCTGCGAACGATTTCTTTACTTCTAAGAGAAATGCAGTTTTCAACGCATAATCTTCATTACTGCAGTTGTATTTAGGATTGGCGCTTATTAAAAATGGCTTTTCTAAACTGTCTCCATTGATTTTTAATGTAGCGGTATAGTTCCCAGGTGCAGCTGTTGGACCATCGATTGTCCCGTTCCAAAGTATCATTCCTGCAATTGGCTCAATGCTTTGATAATTCATGTCCCAAGTAAATAGATTCATTCCTTCCTTTGCTGAAAGTTTAAATTTTTCATCGCTAGACTTTGAAGAGTAGGCTGTTATTAGCTTTTT
>ERZ888423.2533-NODE-2533-length-13437-cov-7.223659_pt1 | contig 13437 bp, 9 predicted proteins | sample MGYA00520523_ERZ888423 | MGnify/ENA primary metagenome ERZ888423 (study PRJEB32303, sample SAMEA104408611) | aquatic metagenome | biome: Brackish water; feature: Pelagic; material: water | place: Baltic Sea | collected 2014-06-08T10:24:00 | depth 30,27 m ...
ATTTGAGATGAATCGTTTCACCCTTTTTAAAGAGTTGTGAGTAAACCATTCCATTGCTGAAATCATCAAAAATGAAGACATAAACACTGTATTCAGAGTTGTTTTGAATGTAAACATCATCTTTACCGATCAATTCACTTGCTTTTTTGACACCTGGAAAAAGGAAATTAGTGGAGTTATTTTTCGCAGTCCCGCAGGAATCATAGGCGCCATTTTCATGCAGCATGACATCGATTAGCCAATCGGCATACAATTCCTCCATGCGATTGTTTTGCAGGGATGAACGCAGTGTTAAACTGGTTCCATTTCCCTGTGACCACAAGTATTTATCACGGTCGTCTTGATTTTCATCAATCGAGCCTCTTGTTGAACGCAGCAATGAATCCAGCTGCATGCGTTCTTCTTTAGTGAATTTTTCGAAGGAAGAGGCCGTATTTAAATCGTCATTATTGGGGACTTCAGTCTTCGTATTGAATATGGTATATGCTAGAAAAATTAAACCAACTAATAATGTTAACGAGACAATTTGTCGGTAATTAACTCTGCGTTTTGCTTTTATTTTACCTTGTAATAGTTGACCACTTTTTAATTCAGCTTCGATATTCTTTAATTTCGCTTGGTGCTCTGGGTTTAAATCGAGTGCATGAAGCTTTGTCACAATTCGATAACCCAAACGAGGCGTGCAATGAGGATGGTCAAACAAATTCAACACCTTATCAATATATCCAACTTTTAAATGATAGGATGAACGAGATAAATGATTGATGACAGCAATTATTTCTGGACTACAAATTTGCTCGGTTAAGGGGAGTAATTCGTTTTCATTTCTTGCTTTATCTGAGAGAACGAATAGTTCTTTGGTTAAAGAATCAATGTTTTTGAACAACTCTTGTTCTACGACCATTCGCTCATCGATTCGCATCAAGGGCAAGAAAGAAAATACACGTTGAAGGTGTAACAAACTGTGCTCATCTCTGAATGCCAAACAGGTTTTAACCAAAAATGGAGTTAGAAAAGCACTGAAATTGGTAAAAAGAGAATGTTCCAACCAAAAATAACTGTCTTTAAATTCCTTAGTTGGAAGTTTTCCTTTTAGCAGTTGAACCAAATCGTTATTCTGATCTATCCAACCGTAAAAAACGATTTTTTCGGCCGTGAGTGAGCGCACTACTTCAACGATATCGAGAGATGAGTATGTCCCCATATCACCTTGTTGAGTTACGAAATGTTCAATAATGTTCATTTTCCCATCTTCCTCCAACACATTTCCATATGCAGCGGTGAGTTGTTTCAGCTCAGATAGAGGAATGAACTTCATAGCATCAGAATTTCGAACTACTTAATTTCTTTTATTGCGCGTTGCACTTCTTTATCTGTTTTGTTGAAAATCAGATAATATCCATCTTCCAACCATATTTGGCGGGCGATTTCTGCCTTTAAATTTTGTGCAATCAACACCTTACTATGTTTCAACCCAGCTCGGTCGATTTTAACCTTCATTTCCTTGTCGGCAAACTTCACGAAACGCTCTAGTAATTCATCTGTTACTTTAAAGTCTTTCTCAAATAGTGCAGCTGATTTCCAGTTGAATCGTTTATCAGCGATATAATCAAAAGCAAAAGCTTGGAAGGCAGATGAAAAACGCAAATCTGAGTAGTACCAGCTATTTCCTGTTGAATCAAAAGCAACGAAGATGTCTGGCATGATTCCGCCACCACCGTATACGATTTTACCTTTTGGTGTTTTGTATTTTAAGGAATCAACAAACAATGTGCTATCTGGTTTGTACAATTCACCGTTGTCATAGCGATCCATTTGGTCCTTGTAATAATCTTCAAAATCTTCTGTGTAAGGTTTTTGAATACATCTTCCAGTTGGAGTGTAATAACGTGCAACCGTTAATCGCAAGTTACTTCCATCTCTAAGATTGACATCTTCTTGAACTAATCCTTTTCCAAATGAACGTCGGCCAATAATAATGCCTCGGTCGTTGTCTTGCAATGCTCCTGCTAAAATTTCACTTGCTGATGCTGAGTAGGAATTGATTAACACTGCAACTTTCGTCGAATGTAAAATCCCTTTAGCTGTAGCACGGTAGGTTTGTGAACCAGTATGCTCACCTTTAGTTTTTACAATTGGAATATTTGCTTCTAAAAACTCATCGGCAATATCTGTGGCTGAAGTTAAAACACCACCACCATTGTTGCGCAGATCCAAAATCATTTTTTTCATCCCTTTTTGCTTCAACCATAGTGCCGCTTTACGGAATTCTTCAGCAGTGGTCATGGAAAACTCTTCAATTTTCAAATAACCTGTTTCTTTATCGACCATGTAAGCAGCAACAACCGAATAGATTGGAATGAAATCACGAACAATTCTTTTATTAATAATTTTTCCATCGCGTAAAAGTCGAACGCTAACAGCAGTTTGAGGTTTACCCTTAAGTGAACTCATCACTTTTTCATTCGTAATTTTCTTTTTAGCGACTTTTTTACCATCAATTTCAATGATTTTATCACCTGCCTTCACCCCGACAAAATCGGCTGGAGAACCTTGCACTACATTTGTGACACAAATCGTATCGCGAATAATGAAAAAGCGAATTCCAACGCCACCAAATTGTCCACTAATCGACTCATTGATGCGCGCTAAGTCACGAGCGGGAATATAATTGCTGTGTGGATCCAATTTATGCAACATATCAGCAATCGTTTGCTCAAATAGGTTTTCCCCATTGACTGTATCAACATATTTGCGATCAATAATGTCGATAATGTCTTGAATCTTTTGGTATTTTTCACTCCCAGCACTAGCCGAAAAAGAATCGTCTTTAGCCGCAAATAAATTTCCAATTAGAATTCCTACTGCAATACATGCAGCAAAAATGGTTGGCAATAAATAGGCTCTATTTGATTTACTCATCTTAAATTATATCAATTTGTTGTGTTTCTATCCCTGCGTCAACTAAGAAATCGATTCCCTCTGTATCTTTATATGAATTCATATAAACCACGCGTTTAATTCCTGACTGCAAAATTAATTTACTACAATCTTTACAGGGAGAAAGTGTCAAATACAAGGTCGCTCCCTTGCTATTATTTGTTGATTTTGAAACCTTTAAAATGGCATTCGCTTCAGCATGTAAAACATACCAATGTGTATTTCCATCATCGTCTTCACAGCAGTTGTCAAATCCAGCAGGCGTTCCATTGTACCCGTCCGAAATGATCATTTCATCTTTAACGATAATAGCACCAACTTGTTTGCGCTTGCAATGTGATAATTTTGACCAAGATTCAGCCATTTTTAAATAAGCAGAATCGTAACGTAATTGTTTTTCTTGCTCAGTTTGTTGTTTCTCCATAGCATGCAAAGTTAACACTTCTAACTTCTTTTTAATCATTCGTGAATTTATACCCTACAGAGCGGATTGAATGAAAGTAGTGCGGATTTTTAGGATCATCTTCAAAAAGTTTACGGAAGGATAAAATATAGTTATCAATGGTGCGCGTGGTAGGAAATTGTTCCTTCCCCCAGATTTTGTCAAGAATTTCATCTCGGGAAACTACGCGCCCTTCATTTTCTGCAAAGAACTGCAACAAATCTATTTCTCGTTTGGAAAGACGTAATGTTTCACCAGTGTTTTTATCCTCTACTTCAAAATTAGTATAATCAACGGATTTGTTCCCGATGATCAATGCGGTTTCTGTTGTTGCATTAAGGGGAGAAGCAGTTTGCAGTAGAATTTGAACTCGTAACAATAATTCTTCTAAATCAAAAGGTTTACTTAGGTAGTCATTTCCGCCTTTTTTAAGTCCAGCAATTTTGTCGGCTGTTGTTCCTTTTGCTGATAAAAATAAAATTGGAACTTTACTTGTTTTGCGAATTTCATCGCAGATATCAAGTCCACTAACCTTTGGGAGCATGACATCGAGCAAAACTAAATTGAATTGACCTATTTCCTGTGCTTTTTCAAAGGCCTCTTGACCATCATTGAATATTTCAACTGTGTAGCCTTCTATCTCCAAGTTCATGCGAATCATATCGCTTAAACTTCGTTCATCTTCAACTACACAAATTTTTATCATTTTTTGTTTTTTCGTGTAAAGTTATATATTTGTACAAACTGTAAAAACTACTTTTAACTAGAATTTTAACTATGAAAAAAATTTTACTTTCTTTCGGAGCTGCAGCCCTTTTGTTTACTGCATCCTTTGCTCAGAATGTTTCGGGCAAGGGACCTGTTGTAGCGGCGAATGTCGTATTAGACAAAAATGTTCCTGAAACGTTTCTTGCAGCCCCAAATCTAGATCAAATTCGCTTAGAAGACGAACAAAGAGACAGAAATGGTCAATTATATCGAATTGGTGTAACACAATTTACGAATATCACTACTGATAATTCTGGTCTTTGGAAAACGTTACCAAATGGTGACAAAACGTGGCAATTAAAGGTCAAGTCTCCTGGAGCAGAAGCCTTGAGCTTCTTGTTCGAAACATTTAAAATGTATGACAATTCATCATTGACAATCACTGATATGGCTGGTGTTTTGCGTCACCGCCCAATGACAGCTGCTGATATGCTAGACCATTTTTATCAAAACGCGGCTTTGTGTTTTGGTGATGAGTTGGTATTGACTTTAACAGAACCTTTTGGTTCTCGTCCGTCAGAAATTTTCATCAATGGCATCATTTATAATTACCGTTCTACTGGAAATCCAATGATTCAAAAAATTAACGAATCGGATCCCTGTGAGGTAAATGTTAACTGTTCTCCTGTAGGTGACACTTGGCAAGATGAAAAAAGAGGTGTTGCTCGAATTTATGTTGTTGAAGGTGGTGGCGCTGGATGGTGCACAGGCTCTTTGGTAAACAATGTTGCACAAGATTGTAAGCCTTTAATGCTGACAGCTTTGCATTGTGGTGTTAATGCAACAACTGCAAATTTGAACCAATGGAGATTTTACTTTAAATACGAATCACCAAATTGTACGAATCCTGGTTCAGCAGGTACGCTCGATGATTATTTTATCACAGGTTCTGTAAAGTTATCAAGTTCAAATGATGGTGGTGGAACAAGTGGATCAGATTTCTTATTACTTCAGATGGGAACATTAGCAAATCAAGCGACAACAATCACTACGCTAAAAACTGCAAATTTCAATGCATATTGGAATGGTTGGGATGCAAATAATACGGTAACAAATACTGGATCAAGTATTCATCATCCTGCTGGAGATATCAAGAAAATCTCAACTTTTACATCAAATCTAGTAACAGCTGGTTGGAATGGAAATGGATTGCAATCTCACTGGAGAGTTTCATGGTCAGCAAATTCAAACGGACATGGTGTAACTGAAGGTGGTTCTTCAGGGTCTCCAATCTTCAAAACAAACGGTGGTAACTCTGTTATCATTGGAACATTAACAGGAGGTTCTTCTTATTGTACAGCACTTACTTCTCCAGATTTTTATGGAAAAATGTCATTTCACTGGACCAGCAATGGTACCCCAGCGAATGAACAATTGAAAACACACTTAGACCCTGCAAATACAGGAACACTTCTTTTATTAGGATCAGCTAATCCATGCACGCCAACAACACCAGTTGCACCAGTTGCAAATTTTGTTGCCAATCAAACAAATGTAGCTCCTGGAACGGTGGTAAGTTTTACAGATCAAAGCACAGGTGTTCCAACATCTTGGGCTTGGTCAGTTTCACCAGCAACTGGATGGGCTTATTCTGGTGGATCTTCTGCATCTTCACAGAATCCACAAATTACCTTCAATACAGTTGGTCAATATACAATAACATTGGTTGCTACTAATGCACAAGGTTCTGATACCGAAACAAAAACGAATTACATTACTGTTGCTGTTGTAACTGGTCCATGTGCTGGTACTTCTACAACGTGTGATGAATTTATTAGTAATGTTACCTTGAGTACAATTAACAATACAACAGTATGCACGAATTATGGCAATTACACTTCTCAGTCAACTACCTTAAATAGAGGCGCACAGTATTCTGTGACGGTAACACCTTCTGTAGGTGCTACTGCAAACACTGCATATACAAATGACGAAATAGCTGTTTGGATTGACTGGAATAATGACAACGATTTTGTAGATGCTGGTGAACAAGTTGGTTATGTATTAGTTGCTGCAGGTTGGTCTCCAGTATTTACATTTACTGTACCGATGACCGCAACACTTGGTACTTTGAAAATGCGTGCTCGAATTTCTTACTCTCCTGACGGTGCAATTAATCCTTGCGGAACATCTTCATTTGGTGAAGTAGAAGATTATTCAGTGTTAATTCAAAATGCTCCAGCTTCGACATTAACCTTATCTTGTGGAGGGAACCAAACAATCGTTGCTTCAACTGGTGTCACAACAATGCCAAATATGGTTGCTTTCGCTACTGCTTCAACAACATGTTCTAGTACGGTTGTAACAGGCTCACAATCTCCTGCTATTGGTTCAGCATTAGTAAGCGGTGCGAACGTGGTAACAATAACGGCGGTTGATCAATGTGGTAACACACAGACATGTCAAGTAACTGTTACCTATCAAAATGATTTAGGAATTGGCGAAGCTGAAATATTCAATGCGGTTACGGTTTATCCGAATCCATTCTCTTCTTCATTGATGGTGGATTTAACTTCTATTGGTAATGAAAATGTAAACATTGAGATATATGACCTTGCAGGAAAATTATTAATGACTGGTGACAACAAAGAAAATGCAATCGTTTCATTTGATATGAGCAACCTTTCACAAGGAATGTATCAGGTTAAATTGATTACAAATTCTGCTCAAACCGTGAGAAGAATTACAAAATTATAAGTCAAAATTACTGATTGAAAAGGGTCGTTTGAAAAAACGGCCCTTTTTGTTTTTAGAAGTGTTGAAAGTCTTGATATTTAGACTAATTTTGCACTTTCCTTTACATTTACGCATGAGCACTTCAAAAAAAATCAATTCAGCATTAATTTCAGTATTCGATAAATCAGGTTTGGCGCCAATCGTCCAAGAATTGCACAAGAATGGAGTAACACTTTATTCAACTGGTGGGACACAAACTTTTATTGAAGAATTGAATATTCCTGTTGAACGTGTGGAAGATTTAACTTCTTATCCTTCTATTTTAGGCGGAAGAGTTAAAACACTTCACCCCAAGGTTTTTGGAGGGATTTTGAATCGTAGAGATTTAAAAGAAGATCAAGATCAAATTGCAGAATTTGAAATTCCAGAAATTGACTTAGTTATTGTTGATTTGTATCCTTTTGAAGCAACGGTTGCTTCAGGTGCTGATCACGCTGCAATTATTGAGAAAATAGATATCGGAGGTATTTCATTAATTCGTGCTGCTGCTAAAAACTATAGAGATGTCGTAATTATTCCTTCTCAGGCTCAATATGCTGATTTCTTAGAAATGTTATTGACACAAGAAGGAACAACGACTCTTGGACAACGAAAAGATTTTGCTCGCGATGCATTCAATGTTTCATCGCATTATGATGCTCAGATTTTTAATTATTTCAACAACAACGAAAAAGAAATTTTTAAAGCAAGTATTCAAGAATCTCAAGTCTTACGCTACGGAGAAAATCCACATCAAAAAGGAATTTTCCATGGTGATTTAAACGCTATTTTTGACAAATTACATGGTAAAGAATTGTCTTACAACAACTTACTAGATGTTGATGCGGCAGTTAACTTGATGAACGAATTCAAAAATGACGACCCAACTTTTGCAATTCTTAAGCATAATAACGCTTGTGGATTAGCTACAAGATCAAGTTTATCTAAAGCGTACGAAGATGCTTTGGCTGGAGATCCGGTAAGTGCATTTGGAGGAATCTTAATCGCGAATCGTGCAATCGATTTGGCAACTGCTGAAAAAGTGAACGATTTGTTTTGTGAAGTGATTATTGCACCTGGATATGCTGACGAAGCCTTGGCTGTTTTGATTTCTAAGAAAAACAGAATTATACTTGTTCAAAAAGAGATTCAACTTCCGAAACGTCAGTTTAGAACAATCTTAAACGGTGTTTTAGAGCAAGATAAGGATCTAATCGTTGAAGACAAAACGCATTTAGAGCCAAAAACAACAAAGTTGGCAACGGCTCAAGAAGTTGAAGATATGTTGTTTGCTAATAAATTAGTAAAACATACTAAATCAAATACAATTGTCCTTGCAAAAGGAAAGCAGTTGTTGGCGAGTGGAACGGGACAAACATCGCGTGTAGATGCATTGCGTCAAGCAATTCACAAAGCACAGTCATTTAACTTTGATTTAAATGGAGCGGTGATGGCTTCGGATGCATTTTTCCCTTTCCCAGATTGCGTTGAAATTGCAAAAGATGCGGGAATTACTGCAGTGATTCAACCAGGAGGATCAATCAAAGATGAATTGTCGATTGACTATTGCAATAACAACGATTTGGCGATGGTATTTACGGGTAACCGTCATTTTAAACATTAAAAAACATTCTTTTGTCGAAAATTGTAACAAAAAGACGATTTTTACGAAGAAAGGAATTATCATTATAGACTACTTAATTAAGAAAGCGAACACAAAATGGGATTTTTTAGCTTTTTAACGCAAGAAATTGCGATCGACCTTGGTACTGCGAATACGCTTATTATCATGAATGATAAGGTTGTAGTAGATGAGCCATCTATTGTTGCAAAGGATATCCAAACCGGAAAAGTTGTGGCTATCGGCAAAAAAGCGCAACAAATGCATGGAAAAACCCATAAGTTAATCGAAACAGTGCGCCCATTGAAAGATGGTGTAATTGCCGATTTCCAAAGTGCAGAACAAATGATTCGTGGGATGATCAAAATGATTAATCCAGGAAGAAGTTTGTTTAATCCAACATTGAGAATGGTAATTTGTATTCCTTCAGGGATTACCGAGGTAGAGAAAAGAGCCGTTCGAGATTCAGCTGAACACGCTGGGGCAAAAGAAGTTTACTTAATTCATGAGCCAATGGCAGCTGCAATCGGTATTGGTATCGATGTGGAAGAACCAATGGGTAACATGATAATTGATATTGGTGGTGGTACTTCTGAAATTGCGGTAATTGCATTAGGAGGTATTGTTTGTGATAAATCAATCCGTATTGCCGGTGATGATTTCACAAATGACATCGAAGAATACATGCGTCGTCAACACAATATTTTGGTTGGTGAACGAACAGCAGAACAAATTAAAATCGAAGTTGGAGCTGCTTTGCCAGAATTGGACAATCCACCACCAGATTATGCGGTTCGTGGACGTGATTTAATGACAGGTATTCCAAAAGAAATTATCGTTACGTATTCTGAAGTTGCACATGCTTTGGATAAAACAATTTCGAAAATCGAAGAAGCAATTTTGAGTGCCTTAGAAATGACACCACCTGAGTTGTCTGCAGATATCTATAAAACAGGTATTTACCTAGCTGGAGGTGGCTCGATGTTAAGAGGTTTGGACAAACGAATTTCTGCTAAAACAAAGTTGCCAGTTCATATTGCGGAAGATCCATTGAGAGCTGTAGCAAGAGGAACAAGCATCGCTTTAAAGAACATTGATAAATACCAGTTCTTGATTAGAGATTAATTTGAAATCCCGTGAATAATTCTCGGGACTTTCTTATTTTTGTACATGCGCAATTTGTTTGCCTTCTTAAGGCGATTTCAAGTCTTTCTTCTATTTACGTTTATGCAGGTATTTGCGCTGTATACCTATTTCACGTATTTAAATTTTCCCCGTTCCCAATATTTAACCAGCGCTTCAAAAGTTGCAGGTACTTTCTTGTCTGCAAAGCATGAGGTTACCAAGCACTTGAACCTAAGCAAGAACAACACTGCTTTGCAAAAAGAGAATATTCACCTCCGTTCGCAGTTGCCGATGAGTTTTGTGCGTCTGGAAAATGGACTTGTTAAAATCAACGACACCCTCTTCAAGCAGCAATACGATTATATTCCTGCTTTGGTTATTAATTCAACTTTCACAAAGGCAAATAATTACTTTACACTTAATATTGGTTCTGCGCAAGGAATTGAAAAAGACATGGGAGTGTTTTCAGACAAAGGAATCGTTGGAATAATACATAATGTGAGCGAACACTTTTCAGTTGTAAAATCTGTTTTAACTGAGAACATCAATATTGATGTAATGATTGAAAGCGATGGGTCATTTGGATTGTTGAAATGGGATGGTAAACATCCACGTCGCGGTTCAATTTCTGGGATATCGAATGATACAAGAATCAAGCGTTGGTCGAAAGTAGTCACGAAAGGTGGATCAGGAATTTTCCCAAGAGGTATTCCCGTTGGAAAAGTTGAGAAATTAAGAACAGTCGAAGGCAAGCCTATTTGGGATGTAGTTGTGTTGTTTTCGGAAAATTACAGAACGCTTCAACGCGTTTATGTAATTAAGAATTTGTTAAAAGAGGAGCAAAAAAAAATTGAATCATTGATACCTGAAGATAAACCAAAATGAACCAAGTAATCAAACACAGTATTCGTTTTGTATTTCTTGCCTTGCTTCAAGCATTAGTTTTGAATCAACTTGAAATTGGATTGGGCATTCAAGTTATGGTTTACCCTTTATTTATCTTTTTACTACCTTTCGAATTCAGTATTATAGCTATGTTATTTCTAGCTTTTGCAATGGGTATTGTCATCGATTCAATTTGCAATACGTATGGTTTACATACTTCCTCTCTTCTTCTCTTCACTTACCTTCGTCCAATCATTTTTAAAATGTTTGCACCACGAGAAGGATATGATTTATCAAAAGAAAGCAACTTATTCGAAATGGGTCCAAGGTGGTTTATTTATGTTTTTGGGTTTCTTTTATTGATTCACCATTTTTGGTTTTTCTTATTGGAAATGTTCCGCATCGACGCTATTCTTTTCATCCTCCAAAAAACATTCTTAAGCCTTCCTATTTCATTCCTGTTTGTTGTTCTGCTGCAAATGTTATTTATTCGGAAGCCTAAAGAAAGATGAATCTCGATACCCGCAAGTACGTAATTATTGCCTTCTTCCTTATCGTGGGAGTCATTTATGCTACGCGCTTGTTTTACATGCAAGTAATTGATGATTCTTGGACCTTGAGAGCGCAACAAATTGCTGAAAAACGCCGAGAAATCACCCCGCCGAGAGGTGTAGTATTTGATCGAGATGGACGAAAAATCATTTCGAACAGTACCTACTACAACCTAATGATGATTGAGAAAAACATCAAGAATTTTGATACCCTTAAGTTTGCAAACTTAATCGGGTGGACACCTGAAATGGTTCGTGAGCGTTTCAAAGAAATCGTAGAAGGCGAAGGAATGTATTTCAACCGCCACACAGGAAAGAAACAATCCAACTACCAAAAAATAAGACCCTATCCTTTTCTAAAGGAATTAACCTTAGAAGAAGTAGCGAACATTGCGCCACATCTAGAAAATTTCCCAGGTTTTTACGAAGAAGTTACTAGTATGCGTCGCTACCCTTATGCGAATGGTGCCAACATTCTTGGTTACTTATCTGAAGTAAATCGGGAAGAGGTTGATAAAGATGCTTTCTATTCTCCTGGGAATAATATTGGTCGCGCTGGAATTGAACGTTTTTATGAAGAACAATTGCGTGGACAGAAAGGGATCAAATACATTGTTACTTCAGCGCTCAATAACGCTATCGAATCCTACGGTGATGGCAAATACGACACCCTAGCGGTTCAAGGACCAGCACTTAAATTGGGAGTTGATATTATTCTTCAGGCGTATGGAGAAAAATTATTGCAAAATAAACGCGGTTGTATTGTTGCTATTGAACCATCATCGGGGGAAATTCTTGCGTTGGTATCAGCTCCGACCTATGACCCCAATTTATTAATTGGAAAGCGAAATATTTCGGAAAATTATCCTGCTTTGGTGATAGACCCAAGCAAACCCTTGTATCCTAGACCGCTAGCTGCAGAATATCCTCCAGGTTCTACGTTTAAATTATTGAATTCATTGATTGGACTCCAAGAAGGGGTAATTAGTCCTGAATTTGGTGTGGTGTGCGATAAATCTGTCGTTGGTTGTCACAACCATGCGAGCGCTTCGAATTTAGCCGATGCGATTAAGCATTCATGTAATCCATATTTCTACGCTGTTACAAGAAGAATCATTCAACAAGGGAAGAAGCGAAGTAATTTTGAAGATGCTGAAATTGGTTTAAATATTTGGGCAGATTACATGCATAGTTTTGGTTTGGGAAAACGACTGGAAACGGACATTACAGGTATTCGTCCTGGATTAATTCCTGATGCGAAATACTACGACAAATGGTATGGTCACCACCGTTGGGCATTTTCAACGATTCGTTCTATCTCTATTGGACAAGGTGAGGTTATGCTGACACCACTCCAAATGGCAAACATTGCAGCAATTATTGCGAACAGAGGATGGCATTATACACCACATTTTGTGAAATCGATTGGTGATAAAGGACCTTTGGAACAATTCAGAACAAAACATTATTCAAAGGTCGATGGCCGTCATTACGAAACAATTGTGGAAGGGATGCGTCGCGTTGTTCATGAACCCGGGGGAACAGGTAAAAGAGCGCGTTTGAAAGATATAGTTGTTTGTGGTAAAACAGGAACGGTTCAAAATCCGCATGGAGAAGACCACTCAGTATTTGTTGCTTTTGCTCCAATGAACAAACCAAAAATTGCAATTGCAGTGTTTATCGAAAATGCAAAAGGTGGAGGTGGACTTTGGGCTGCTCCAACGGCTGGACTCATGATTGAAAAATATTTAACCGGAAAGATCACGGAGATAGATCGCGAAAAGTCGATACTGGAAGCTAATTTTGCTTACAAATAATGAGACAGCAACAATCGATCATCGGTCACTTAGATTGGCCACTTTTCATTGCCTACCTGCTTTTAGTTGGAATGGGCTTGATGACGGTTTATTCTGTTGCCTTTAATGAGGATCATCCCAACATTTTAGATTTTTCACAGAAATACGGAAAGCAAGTTGTTTGGATTGGTGTTTCGTTCTTTCTTGGATTATTGGTCTTTTTGATTGATGCTGATATCTATCGAAAATTTGCCATTCCAATTTACCTCTTCACCCTGATTTTATTGGTGATTGTGTTGTTTATGCCACCCGTTAACGGTGCGCGAGCATGGTTAGGAATCGGGACAATGGGGATTCAACCAGCGGAATTTTCAAAGATTGGTACGGGACTATTGCTCGCACGTTTTATCTCAGAAGTGAACCTCAAACAACAAACATTGCGTACGGTATTTATTGCCAACATTATTATTCTCGTGCCAATGGCCTTGATTTTAATGCAACCAGATGCTGGTACTTTTGTAGTCTTTACTTCTTTCCTTTTCGTGATGTACCGTGAAGGAATTACCTATGATCCCTTAGTATTGGGCATGATTA
>ERZ888423.2534-NODE-2534-length-13436-cov-9.413571_pt1 | contig 13436 bp, 6 predicted proteins | sample MGYA00520523_ERZ888423 | MGnify/ENA primary metagenome ERZ888423 (study PRJEB32303, sample SAMEA104408611) | aquatic metagenome | biome: Brackish water; feature: Pelagic; material: water | place: Baltic Sea | collected 2014-06-08T10:24:00 | depth 30,27 m ...
GGTAGTCGGAGGCGATTTTCCCGCGCAGTACCTCGAACTTCTTGAAAGTCGCGGCATGGATACTTCAGGGATTGAGATCGTTAAAGACGGTAAAACATTTTTTTGGGCCGGAAAATATCATAACGATATGAATACCCGCGATACTTTGGTCACTGAGCTTAACGTACTCGCGGATTTTAACCCTGTGGTCCCTGAAAACTATCGCGATTCAGAAGTTGTCCTCTTGGGGAATTTGCACCCCGAGGTGCAATCGTCTGTCTTAGATCAAATGACGGCACCCAAATTAGTGATCCTAGACACCATGAATTTTTGGATGGAACACACTTGGGACGCCTTGGTAAAGGTTATGAAGCGTGTTGATGTCATTTCCATCAACGATGAAGAGGCCCGTGAACTGACTGGCGAATATTCTTTGGTGCGCGCCGCACAGAAAATTCAAGAAATGGGCCCTAAATATGTCATCATCAAAAAAGGAGAGCATGGCGCACTGATATTTCATAAAGATGAAGTGTTTTTTGCCCCGGCTTTGCCACTGGAAGAAGTTTTTGACCCAACAGGCGCCGGAGATACTTTTGCCGGAGGCTTTGCAGGATTTTTAGCCCAAACCCAAGATTACAGCTTTGACAATATGAAAAAAGCGATTGTCCACGGCTCAGCTTTGGCCTCGTTTTGTGTTGAGAAATTTGGCACCGAGCGCCTACAAAACCTAACTCGAGAAGAACTGTACCGCCGTCTTCAACAATTTAAACAACTGACCCAATTTGATATTGAACTCCATTAAGTTCTCCTGATACTATGAGTGATCCATTAAAACACGAGTGCGGCATTGCGCTGGTCCGATTAAAAAAGCCCTTGAGCTTTTATAAGGAAAAATACGGATCGTCGTTTTACGGGATCAACAAAATGTATTTGATGATGGAGAAGCAGCACAACCGCGGCCAAGATGGCGCCGGTTTGGCGGGTATTAAACTTGATGTCTCCCCTGGCGAACGTTATATCAGTCGTATTCGCTCAAACGCGGCACAACCCATACAAGATATTTTTGGTCAAATCAACGCCCGAATCAATAGCGAATTTGCCAAAGACGCGGCCCTTAGTGACAACATAGAAGAGCAGAAAAAGCGCATCCCTTATCTGAGTGAGTTGCTCTTAGGTCATGTGCGTTATGGCACTTTTGGTGACAATAGCATAGAAGCTGTTCATCCGTTTTTGCGTCAAAATAACTGGATGCATCGCAACCTGATCATTGCCGGTAATTTTAACATGACCAATACCAATGAGCTTTTTCAAAATCTCATTGAACTAGGCATGCACCCAAAGGAAAAAGCCGATACGATCACCGTGATGGAAAAAATTGGGCATTTTCTAGACGATGCGGTACGCAAGCTTTATAAACAAGCCAAAGCACAAGGCCTCAACAAAAAAGAAGCCTCTCCCTATATTGTAGAACATCTGAGTATCGAAAAAATACTCAAAAAAGCAGCGAAACAATGGGATGGTGGCTACGCCATGGCGGGGCTACTCGGTCATGGTGATGCTTTTGTCCTGCGGGATCCCGCTGGCATCCGTCCAGCCTATTATTACGAAGATGACGAGGTGGTGGTCGTGGCCAGTGAGCGCCCTGTGATTCAGACTGTATTTAATGTCGCTTTTGAGCAAATCCATGAGCTGACCCCAGGTCATGCATTGATCATCCGAAAATCAGGCCAAACCAATTTATCTCAAATACATCAACCGCTGCCAAGAAAATCTTGTTCTTTTGAACGCATATATTTTTCAAGAGGAAGTGATGCTGAGATTTATCGCGAGCGCAAAATGCTTGGCCGTTTGGTGATGCCAAAGGTCCTTAAAAGCATCGGTCACGATATCAATAACACAGTTTTTTCGTTTATCCCCAATACCGCAGAAACCGCATTTTATGGAATGATGGAAGCGGCAAATGACGAACTCAACAAGCAGAAAACACAACAGATTTTGGCCTTAAAAGACGGTCTTGACGCCGGCGCTCTTGAGTCCATCCAAAATCAAAACATTCGCACCGAAAAACTCGCCATTAAGGACGTGAAACTCCGCACTTTTATCACTGAAGACAGCAGCCGAGACGACTTGGTGGCCCACGTCTATGACGTGACTTACGGCGTGGTGAACCCTGAGGATAATGTGGTGATCATTGACGATAGTATCGTGCGCGGGACGACCCTGAAAAAGAGCATCCTAAAAATTCTGGACCGACTCAATCCAAAGAAAATTATTGTGGTTTCTTCGGCGCCCCAAATTCGTTACCCAGATTGTTATGGGATCGACATGGCCCGCTTGGAACAACTGGTTGCCTTTAATGCAGCCATAGCCTTGCACCAAGAACGGGGCAATACGGGGATTGTGGAGGAAATTTACGCCAATTGCAAAGCGGCATTGGCCCAAGCCGCCCTGGGTCATGACATTGAAAATCACGTTAAGGCCCTTTATGCGCCTTTCAGTGACGAAGAAATCTCAGCTAAAATTGCGCAAATTATCACGACCGAAGATCTAAGCGCAGAAGTGCACGTCATCTTCCAGACCGTAGACGATTTGCATACCGCTTGTCCAGAACATTTAGGCGATTGGTACTTTACCGGAGACTACCCAACCAAAGGGGGTTCTGTGGTGGTTAACCGGGCCTTTGTGCACTTCTACGAAGGCAATCCAAAACGGGCTTACTAAGCCGTTTATCGATTATTTTTTTCCTTTAACGAAAAGTAGGAAAAGTAGGTCAAAAGTAATTTTGTCTTGCCTATATTTGAACACTACCAGAACATAAGTAGGTTAAGTTCATGGTAAGATTTGGGGCAAAAAAGGTGGACTCTCGTCTACCTTTTTTATTTGGTAATTATTCGTTCTGCTCCAGTCCATGCCTCAAGCAATCCCTAGAAAAAGGGCGTATTATTTTGCCGCCTCAAAACGCGCAGAAACTTCAGCCCAATTGATCACATTGAAAAATGCAGTAACATAATCAGGACGTCTGTTTTGATAGTTCAAGTAATAGGCATGTTCCCAAACATCAAGACCTAATATGGGCGTGCCCCCACAACCTATTCCCGGCATAAGTGGATTGTCTTGATTGGCCGTAGCACAAACGTCTAATGAACCATCTGCTTTAACACAAAGCCATGCCCATCCTGAGCCAAATTGTGTTTTGGCTTCTTGAGAAAAGGCCTCTTTGAAGGCGTCAAAACTTCCAAAGGCCTTGTCAATGGCCTCAGCCAAGGCCCCTTCAGGAGCAGCGCCGCCATTTGGTCCCATAACTTGCCAAAATAAATTGTGATTGTAGTAACCACCACCATTGTTGCGTAGCGCTTTGTTATTCATGTCGCAACCGCGCAAAATAGTTTCTATATCTTGGCCTTCAAGCGCCGTTCCGGAAACAGCTGCATTTAAATTTGCCGTGTAGCCCGCGTGGTGTTTTCCGTGATGTATTTCCATCGTACGGGCATCGATGTTGGGTTCCAAAGCATCGTGCGCGTAGGGTAAAGAAGGTAATTCAAAAGCCATAATTGTAGTATTTAAAGGTTTAAAACTGAGACAAATTTAACAATAATATCCCAGCACGGGCCATTACCGAATTTGTTCTTGTTTATTTAATTATAGAAAATCTTAATGGTATCTTAGAGGCGCAAGTATGAATCAAACAAAAAATTTCAAAGCGCCTTTTCGGGTATACAACGCCTCTGCAGGCAGCGGCAAAACTTTTGCTTTGACGGTTGCTTTTTTGGACAAAATCTTGCGGGCCAAAACCGACGACGCTTATAAAAAACTTTTGGCCATTACCTTTACCAATAAGGCCGTGGCCGAGATGAAAAATCGGATCCTGAATACCCTTGAATCTTTTGCCAAAGGGGAATTTGAAGGGGCTGTCCTGGATCTAGCCCAAGAGATCCTGAAGGGCAGCAATATGACCCAGCCGCAGTTACAAGCCAAGAGTCAAGACGTCTTGGTCCACTTACTGCATCACTACGCTCAGTTTCATGTCGAAACAATAGATCGATTCAATCATCGCCTGCTAAAAACCTTTTCCAAAGACCTTAAGCTAAGCAGTAATTTTGAGGTGAGTCTGGAAACAGGCGTCTTGCTCGCAGAGGCCGTCGATGCCCTTATCGACCAGGCGGGTCGTGATCCGCAAATTACAGACCTCTTGGTGTCTTTTGCCTTGAACAAAACCGAGGACAGTAAATCTTGGGATATCGCCTTTGACCTCAACAAAACGGCGTGGATGATCGTCCAAGAAAACGACGCCCCTTATCTGGCGCGGCTCAAAGACATCCCTCTAGAGCAGTTTATCGAATTTACCCAAAAACTAAGAGAACGCAAGCAGATTCTCGATACCCTAATGCGTGAATTCGCACGTTCCCTATTAGACCTTTGTGAGGGTCATGGGATTTTGTTTGATCACTTGTCTTATGGTTCTTTTATCAAGGTCATGCAAGAAGTGCTTGACCCTAAGCAAACCCCAAATTTTGAGCGCAAATGGCTGCTTAAAATCTTAGAGCCAGACCCCGCTTTGGGACCTCGCCCCACCTTTTACAAAAAAACGGCCCCCGCAGAGGTCAAGGCCGCAGTGGATGATCTTTATGACACCGTTGTTGAGACCCTGGTCCAGATTCACAGAGCGCATATTCAGAGCATTCACTTAAAAAACACCCTGAATCAACTCGTCCCCTTAACGGTGGTCGAAGCCATTGAAAAAGAGTTTGAGCGCATAAAAAAAGAAAATAATACGCTGGTGATCAGTGATTTTAATAAACTCCTGAGTGAAGAAATTCAAAGCCAGCCTGCGCCTTTTATTTATGAACGCTTAGGAGAGCGGTTCACCCATTATTTTATTGACGAATTTCAGGACACCTCGTCGCTTCAATGGCAAAATTTGCTCCCGCTTATTCAGAATAATTTAGCCCAAGCAGACCCCAAAAATCCAAAACACAGCCTAATGATCGTGGGGGACCCCAAACAATCCATCTACCGCTGGCGTGGGGGGCGCCCGGAACAATTTATTGACCTCGCTTTAGGGAAAAGTCCTGATTTACAACCGCCACAAATTGTGTCTTTAGACACGAACTACCGGAGCCATCAGGATATCGTTTCGTTTAACAATGCACTCTATACTTTTGCGGCGGACTACCTCCCCAAAAAAGACCATGCCGCACTCTATGCGCAAGGCAATGCTCAAAATATTCACCACAAAAAAAGTGGATTTGTCGCCATTGAATTTTTAGACAAAAAGGATCAAGAGGACGATTCCAAAGACCAGCTGTATTTTGCGCGCATCGAGCAGATTGTCTCTGAGCAACTCGATCGCGGACGCAGCCTTAGCGAACTCTGTGTTTTGGCCCGTGACAATAAAACATGTTCAAAAATTGGGGCTTATCTTTCAGAGCGAGGTTTTGCGGTGGTTTCAGAAGAGGCCTTGCTCATTCAAAACAACCCGGTAGTTTTGGCGCTGATTAATTTAGGGTATCTCAGTGCCAATCCTTATCAAAGGCGCCCACGGGCGCGTCTGGGTAATTTCTTGTTCGACACCCATAAACCTAAAGGCAGCAGAATGTCGTTCTTAAGTCGGATGACCCAGGATGCCTTGGTCGAATTTCACGCCGTATTGACCGAGCTCGATATTGATTTCGAACTCAATAAAATGGCTGCTATGGGGCTTTACGACCGTTTTGCCTACGCCTTGAATCAATTCGGTTGGGGACTGAGTGACAGCACTTTTGTTACCCAATTTATGGACTGGGTATTTCAATACGCTAAACGTCCGCAGGCCACAATTTGGCAGCTCCTGGCCCAATGGGAGCAAGACAAAGACAATTTAAGTCTTAGCTCAGGGACGGGACAGGAAGCCATTCAAATCATGACCATTCACAAGGCGAAAGGACTAGAGTTTCCCGTAGTCATTTTACCTTATGCACACGAGTCCTTTAACCCGACCAAAGTGGGTCACGTTTGGTATCCCTTCCCAGAAGAGGGATTTGACTACCTGCCTGTGCGCTATAGCGCGCATTTGGCTCAGTACAGTCCCGAAGGAAAAGACATTGATGCGCAACTCAGGGAAACTTATTTCTTTGACACCCTAAACCTCTATTATGTCGGGACGACCCGCCCCACAGAAGAGCTTTACGTCTTGTGCAATAAACTCGGTGAGGATTCGAAATCCTTGAGCTTTAATCGCCTTTTAAAAGATTTCTTAACGGCCAACGGGCGCTGGCAAGAGGGCCTTCACAAATACGCATTCGGGGCCCTTCCAAAAATTGAGGCCAATGTTAAAAAATCGTCCAAGACCCTAAAAGCCCCTTTACAGATCGTGACGCCTGAACAACATCCAATCAGCATGGTTCCTGAGCGACGCGCCAGTGATTATTGGTTTGATGTTGGCATTGGCTTTGGCTCACTTTTTCACGAGCTGATGGCTTTGGTCATTCAGGCAGAGGATCGCCTAAATGCCCTGGATCAAATTAGTCTAAAATACCGTTTAGATCCCGATCAAAAACAAAAAGCCATGGGTCTGGTGGAACAAACCGTAGAACACCCAGAATTGGCGTATTTGTACCGGGGAGGCCACGAAGTATTTGTGGAACGCAGCATCATCACACCCCGCGGCGTTTTGCGTCCAGACCGGATCAATATGATCGGCCAAAACCAAGCGGTCGTCTTGGACTATAAAACAGGGCGGGCAAAACCACAGGATAAAGATCAAATAATCGCCTACGGTGAAGGACTAAAGGCAATGGGGATCAAGGTCAAAGCACAGCTTATTGTTTATCTTCGCCAGGACCCAATAGTTGTAAATAAAATTTAATTTAGCGGGGAAAAAAACTAACGACATGTACGGTAAAATTCAACACCATTTACAGCAAGAATTAGAAGACATCAAAGCGCAAGGCTTATTCAAAAAAGAGCGCGTCATTACAGGGCCACAAGATGCGGTCATCAAAATATCGACTGGCGCTGAAGTGATTAATTTTTGTTCCAATAACTATTTGGGCTTATCGTCTCATCCTGAAGTTGTTCAGGCTGCAAAAGACAGCCTTGACTCTCACGGATTTGGGATGTCCTCGGTGCGCTTTATCTGCGGAACACAAGACATCCACAAAACACTCGAACAAAAGATTGCGGATTTCTACCAGACCGAAGACACCATTCTTTACGCGGCAGCATTTGACGCCAACGGCGGAGTCTTCGAGCCGCTTTTAGGCCCCGAAGATGCCATCATCTCAGACAGCTTAAATCACGCCTCCATCATCGATGGCGTTCGTTTGTGCAAAGCCAAGCGCTATCGCTATCAAAACAATGACATGGACGATCTAAAGGCACAACTCGTGCAGGCCAAAGCCGATGGCGCGCGGTTCATCCTCGTCGTTACGGACGGGGTTTTTTCGATGGATGGGTTAGTGGCGCCTCTGGACAAAATTTGTGATTTGGCCGAAGCCTTTGACGCCTTAGTCATGGTCGATGAGTGTCACGCTGCTGGATTCATTGGGCCTACTGGTCGTGGCACATTAGAGGAAAAAGGCGTCATGGGACGCGTAGACATAATTACCGGAACCCTTGGCAAAGCCCTTGGCGGTGCTATGGGCGGGTACACCACTGGAAAACGTGAAATAATCGAAATTTTACGTCAACGCTCCAGACCGTATCTGTTCTCTAATTCTTTGGCGCCCGCCATTGTCGGCGCCTCAATAAAAGTTTTTGACTTACTGGATAAAAACACGAGTCTGAGAGACCGATTAATGGCCAATACGGCCTACTTCAAAAAAGGAATGCAAGAGGCTGGATTTGATATCGTTGATGGTGAATCCGCCATAGTCCCCGTGATGCTGTACGACGCTAAGCTCGCTCAAGAAATGGCAGATCTGCTCCTGGCTGAAGGAATTTACGTGATCGGCTTCTTCTATCCCGTGGTCCCTAAGGGCAAAGCCAGGATCCGCGTACAACTCTCAGCGGCCCACACTCAGGAACATTTAGATCGGGCAATTCAGGCCTTTATTAAGGTCAAAAAAACCATCGATTCTAGGGGGTCAAATTGACTTTTAACCCGCTAATGGTAGGTAATTGCAAAAATTTTACTAGATTTGATTTTGTTAATAAATTTTAACAACTTACTTTTGCTTGAATAACACTTAAAAATTAAACTTTTTAGAATATGAAACATCTCAACCGTATTTTAGTTGCTGCCTGCGTTTTCTTCGCCTTTGGTGTGGCAAATGCACAAGACGCAAATAATCCTTGGGCAGTAGAAATTGGCATCAATGCCGTTGATGTTTACTCTGTTGGAACTGTAGATGCAGGACGCCTTCCTGTGATGATTGGTGACGCAGAAGTGAAAGGTGATTTATTTGACGAATTTTTTAACGTCACTGACCACTACAACATTGTTCCCGCTGTAACTCGTGTTGCTGCCGGACGTTATTTAGGAGATGGTTTCACATTTAATGTTGCGGGTACCTTTAACAAGATTACCAAACTTGGTGATGCACGCACAGAAGACTTAGTCTATTATGCTGCAGATGGTGGTTTTAACTACTCAATGCGCGACCAAATCGGTGGGCCTTGGTTGGATCCATCTTTAGGTGTTGGTGGGGGTTATACCTGGGTTGATGAAGTTGGGTTTGGAACACTTAACGCGACAGCAAGTCTTCGTTTTTGGGTTGCTGAGAACTTAGCGATTAACTTCCAAAGTACGTTTAAGCACGCTATGGAAGATTTCGGAATTACTCATTTCCAACATTCAGTTGGTGCGTCATTTAAATTTGGTGGAAAAGACACTGATGGTGATGGCCTTTACGATAACGAAGATGCTTGTCCAGAAGTTGCTGGTCTTCCTCAATTCGACGGATGTCCTGATTCTGACGGTGACGGTGTAGAAGATCGCAACGACGCCTGTGTTGATGTAGCTGGTTTGGCTCAATTCAACGGATGTCCTGACACTGATGGTGATGGAATCGCTGACCCACAAGACGCATGTCCTACTGAAGCTGGTGTCGCTGCACTTAACGGATGTCCTGATGCGGATGGTGATGGAATCACTGATGCAGACGACTCTTGTCCAAATGAAGCTGGTCCTAGCTCTAACGGAGGATGTCCTTTCTACGATGCTGACGGAGATGGTGTAGAAGACAAAAATGACCAATGTCCAGATATCGCTGGTACTGTAGCCAACAATGGATGTCCAGAGGTCACTATTGAAATTATTAACCAATTGAATGAATATTCTAAGACGATTCTTTTCGATACTGGAAAAACTTCAATCCGTACAGAATCAAATGACGTTATTCAAGATATGGCTGACGTAATGAGTGCTTATCCTAACGCTATGTTCGAAGTGGAAGGCCACACGGACAGTGTTGGTAGTGCTATAAACAACCAAAAGCTTTCTGAAGCTCGTGCTCAATCAGTACACGATGCTCTAGTTGCTCTTGGCATCGATGATACGCGTATCTCTTATGTTGGATACGGTGAAGATCGTCCAGTAGCGAGCAACAATACTGCTGCCGGAAGACAAGAAAATCGTCGTGTAGAAGTTTCTTTGAAGAAATAATTCATCACAGATAAATATTGAAAAAACGCCTCCCTTGTGGAGGCGTTTTTTTATTTTAGGAATATGGAAACCTTCCTTTCAGAAACCATCCGTGAACTCAGTAAAGGGTCCCGCCCGCTTTCGGATTACACCCTAATATTGCCCAGCAAACGTGCTGGTGGGTTTCTGAATCAAGTCCTGATTGAGCAGACCAATAAAGTCTATTTTGCCCCAAGCGTTTTAAGTATTGAGGACTTTATCAGTCAAGTTTCGGGGATTGAAATTATGAACCCTACCCAAGTATTGCTCGAGGGATATAAAGTTTATAACGCCCTTACGCCTACTGCGTTTAATGACTATCTCCTCTGGGCAGAACCCTTGCTCAATGATTTTAATGAACTTGACCGAAATCTCGTATCTCCCGAAGCGTTTTTTGGTTATCTGAGCCAGATCAAAGCTTTCGAGCGCTGGGAACTCAAAGAGGCCACGCCCCTGATCAAAGACTATCTGAAATTTTGGGAAGGACTTATGCCTTTTTATACGGCTTTTACACAGCATCTTTTAAGTCAGGGGGCCGCTTATCAGGGTCTTGTTTATCGTCAAGCTGCAGAAGACTTAAGCCATTACTTAAACGCCATAGGCGATAAGCCCCACGCATTTATCGGATTTAATGCCCTTAATCCCGCGGAGGAACTTCTATTTCAAGAAATGCTTGCTCAAGGCAATTGCCGCATTTTTTGGGATTTAGATGAGTTTTTTGCCAAGGACCCCCAGCACAGTGTCTCTCAGTTCATTCGTGAATATTTTGATCGCTGGCCCTATTATAAGACACCGCAAGGTTTGGCTAAATCTTCCCCAGAGCAAGAAAAGCCTGGCCATAAAAGCCTGTCCTCCATAACCACGAACCATTATCGACAAGCCAAAACACTCCATTTTGTAGAAAGCGATAGCGATCAAGGGCAAATCCAAGCATTGTCTGCTTTATTAAAGGATATTTCCCCAGACAAAGCCAGCAAAACGGCTATAGTGCTGGCCGATGAATCTTTACTTGTTCCGGTGCTTTATGCCATCCCCGAGGCCATAAACCATATCAACATTACCATGGGCTATCCGCTAAAGGCCTATCCCGGAGTTTGGTTTGTTGAAGCACTCTTGCAATGGCACAAATCTTCTAATAAACGGATCCACCACAATCATCTGCATAAAATTTTAACCCATCCATTTGGGCAGTTACTGCTCCCCTCGTGGCAGAACATTAGCCGATGGATTCAAAAGAATCACCAACTGTTTATCGACGTTGAGGAGATCAAAGGGTTGACGCGGGCGTCTGAGGTGCCCGTTATTGAGCTTATGTTTTCCAATGCGGCAGGGGAAGATAACCTCCTTAAAAACTTAATGGGGCTGCTCAGCACTTTGCGTGAACACAAACAACTCAACGCCGTCGATCGTATCGGTATTCAAAAATTATTGGATCTTTTGCAACAACTCTATGGCTTAGCAAGAAGCTATGGCTTTTTGGACCATATTGGGGCGATCACTGCGCTGTTTGATCATTTGATGGCCACTGAATCACTGGATTTCGAAGGAGATGCGTATCGAGGCCTGCAAATTATGGGGGTCCTTGAGACTCGGGTCCTTGATTTTGAACACATTATTATGCTCTCAGTTAACGAAGGGGTGATTCCACAAGGAAAGAGCAGTGCTTCGTTCATTACTTACGACATGAAAAAGGAATTTGGGCTGCCCTTACATACGGATAAAGACGCCATCTATGGCTACCACTTCTTCCGACTGATGCAGCGCGCAAAGTCCGTGACCTTTTTGTATAAAAACAGTCAGAAGGGACTAAGCGTGGGTGAACCCAGCCGTTTTTTAAGACTCTTGGAGCTTACGGCACCAAGCACTCACCATATTAGCAAGACCACAGCCCTTCAGGAGGTCGCTATGACTTCTGCGCCTGTCGCAACCTATGAGAAAACCCCTGACGTAATGGACGAGCTCAATGAGTTTGTCACCAGAGGGCTTTCGCCGTCGTCCTTAGGCCAATATGTCCGAAATCCTGAGGAGTTTTATTTTAGGCGGATCCTTGGGCTTCCCGAAGAACAACTCATGGAAGACAATATTGCCGCAAACATTTTGGGTAATGTAGTCCATGATGCCATTAAAGAAATGTACGCCCCAATGGCCGGGAAAACTTTGGTTCTTTCCGAGTTAAAAGCGCTTAAAAAACAAGTTGACCGAGTCGTCATGCGTCATTTTGACCATAAATACAACTTACGTGCTTTGGCTCACGGTAAAAATCTCATTGTCACCCAGGTCGTAAAAAGTTATTGCCAACAGTTGATTGATTGGGATTGCGCCGCTTTAGAGCGCGGGGATACTGTGGAGCTCCTAGAGGTTGAAACAGAGCATAACTTGATTTTAAGCATACCGGGAATTAATGCGCCTGTAAAATTGCGCGGTGTGGTAGACCGCCTTGATCGATGTAACGGCGTACTGCGCGTGATTGATTATAAAACAGGTAATGTTCAACCCAGTGATTTAAACATTAGTGACTGGGCCGAACTTACAGAGAGTCATAAAAAAGAAAAGGCTTTTCAGCTTTTGACTTACGCTTATATGCATTTTAAGGATGATCAAGGATTTAAGTCCATGGAACAGCAAACTATCGCTGGGATTCTTTCCTTTAAAAATTTTGGTCAAGGACTCATGACCTATGCCTTCAAGCCCGACCGAAATAAACGCTTAGAAGAGATCTCCCTTGAAACTTTAAGCCTGTATCAAGAACAACTTTTTGAACTCATTCGCGAGATACACAATCCTGAGATCCCGTTTATTGCCCGTAAGGAATCTTAAATTAACGTGCTGATTTGTAAAATTTTAGGTGTATTTCCAACTGAAGTATTGATTTAATATTAAATTTTATCGAAAAAAGACGTATTTTATCGGATTTCTAGAAAATTGCGCTAATTTTGCAAAAAATATCAGACATGAAATTTCAAACGATTATACTTACTGCAGCACTTGTATTATCAGGTGTTTTCAGTCTCAATGCTCAAGACAGACAAAATCCATGGGCCATTGAAATAGGAACTAACGCTGTGGATTTCTATCCAGTGGGTTATGACTCTGGAACGCTTTTTCCTTCCATAGGTGCAGGCCGTGTACACGGGGCATTTATTAATGAATACTTCAACTTTGGAGACCACTACAACTTCATGCCATCCGCGTCACGCGTTTCGGTAGGCCGCCATTTATTTAGTGGATTGAGTCTTAATGTTGCTGGGTCCATTAATAAAATCGACAAACTTGGAGATGTTGAATTCAATGAGTGGTTCGGTGCGGATTCAGCCCGCTACTATGGGTTAGATGCAAGTTTAAATTTCAGTTTCGCTGATGCCTTGGATAAATCATGGGTCATTGATCCATATCTTGGTTTTGGTGCTGGGCGCAGCTGGATAAAATACGGTTATGCATATGGCTTCTATACCATGAATGCCAATGTTGGGTTTAAGTTTTGGGTGTTAGAAAATCGTTTGGCGATTAATGTCATGAGCACCTTTAAGTCTGGACTTGATGACACCTACAGCCAAGACCACTTCCAGCACAGTGCTGGCTTAGTCTTCCAGTTTGGTGGAAAAGACACCGACAAAGACGGCATCAACGATGATGAAGACCAGTGCCCAATGGTTCCTGGTTTAAAAGAATTTAATGGGTGTCCTGACACAGACGGTGACGGTATTGAAGATGCTAAAGATGAGTGTCCTGAGGTAGCAGGTTCAGCGGACTTTAACGGTTGCCCTGATTCTGATGGTGATGGGGTTGAAGACCGAAAAGACGAGTGTCCAAAAAGAAAAGGTCCTATGGAATTGGGCGGATGTCCTGATCGAGATAA
>ERZ888423.2535-NODE-2535-length-13436-cov-6.336671_pt1 | contig 13436 bp, 14 predicted proteins | sample MGYA00520523_ERZ888423 | MGnify/ENA primary metagenome ERZ888423 (study PRJEB32303, sample SAMEA104408611) | aquatic metagenome | biome: Brackish water; feature: Pelagic; material: water | place: Baltic Sea | collected 2014-06-08T10:24:00 | depth 30,27 m ...
GCCGCCGCGGCCTCCATGCCCTCGAGAACCCGCATGAGGTCATTGCGGCGGGTGATCGCCGAGAACCGCGTGGGGTCGAGGCTGTCGAGGCTCACCGTCACCCGCGAGATGCCGGCATCGACGAGCGCCTGGTGCGTCGGAGCAACCCAGCCTGGTTCGCTCTGGCCGGAGCCACTGCTCATGCCGGAACCACTTGGAAGATGCCCTCGATCTCAACGGGGATGTCGAAGGGCAACTCGGCCATTCCGACCGCTGATCGGGTGTGGATCCCGGCCTCGCCGAAGACCTCGTGCATCAGCTGCGAACAGCCGTTGATGACGGCCGGAGTCTGATTGAAGCCTGGTGCGCAGTTGACCATGCCGAACAGCTTGACGACCCGGACCACTCGATCCAGGGTGCCCAGCTCGGCTCGCACCACTCTCAGGATCTGCAACCCGGTGAGCCGGGCCGCCAGTTGCGCCCCCTCGAGATCGATGTCGCTGCCGACCTTGCCGATCATCCGTCCATCGGGTCCGACCGGACCATGCCCGCCCACGTGCAGCAGGTTGTCGACCAGCACCGCGCTCACGTACAAACCGGCCGGCGGATAGCCCTCGGGCAGCACGATGCCCGCATCCTTCATTCGCTGCTCATGACTCATGGCGGCACACTGCCCCATTCCGGGCCGCTCGTCCAGTGGTAGTCCCCTTTCCCCGCCCCTCCCAGGACCGACGTCAGCCGAACGCGGTCTCGATGTGATTCCGGTTGATGCGGAACTCGGGGTCGATCTCCTGGATCTCGGCGCTGAAGGCGATCGTCAGGCGTTTCATGGCCGGAGCCAGTTCCCGCTCGGCAGCATCGATCAGACATTCCAGGAATGCACGCTTGTCAGCCGCTGAGCGTCCGGGTCCGATACGGGCCGTTATGACCACGAAGGCGTAGGAGCTACCGCCATCGGCGATGCGGTACCGGTTTCGGCTCACCGCCCGGGTCCTCAGCACGCTGATGGCCGGCAAACCGTTGTCGAGCGCGGCGGCATGCAGTTGGTCGACCAACGATTGGATGTCGGCCAGCTCGGCGACATTGGCCGAGTGTTCGATGATCAGATGCGGCATGAACGACCACTCTCTACTCCGGAGCCGCCGACTCGGGCGACGATGACACCGGAGATGATTGCACGGGAGGCTTCTCGTTCCGACCCGCAGCTTGTCTAACCTTCGGTCGACCCGGAAGCGGCGTCTCGGAGGGTGATCTGGGCCCGGCGAACGCTACGAACATGGGGATACGCACCCCGACGACACGACCGGAGAACGACGGAGAGGCATCGAGATGTCCGACAAGTATCACGAACTGCGGGGACAGGCTCCGCCGCCACCAACGGGTTGTCCGATCAACGCTTCATGGAGCCCGCTGAACGACGACTACCTACGCGACCCGTATCCGATCGCGGCTCGACTCCGCCGCGACACTCCCATCTTCTACGCCGAAGAGCTCGGTTACGTCGTGCTCACCGAGATGGATGACATCCTCGAGGTCTTCAACCAGCCGGACATCTTCTCGTCGGAGAATGTCCAGGATCCCGTATTCCCCGTGGCGCCCATGGCGCAAGAGGTCCTGGCCGTCCCCGACTTCGACCCGATGAAGGTGATGTCCAATCGGCAGGCGCCCGATCATGGCCGGATCCGCAAGTACACCCGCCAGGGATTCTCCCGCCGCCGACTGAGGACGTTGGAACCGTACGTGCGGCGCCGCTCCCACGAGCTCATCGACGACATGGTGGCCGCCGGTGGCCCGACGGAGTTCATCGATTCCTTCGCCTTTCCCCTTCCCGGGGAGACCGTGTTCCGCTTCATCGGTTTTCCCGAGGCCGACGACGAAGACCTGAAGAACTGGTGTGGCGACCGCAAGGCGTTCTCCTGGGGCAAACCAACACCCACCGAACAGGCCGAGATCGCCGAGAAGATGCTGTCGTACTGGCGCTACTGCCGAAACTTCACCGCCGGCAAACGAGACGATCGAGCCGACGACTTCGCCTCGGAGCTGTTGGCGGCCCACGACGACGATCCCGCCGAGCTCAGCTATCGGGAAGTCGAGTCGATCATCTACGGATTGTCCTTCGCCGGCCACGAAGCCGTCACCAATCTGATCTGCAACACGCTGTTGTGCCTGCTCCCCCGCCGCGACCAGTGGGATCAACTGGTCGCCGAACCATCGCTCATTCCCAACGCAGTCGAGGAAGTCCTGCGGTTCGAATCGAGCCAGATCAGCTGGCGACGCCTCACCACCGCCGACACCACGCTGCGCGGCATCGAGATCCCGGCCGGGACGCAGATCTTCATGAACTTCGCGTCGGCCAATCGCCAGGACGACATCTGGGAGAACCCGGACGAGTTCGACATCCATCGCCCGAATGCGGCCCAGCACATCTCGTTCGGCAAAGGGATGCACTACTGCCTCGGGGCCAACCTGGCCAAGTTCGAAGCGGTCTTGGTCCTCGAGGCGCTGACCGAACGACTGCCATCCCTCCGCCTGGTTCCCGACCAACCGATCTGGTCGTCGGCCAACATAACCTTCCGAGGTCCCGAGCAGCTTCTCGTCGACTGGGACTGACATCACACACGAGAGGACGGGCTCATGAAAACCCAGGTTGGGATCGTCGGCGCAGGACCAGCGGGCGCGCTGTTGTCCGAACTGCTGTGGCAGGCCGGCATCGAGAACGTGGTCCTCGAACGTCAGAGCAGGGGCTACGTCCTGGAACGGATCCGAGCCGGGGTCCTCGAGTCTGGCACCATAGAGATTCTCCGGAACGCCGGACTGGGTGCACGCCTGAATGCCAATGGGCACGTCCACGAGACCATCAACATTGCCTGGCGGGCCGAGGAACTGTTGTCGATCGACACCGCCGACCGGGTCGACCGGGTCATGATGGCCTACGGCCAAACCGCCATCCAGGAGGATCTGTACAGGGCGCTCGACGCCCGGGATCGTCCGCCCCGCTTCGATGCCGACGACGTCGAACTCCATGATGTCGCCAGCGATCGGCCATGGATCAGTTACACCCACAACGGCATCGACGAGCGACTCGACTGCGACTTCATCGCCGGTTGCGACGGCTTTCACGGCGTCACCCGCCACGCCATTCCCGGGAACGTCCGAACAGAATTCGAGAAGGTCTACCCGTTCGGCTGGCTCGGCATCATGTCGGAGACCAAGCCATTGCCGATCCTGTTGTATGCAAACCATCAGAAAGGGTTCGCGCTGTGCTCGATGCGCAGCCCCATGCTCAGCCGCTACTACGTCCAATGTTCGCTCGAGGACACGATCGATGACTGGTCCGACGATCGTTTCTGGGACGAACTCCTGTCCCGAATCCCCTCGGACCAGGCAGCCAAGATCCAGACCGGTCCCTCCATCGAGAAGTCGATCGCACCGCTGCGAAGCTACGTGGCCGAGCCGATGCAGCATGGTCGCCTGTTCTTGGCCGGCGACGCCGCCCACATCGTTCCCCCCACCGGGGCCAAGGGCCTCAACCTCGCCGTCTCCGACGTCCACTACCTGTCGAAAGGCCTGATCGATCACTACACCAGCGCCGGCGACGACTACCTGGCGGGCTACAGCAAACGGGCTCTGACCCGAGTCTGGAGCGCCGTCCGCTTCTCCTGGTGGCTCACCAGCCTCCTTCACCGGTTCCCGGATCAGACGCCGTTCGACCAACGAACTCAGGAGCAGGAGCTGATCTACCTCTCGTCGTCTCGAGCCGCCCAGACCGCGCTGTGCGAGCAGTACGTGGGGCTCCCCCTCTAACGGCATCCCTCTAACGGCATCCCTCCGACTGCATCCCCTCCAGCTTTCCCGCCCTAACCTGTCCCGCATGCGATCCGACCCTGTGATCATCGCCGGCGGCGGCATCGGCGGCATGGCGATGGCCCTCACCTGTCATCAGCTCGGAGTGCCAGCCCGCGTCTACGAGACGGTGCCTGAGCTTCGACCGCTCGGGGTCGGCATCAACCTGCAACCCAACGCCGTGCGAGAGCTGTACGACCTCGGCTTGGCCCACGATCTGGATGCCATTGGGATACAGGCCAAGGAGTGGGCGCTCGTGGGCCGCAACGGCAATGACGTCTGGTCCGAGCCCCGCGGTCTACTGGCCGGCTATGCCTGGCCCCAATACTCCGTTCACCGAGGCCAGTTGCAGATGCTCCTCTACCGCGAGGTACTGGATCGACTCGGCCCCGACGCGGTCGCCACCGGCCACCGCGTCGTGGGCTACCGCACCACCAACGACGGCGTCGTCGCCGAGGTCGAGTCGGCCGATGGTGCGCGTTCGGAACACTCGGGCCGCCTCCTGATCGGGGCCGACGGGCTGCACTCGGCGGTTCGAGCCCAGATGCACCCGAACGAGGGCGACCCGATCTGGGGCGGCGCCGTCATGTGGAGAGGCACCAGCCCGGGCGTGCCCGTCCGCTCCGGAGCTTCGTTCGTGGCCGTCGGTGGCATGAGACAACGGGTCGTCTTCTACCCCATCTCGGCCCCCGATCCCGAAACCGGCCTGTCCACCATCAACTGGATCACCGAGATCACCGTCGATCCCGCCGGCGGCCGATCAAACAGCGACTGGAACAAGCCGGTCGACATCGATGTCTTCCTCCCCCACTTCGCCGACTGGGACTTCGGTTGGCTCGACGTACCGGCGATGGTGCGAGCCGCCGACACGGTCTGGGAGTACCCGATGGTCGACCGCGACCCGGTCGGCACCTGGGTCGACGGGCACACCGTCCTGCTCGGCGACGCCGCTCATGTCATGTACCCGACCGGGTCGAACGGAGCCAGCCAGGCCATCGTCGACGCCCGCGTCCTCGGCGCGGCCTTCGTGGAGCACGGTCTGACGCCCGATGCTCTGTCGAGCTACGACGCCAAGCTGCGAGACGACATGTCCACCCTGATTCAACGGAACCGTGGGGCGGGTCCCATCGGCATCCTCGGCGTCGTCGAGGACCGATGCGGCGGGGTGTTCGACGACATCGACGACGTCATCCCCCGCGCCGAGATCGAGGACTTCATGGCCCGGTACAAGCAGGCTGCCGGGTTCGCCATCGAACATCTCAACCACGCCCCGCCCACCATCGCCGCCGGCGCCCGAGTGGCATCGTGAGCAGCGACGAGCGTCGCGCCCCTCGCCTGCCTCCAGGCCTCGAACAGACGCAGGATGCCATCGTGTTGGTCCATGGTGCCTGGGTCGGCGAGTGGTCGTGGCTCCCGATCCTTCCTCGGCTCCGGGCCTCGGGCCGGCCCATCCACCCGGTGTCCCTCACCGGCCACGGGGCCCGGAGCCACCAGTCCGGACCTCATGTCGGCCTGTCCGATCACGTCGCCGATGTCGTCGGACTGATCCGCACCCTCGACCTCGACGACGTCACCCTGGTCGGTCACAGCTATGGCGGCAGAGTCATCACCGGAGCCGTCGCCGAGATCGGCGACCGGGTACGACGAATGATCTTCCTCGATGCCCACACCCCGGTTGCCGACACGCCTCCGCAGCCCGCCAACCGGCTGGTCGTGGGTGGCATGGTCCCGTTCCAGGGCTACGACCCCACCCCGGAGCTGGTCGGCAGCGAAGAGGCCGTCGTCTGGTTCAACGCTCGGACCATGCCGCAATCGGCCAAGTGCTTCAGCGATCCGTGGCAACGTGCGCTTCCCGATCACGTCGAGAAGACCTTCGTCTTCGCCGCCGGGGAGGACAACTCGAGGTTCGCGACCTACGCCGAGGTCTGTCGAGCCGATCCAACGTGGCGATACGAGGAACTACCCGGCCCTCATTTCCTGATGATGAGCCACCCCGAGGAAATCACCGACATCATTCTCTGAGCCAGCGCTAGCGTTCAACGGTGCTTGCCGTTGAGATCGACAACATTCACAAGAGCTACGGCGACACGAAGGCGCTCGACGGCCTGAGTCTCACCATGCCCCAGGGGAGTGTGCTCGGAGTACTCGGACCGAACGGGGCCGGCAAGACCACGACGGTCAAGGTGCTCACGACGCTGATCACGCCCGATCGTGGATCCGCTCTGGTCGATGGCATCGACGTGGTGGCCGATCCGGACAAGGTGCGGGCCCGCATCGGGCTGACGGGTCAGTACGCGGCCGTCGAGGAACGACTCACCGGTCGGGAGAACCTCGAATACATCGCACGCCTGTTCCACATGCCTGCGGCCGAGGGGCGTTCCAGGGCCCGCGAGCTGCTGCAGCGATTCGATCTGGTCGAGGCCGGCGAACGAGTGGTGCTCGAGTACTCCGGCGGCATGCGACGACGGCTCGACATCGCCATGAGCCTGATCGCTCGCCCCTCGGTGTTGTTCCTCGACGAACCGACCACCGGACTGGATCCGAGGAGCCGCCTCTCGATGTGGGAGCTGATCGAGGAACTCGGTAGCGAGGGCACGACCACCTTCCTCACCACGCAATACCTCGACGAAGCCGAGGCCCTGGCCGATTCGATCGTCGTGATCGACCGCGGTCAGGTCATTGCATCGGGGACGGCTGATGAGTTGAAGGATCGCATCGGCGGGGACCGGCTGGTGGTGACGATCGCCAACGCCGACAACCTGGGTCGCGCCGCCGAGGCTCTCGCCGGGCTGGCCACCGGTGCGATCGAGACCGCATCGGTCGATCGACAGCTGCTCATTCCGATCAAGGCCGGGGGAGGTGTGCTCCCCCGAGCCATCCGATCGCTCGACGATGCCCAGTGCGAGGTGATCGACGTCGAACTTCGTCGCCCCAGTCTCGACGACGTCTTCCTCACGCTCACCGGCAAGACAGCGAACGACGACGAGGAGATCCGATGACGAGCCCCGAAACCCTCGAGGTCGGCAAACGTGCCCGACAGGCCGTGCCGACCGGGCCTGAATGGTTGCTCCGCGACGCCTGGACCGAAGCAACACGCCACCTCCGAGTGATCCCCCGCAATCCAGAACTGATCGCGTTCGCCACCATCCAGCCCATCATGTTCGTCCTGCTGTTCGTCTACGTCTTCGGGGGCGCCATCACGGCTCCCGGCTACAGCGACTACAACCAGTACCTGCTGCCAGGCATCATGGCCCAAACGGTCGTGTTCGGTTCGGCCACCACCGGTGTTGGATTGGCCGAGGATCTGTCCAAGGGTCTCGTCGACCGGCTCCGCTCGGTTCCCATGCAGCAATCGGCGGTGATCGTGGGACGCACCTTGGCCGACCTGGTGAAGAACACCTTCACCTTCGTGATCATGCTCGTGGTCGCCTTCATGGTCGGTTTCCGCTTCGAGGGCAGCCTGTTCCAGGCGCTCGTCGCCACCGTGTTGCTGCTGCTGTTCAGCTACGCCCTGTCCTGGGTCCAGGCCCTGGTCGGACTGTCGGTCAAGTCGGTCGAGGCCGCGAACTCGCTCGGCTTCCTGTGGATGTTTCCCGTGACCTTCGTGTCGTCGGCCTTCGTTCCGACCGAGACCATGCCGAACTGGCTGCAACCAATCGCCGAGAACAACCCCTTCACTCGAGTGACCAACGCCGGGCGGGCGTTGTACAACGGGCTCCCGGCCGACGGCGCCGTCGTCGAGGCCTTCGCCTGGTCGCTCGCCATCATCGGAGTGTTCGCCGTGCTGAGCTTCCGCAAATTCCGCCAGACCACCGCGCGTTGACCACGACGGCCACAACCAAACCGTCGATCGGTGAGCGGGAACTCATCGCCCTCCTCGCCGCCCTCAGCGCCACCACTGCACTCGGTATCGACATGGTGCTCCCGGCCTTCGGCGAGATCCGCAGTGCCCTCGGGCTCGCCCCCGACTCGCCCCGCGTCGCACTCACCGTCACGCTCTACTTTCTCGGCCTCGCCTTCGGGCAGATCTTCTACGGGCCCTTCACCGACCGCTTCGGCCGCAAGCCCGTGCTCTACTTCGGACTGGGCCTGTACATGGTCGGCGCGGTCGGATCCGCCCTGGCACCGTCCTTCGGCTACCTCGTCGCCTTCCGCTTCCTGTGGGGCCTCGGAGCGGCCGGTCCTCGTACGCTGACGCTGGCCATCAGCCGAGACCTGTACGAGGGGGACGCGTTGGGACGAGTCCTGGCCACGGTGCTCGCCGTGTTCATGATCGTTCCTGCCATCGGACCGTTGCTGGGCGAGTTCGTCCTGACGATCGGAACGTGGCGCTGGGTCTTCGCCACACCGGTCGCGCTGGCCACCGGTCTGGTCTTGTGGCTCAAACGACTGCCGGAGACCTTGCCTCCCGAGGCCCGTCGACCGCTGACCTTCAGCCGAACCGGTACGGCGCTGCGGGCGGTCCTCGCCAACCGGGTGACGCTCGGTTCCTCGCTCGCCCTCATGTTCGACTTCGGCTCGTTCGCTGCCTTCCTGGCCAGCAGCGAATTGCTGTTCGATGACGTCTATGGCCGGTCCGATCAGTTCGCTTACTACTTCGGCGGCATGAGCATCGTGATGGGTGTCTTCATCGTCTTCGGCACCCGCAAGGTCGCACGGTTCGGGAGCGATCGGGTCGTGGTCGTGCTCGTGTCCAGTTCGGTTGCGCTGTCGACGGCGGTTGCCGTGTGGTCGCTGGCCAACGACGGCGCCCCGAACTTCTACGCCTGGTTTGCCCTCATCACCGTGCTCAACTCGATGCGCACACTCGCCAACCCCCTGATTCAGGGACAGGCCATGGCACCCATGGGAGAACTGGCCGGCACTGCGGCGGCCGTGATCGGCACCATCAGCATGGGCGGCGGTGCCGTGCTCGCCAGCTTCATCGATGGCGCCATCGATGGCTCGGTCACGCCGCTCGCCATCGGCTACGCCGGCTTCGGCGCGCTCAGCCTGGCGGCCATGCTGTGGGCCCGGGGGGCCCGAACGGCCCCGGAGCCAACGGCCGGTTGAACTTCACGACGTTGTCCTCGGCCCGTCCGGTCCGGCTGGGCCGAGGCTGGGCATGGACCGCAAGGTGGTGAGGGCGTGGGCCGCCATGATGTCGTTCTGGTAGAACTTGGTCGAAACGAGGCTGGTGAGTCCTCGTTGGTTGACCAGTTCGCCTCGAATCACGAAGTGGGGCTCGACGATGGGCTCGAAGTAGTCGCACCGCATGTTGATGGTCGTCAGCCAATGACGAGGCGACGTCGGGTCACGGTCGGGATCACCGGTGTGGACGGTGTAGAGCGAGACGAAGTCGACATAGGTCGGCGTGAATCCGCCGAACAACTGGCCCTGCGGGTTCTTCAGATTCTCCGGCATCCCTGCTTCGACCACGAGCAGCCCGAGGTCCTGGTCGAGGATCCGCCACTTCCACGCCTCCAGGACATCACCTGCCGGGTGGCCCTTGGCCACCAACCGACCTGGTTCGGCGAACGCCCACGGCCGCTGCGACGCAGCGGCGGGGGAAGGGCTCTCGCCTCGGGAACGTTCCTGATCGCCCGACAAGGAGCTAGTCCTGAAGACCGAGGCTCATCATCCCGCCGATGAGATTCGTGACATCGGTGAATCCGTTCGAGGTCAGGAACTCGGCGGCCTGACCGCTGCGCCCGCCGCTTCGACAGAGCAGGGCAACCGGTCGCGAAGCATCGAGTTCGCCGATTCGGTCGGGCAGCGAGCCGAGAGGAATGAAGATCGCATCGGGCAGGGACGCCGCCTCCACTTCGTGGGGTTCGCGTACATCGACGAGCTGTGATCCCGCAGCAACCAACGCAGCGTGTTCGGAGGCGGGAACTTCTTTGTGAGCCATGCAATCACGGTAGCGCCGATGTACCGGACATTTCGCGTTCGGCCACCATGCACGACGCAGCCTGGCTCCATTTGGCCTAGCGTCGGGCAGTGCCCAATGGACCGACGTTTGCCGCCTCTCCGGCCGTTCGACCCTCGGCCAATGTCGGCATGGCCTTGGCGCTTGTTGCCGGACTGTTCGGATCACTCGACACTGCGCTGAATGTGGCGTTCCCCGACTTGATCGACGACTTCGACCGGGAGGTCGGGGACCTCCAGTGGGTGATCGTGAGCTACGTCGTTTCCTATGGCGCGCTGCTCCTCGGTGCCGGCGGGCTGGGTGATCGTTTCGGTCATCGCCGCCTGGCGGCAGTGGGAGCCCTGGGCTCGACGTTGGCGATCTTCGCCTGTGCCGTCGCGCCCTCGTTCGGCTGGTTCCTGGTTGCCCGCGTCGGACAGGGCACCGGAACGGCGCTGGTCATGGCATCGGCTCCGGCCTTGGCCGCCCTCAGCGCACCACCGAGCTCGAAGGGGCGGGCGTTGGGCCGTTTCCAGACCAGCGCAGCCATCGGGCTCACCGTCGGCCCCATCCTGGGCGGGGTCCTGGTCGAGCTCGGCGGCTGGCGTGGCGTCTTCTGGTTCCGCGTTCCCATCGGGATGCTGCTGCTGGCGATGGCCGCCCGAGCGGTGCAGGCACCGGGGACACCATCCCGGGCCGATGTCGCCTTGGAACCGGTCCAGGCCTCCGTCGCTGGATCCACCGAACGCTTCATCACCGACAACCTGGCATCGATCGGCGCCAACGGAGCTGCGTTTGCGCTGTGGTTGTTCCTGCCGAGTCTCCTGATCGACCACCGCAACCTCGGAGCCGGGGCCGCCGGCCTGGTTCTGGCCGTGTCGCCGGCGGCAACGGCTGTCGCCGCCCTCGGCGCCGGCCGATTGGCCGACCGGGGCCGAACCACCAGCCTCCTCCTCGGCGGCCTGGCACTGGAGGCGGCCGGTTTGGCCATGCTGAGCCAAGCGACAGCGACCACGGGGATGCTCGCCCTGGCGTCGGGGACGGCGCTCACCGGAGCCGGACTGGGGTTGTTCACGGTCCCGAACATGGCCCGGGTGATGGCCGCGGCCGGCGAGCGCCGCCAAGGCATCGGCGGTGCGCTCTGTCTCCTCACCCGAACCGTCGGAATCGTGGGGGCCGCGCTCGGACTGACCGCCGTCTTCGACGCATCTCGGCCCGGCGTCGACTTCTTCGACCGATTCGAAGTCGTCTTCGTTCTGGCGACAGGAATTGTTCTCGTGATCGTCGTCCTGACCGGCGCGGTCGATCGCCGCAAACGACTACCTTCTCCGTCATGACCACGACAGCCGATTTGCTGCAGCGCTACCACTCGGTGCTCCCCTCCTACGTCAAGCCGATGTACGCCGAGCCGATCTCGCTCGACCACGGACAGGGCGGCTACGTGTGGGACCTGGAGGGCAATCGCTACCTCGACTTCTTCGGCGGGGTGCTCACCACCATGGTTGGCCACAACAACCCGTCCGTCACGGCGGCCGTCCAGGCTCAGGCGGCCAAGGTCATGCACACCTCGACGCTCTACCTGTCGGAACCCATGATCGAACTGGCCGAGAAGATCGCCGCGTTGTCGGGCATTCCAGATGCTCGGGTCTTCTTCACCACCTCGGGCACCGAGGCCAACGACACCGCCATCCTGCTCGCGACTTCCTATCGCAAGTCCAACCAGGTGCTGGCGATGCGCAACAGCTACCACGGTCGGTCGTTCACCGCCCAGGCGATCACGTCGCATGCCTCGTGGTCCTCGACCAGTCTTTCCGGGCTGCAGGTCACCTTCGTCCAAGGCCCCTATCGGCTTCGTTCGCCGTTCACCCAGCTCGATGACGACGCCTTCACCCAGGCTGCCGTCGCCGACCTCCAGCAGCTGTTGGACATGACCAGCGCCGGAGAACAGGCCGCGCTCATCGCCGAGCCGATCCAGGGCGTCGGCGGCTTCGCCACGCCTCCCGACGGCTTCTTCGGAGCGTTCGACAAGGAACTCAAGAATCGGGGCATCCTCTTCATCTCCGACGAAGTACAGACCGGTTGGGGCCGCACCGGCGAGCATTTCTGGGGCTATCAGGCCCACGACATCGTCCCCGACATGCTCACCTTCGCCAAGGGGGTCGGCAATGGCATCACCCTGGCCGGGGTCGTGGCCAGGGCCGACATCATGGACAGCATCAAGGTCACCTCGTTCTCCACGTTCGGAGGCAACCCCCTTTCGGCCGCGGGCGGACTGGCCACGCTCGACTATGTGCTCGACAACGATCTCCAGGCCAACGCCAAGACGATGGGCCAACGGTTCCTGGATGGTTTCGGGCCGGTCGTCGAGGCCACGCCGTGGATCGCCGAGCTGCGGGGTCGCGGCCTGATGTGGGCGTTCGAGATGACGGCGCCCGACTCGCTCGAACCCGACCCGTCGCGCACGGCGGCCGTCCTCGAGGCGTGCAAGACCCACGGCCTGCTCGTGGGCAAGGGCGGGCTCTACGGCAACGTCATCCGTCTGGCTCCGATGCTCGACGTGAGTGCCGACGAGATGGACGAGGGCATCGCTGCGCTCCGAGCAGCTGTCGTCGACGCCAGCTGATCGCGTCGACTAGAACGGACTCCGGGGCTGTTCGGCCCCCGGATCCCAGGGGGTAGCAGCATGCAGGTAACCGATCGAGTCTGTGTCGTCACCGGAGGCGGGAGTGGCATCGGCCGAGCCCTGTGCGAACGTTTTGCGGCCGACGGTGCCCGAGCCGTGATCGTCGTCGATCGCGCCGGCGACAACGCTGCGGCCGTCGCCGAATCGATCGGTGGTCACGCCGAAGCCATCGACGTCGGGGAGGAAACCGAGATCACCGAGATGCTCGAGCGGGTCGAGTCCAGCCACGGCCCGATCGATGTCCTCTGCAACAACGCCGGCATCGCGTCGGGCGGCGATCCCCTGCGAACGCCGATCGACGAGTGGCAGCGCCAGTGGGACATCAACGTGATGAGCCACGTGTTCGCCATCCGGGCGACCCTCCCGTCCATGCTGGCTCGGGGTGAAGGTCACATCCTGCACACCGCCTCGATGGCCGGGATCCTGACCAGCCACGGCAACGCTCCCTACGCAACGAGCAAGCATGCCGTCGTCGGCCTGGCCGAGTGGATGTCCATCACCTACCACGACAAGGGAATCCGGACCTATCTCCTGGCGCCGCTGGGCGTTCGGACACCGATGCTCGGTGATGCCGCCGACAGCGAGTGGGCTCGTAGCGCCGCCGGTCCGCTCAAGACGCCCGAAGAGGTTGCCCAACAGGTCACCGAGGCATTCGCAGAGGAACGCTTCTTGATCCTCACCGACCCGATCGCCCAGGGATGGATGGAATTCAAGACCAATGAGTCGGAGAAGTGGCTGGGCGGCATGCGCAAGCTCCAGGCTCGCCTCGATGCCGCCGACTGACCCAATCCGTCCTGGGTCGGCGTTACTTGGGGAGATCGGTGAAGGGCATGTCCTTGGACGGGCCCGGCTCCTTCGGTAGACCGAGACCGCGCTCCCCGATCACGTTGCGTTGGATCTCGTCGGTTCCGCCGTAGATGGGTGGGGCCGGCGAGAAGAGGATGAGCTCCTGCAGGTAGCCGGCGGTGGCCGAGTCCTTCCCCATGATGACGGCGTCGGGACCGAGTATCTCCCCGGCCAGATCTCGAGCGAGGTGGAGGGATT
>ERZ888423.2537-NODE-2537-length-13426-cov-68.680353_pt1 | contig 13426 bp, 13 predicted proteins | sample MGYA00520523_ERZ888423 | MGnify/ENA primary metagenome ERZ888423 (study PRJEB32303, sample SAMEA104408611) | aquatic metagenome | biome: Brackish water; feature: Pelagic; material: water | place: Baltic Sea | collected 2014-06-08T10:24:00 | depth 30,27 m ...
CAACGTGAGCCAAGTCCGATTCAATTTCTTTTTCAAGATACATCCGACGCTCATCGTCAAGTGAGTCCCACTTATTAAAAGCCAGAACCAGTGCGCGACCGGACTCCAAGCCCAACTGAACTATCCTGACATCGGCCTCGCTGATCGGCTGTGTGACATCGAACAACACGACAGCAACTTCTGAGCGCTCGAGCGCTGCGGCGGTTCTCAGGGCAGCGTAGAAGTCCGCGCCCTGTGCTTTGTGAAGCTTCTTGCGAATACCGGCGGTGTCAACAAAGCGCCAAGTCTTTCCAGCAATTTCGACCTGCTCGTCAATTGGATCACGCGTGGTCCCGGCTAATTCGTTCACGACCGCACGGTTAGTTCCGGTCGCCTTGTTTAGCAGCGAGCTCTTGCCAACATTCGGGCGACCAATAAGTGCAACTCTTCTTGGACCAGAATATTCTTCTTCGGCAACTTCGGATTTCTCGGGAAGCATCTTTAGAGCCGCATCTAGCAGGTCAGCAACTCCGCGACCGTGGAGGGCGGAAACCGGGAAGGGTTCCCCCAGTCCTAGTGACCACAAGCTTGCTGCCTCTGGCTCGAGATGCAGGTCGTCTATCTTGTTTGCTACCAAAATCACCGGCTTGCCGCTTGCGCGCAACATTTGAACTACCCGCTCATCAGATGCAGTTGGACCGACCATTGCATCCACAATGAACAAAACTCCATCGGATAGCTCTACAGCTACTTCAGCCTGAGCTGCTACCGCTAAATCGATACCCTTGGCGTCAATCTCCCAGCCACCGGTGTCAACAAGAGTTATTGGCTTGCCGTTCCATTCAGCCTTATAGGAAACTCGATCTCGAGTAACGCCTGGCTTGTCCTCAACAACTGCTTCTCTTCGGCCCAAGATCCTGTTAACCAGGGCGGACTTGCCAACATTTGGCCGTCCCACGATTGCAAGAACTGGAGGGGCGGTGTGAAAGCCCTCTTCTGGGCTGTCGGCTAATTCAAGATCTAGAAGACCAATGTCGTCTTGATCCAACTCGTAGTCGACGAGCTCGTCCTTTAGAAGACCGGCCTTGGCCTCTTCTAAGTTGTCCGAATCGCTCACTTATTCACGTCCCTAATCATCTTTACCAACGCAGCAATGCTGCTTTGAAAATCCATCTCGGTTGTATCCAGCAAACTGACGCCCTCACCTGGGGTTATAAAGTCAACAATTTGACCATCAGATAAATCTCGCTTGAGGATATTGCCAGCAGGCTCAGTTCCATCTAAGCCCCGGCGCTCTAGCCTAACGCTTGGGCTCGCAGTTAGCAGAACTTTTAATATTGCCTCTGGCGCTACCACGGTTGTTATGTCGCGTCCCTCGACGATGATGCCCCGGTTTGGGCAGTCCGTAATTCTTTTCCTGGCATCCTGAAGCTGCAGGTTTCTAACCAATTGCTCTTTTGCAACGAAGCTCACAGCCTCTGATACCGCCGCAGTCCTGATTTCTGCTGTTACATCAACACCTGAAAGCATGACTAGCTCATTGTCTGGGTCGATTGAAATCGAATAGTCAAAGTTCTGAATCAATTGAGCTAGTTCCAAGTCTGGAAAGTTTGATTTGTGGATTGCAAATGCCCTGTAGCCAGCTCCAGTGTCTAGATACCCAAAGCCCAGCTCCCGAGCAGCGGCCTTTGAGACGCTCGATTTACCGGATCCCGCGGGTCCATCAACCGCAATTATCAATTCGGCCATTAGGCCAACCGCCACCCGTTTTGCACAAGCTGTGCCATCAACTTTTCCTGAACTGCAGGTAGCACTTGCATCTCCACCAGGCCAATTGCTGCTCCCGGCGAGTGCTCAAGCTTTATGTCCTCTAGGTTCACACCGATTTCGCCGACGAATGTCAGGAGAGCTGCAAGAGCACCGGGTGAATCGTCAATCAATGCCGTGACAGTTTTGTATTCAAGATATTTTCCGCCGTGCTTACCTGGAATCGCCGAAACCCCCTGGTTCCCTGCTGCCAGTAATGAATGAATAACCGCAAGAGAACTAGATTCGTCGGAGTTCTGAAACGATTCCACAAGGGCGTTTATGTCTTTACTAAATTCCAGCAATAGCGGCCCTATTGAGGCTGAATTTTGAGTCAAAATCTGCATCCATAAATCTGGGTCACTAGCAGCTATCCGAGTGGTGTCTCGAAGGCCTTGACCTGCCAGGTTTAGATCTGCATTTGATCCATTCGAAAGCCTAGCTGCGAGCGCCGATGACACCAGCTGAGGCAAGTGAGAAACCAAAGCAACCGAATTATCGTGTTCTTCGGCAGACATGACAACCGGCAGCGCATCGAGCATTAGCGCAAGTTCAGTCACGAGCTCCAGCTGCGTGCCTGAAGAAGCCTCGTTAGGCGTAATCACCCACGGCCTGGCAAAGAACAGGTCCGCTCTTGCACCCTTCGGACCAGCGGTTTCTCTGCCTGCCATTGGGTGAGAGCCTATGTAGCGAGCAGAGTCTGACCCTGATAGAAGTTGCACCTCTTTGGCAATCGATACCTTTACGCTTGCCACGTCAGTTACCACGGCATTTTTGTGGCTTGCAAGTTGCTCGCAAATGACCTTTGCAGTCAGGTCTGGCGGCACACACACAATTACAAGATCTGGCTCATCAGAAGACTCAACGCCCGCACCATATTCGATGGCCAATCCAAGGTTTGCCTTCGAGTGGTCACTCAAGGAAGCAATAACGCCTTTTCGGGCAAGCGCTAATCCAAGGCTGGTGCCAATGAGACCAGCCCCAACTATTTTTATCGCTTGGTTCACTGGGCTAAGTCTTTTCTTAGAGCTTGCGCGCCTCTGAGGTAAACATGTTGGATTTGAGAACGTGCAGTCTTAGTCTCAACGTGCATCATCAATCGAATGATTCTAGGCATAGCTCCAGCGACGTTCATCTCTACGCTGCACATGAGAGGAACATCCCCGAGCCCAAGCTCTCTAGCTGCTACCGCTGGAAACTCACTTGTCACATCAGGAGTTGCTGTAAACCAAACTGAGATCAAGTCCGCGCTCTCAAGAGAATTCGCGTGCATTACCTTGGTGACTAACTCAGCCGTGGCTTGCAGCACACTACTTCTGTCATCTGCGTCAATTTGGATGGCGCCCCTAATCGCACGAACTGCCATTAGCGCCTCCTTGACTTCTCGCCGTCCTGACCAACCTTCATCAGGGAACCAACCTCAAGCTTACTAAGCTCTCGGAACTGTCCGACCTTAGTGTTAGCGAGCCTTAGCGGCCCAAAGCTCTTTCGGGTTAGGTCCAAGACTGGATGGCCGAGTGCCTCCATCATGCGCCTAACTATGCGGTTTTTGCCGGAGTGCATAACTAGCTCCAAAAGCGTGGAGGTTTCGTTCTGATCAAGAATTTTGGCGCTATCTGGCTTTGCAAGCCCATCCTCTAAACGGACACCATCTTTTAGCTTTTGCATCTCGACCCTGCCAAGCACTCCCTTGACCTTAGCGACATAGAGCTTCTCTACTTCGTAGCTTGGGTGTGCAAGCTGGTTAGCAAGTTCGCCATCGTTGGTCATAAGAATCAAGCCGGTGGTTTCGGCGTCTAATCTGCCGACGTTAAACACCCGATCCATCCCGATAAAGTAATCCGCTAGGCAGTTTCTGCCGTTTTCGTCCGACATCGTGGAAACAACACCCCTGGGCTTATGGAATGCGTAGTAAACCCGGTCCGGGTCCATTTGAACTGGCTTGTGATCAACCTCTACGTTGTCCTCCAGAGGGCGCACGCGGCTTCCGAGCTCAGTCACAACTTTGCCATTGACCTTCACTCGTCCCTTGACGATTAGGTCCTCAGAGGCACGCCTGGATGCAATTCCAGCTGCGGAAAGGGCTTTTTGAAGCCTTATACCTTCGGGCTTATCTTCTTGCTGATCTTCTCGATTACTCAATGCCATCCTGATCTGGGAGGTAGGGGCTAATTGCTGGAAGCTCATCTAGTGAATTGATGCCCAATACCTCTAACAGCATCTGAGTCGTTCCAAACATTGCGGCACCGGTGTCTAAATCGGTGTAAAGCTCGGTAACCAAACCCCTTGAGATCAGCGTCCGCACCACTGAATCAACGTTTACTCCCCTAATCGAGGATACCTGACCACGAGAAATTGGCTGTCGATAAGCGATCACCGACAGGGTTTCCATGGCGGCATGGCTAAGCTTCGACGGGTTTTCGTTGGCAACCAATTGCCTGACGGCCCAATCGTGGGCCTGGCGAACGTAAATACGCCACCCACCGCCTACCTCTCGAAGTTCGAAACCTCTACCGGCACCATCGTGAGCGCTCTCGTAGTCTGCAACAAGGGCGTCAATTTCTTTTTTTACCTCACCGATCGGGGCCTCTAGGGCTCCGGCAAGAGTTATTAGGTTTAGGGGCGTTTCAGCCACCACAAGAAGTGCCTCTAGGCCCGCGCGTAGTTCGAAGTCATTTCTCATTATTGGCCCTCATAGTCAGTGCCTAAACTAGCCAGAGTTTCATCGCTAAAGTTGCTGTTTTCCCAAATTACCGTGAAATCAGAGAACGGCCCTGCCTGCTCGATGGAAATTGCTCCCACTCTGTATAGCTCAAGCACTCCCAAAAAACGCGCGACAAATTCGCCGCGGTCCTTACTATCGGCTATCAGTTCCCGAAAACTAAGTCGCTTGGTCTTTCGAAGCTTTGAAACCAAAATTCCAACCTGCTCGCGAATGCTTATTTTCGGGGCATGTAAATGAGTCAAGCCAACGCCAGGTATTTCTTTTGGAACAAATGCGAGCTGAGCCAGCTGAGAAAACTGTTCTAAATCAGTGCTCCAGACCAATTCCGGTCGCAGGTTTCGATAGGTTTCCTCAAGCCTGACTTCACGGGCAACGCGAACCGATTCGAGCTCTAGTGAAGTGCTAAACCAGGAGGAAATCTCCTTGAATGCGCGGTATTGAAGCAGTCGAGCAAATAGCAGATCTCTTGCCTCTAGGGCTGCAATGTCTTCTGAGTCAACTGCCTGGCTCTGGGGCAGCAAGCTGACAATCTTCATGTCCAAGAGCGTTGCAGCCACGACTAAGAATTCAGAGGCACTTTCGATCTCTTGCCTGCTATCAAGCTGCTTTACATATTTGAGGAATTCGTCGGTGACGCGTGCCAGAGCAATTTGAGAAATGTCGAGCTCGTGCTTACCGATTAGGTTCAGCAGCAGGTCAAACGGACCCTCAAAATTATCAAGGTGAAGCTGGAAGTCGACCTCTGATTCAAGCTGCGCTGCCACGTTTCACCAGCTCCCTTGCAACCCTGCGATAAGACTCCGCTGCAACCGAGGTTGGCGCGAATTGGGTAATCGGCTTGCGGGCGACAGTTGCATCTGGAAACTTAACGGTTCTGGCAATGGCCGTGTCAAAAACAAGTGTTGGAAACGCCTCTTGCAATCGGGCTAGCACCTCACGGGCGTGCAGCGTTCTGGAATCGTGCATCGTAGGAATGAGCCCGTCGAGCTCCAGCGACGGATTGGTTCTTGCTTTGACCTTGTCGATCGTCTGAACCAATAGGGCTACCCCTCGAAGCGCAAAGAATTCGGTAGCCATCGGGATTAGCACGCCATGGGCCGCGGTCAGAGCGTTGACTGTAAGCAAGCCAAGTGATGGCTGGCAATCAATAAAGATTATGTCGTAGTCGTTTTTAACTTTCTTCAAGATGCCGTCCAGGACACGCTCTCGTCCCATCTCGGTTACAAGGTTCATCTCGGCAGCCGAAAGATCAATGTTCGCCGGAATGACATCGAGGTTTTCGATGCTTGTTTTCTGGATTGCCGCCACCGGGTCCAAGGTCGAATCCATTAGAAGATCGTAAATGGTTGTCGCGTCCTGATAGTCAGCGTCAAGGTTGACCGATAAGGCCCCCTGTGGGTCGAAATCAACAACGAGTATTTTCCGGCCGTACTCTGCTAGAGCTGCCGCAAGATTAATGGTGGTGGTTGTTTTACCCACTCCACCTTTTTGGTTGCACATTGCAATAATGCGCGCGGGACCGTGCTGCTTTAGGTTTCCCGGAACGGGGAAAGCCTTGTTTGACAAATTCACCCAAACCTCCAAATTATCTTTTTTATAGCCTACCGCCGAGCACGAGGGTGAGCGCTCAGATAGACCTCGCGAAGTGTGTCAACGGTCATCAATGTGTAAATCTGAGTGGTAGCGACCGAGGCGTGCCCAAGGAGCTCTTGCACTACCCTCACATCCGCACCACCCTCGATCAAATGAGTCGCGAAAGAGTGCCTGAGCGAATGCGGGGAAACTTCCAAATCGCAGGCCTTGCCGGCCTTTTGGATTATCGCCCAAATACTCTGCCTGCTAAGCCGGGTGCCACGGCCGTTTAGAAAAAGCGCGTTATCGCCGCCCTTTTTGGCCAAATAAGGCCTAGTTCGAACCAGATAAGCCTGGAGGGAACGCATGGCAAAACCACCCAGCGGAACGACTCGCTCCTTGGAGCCTTTGCCACGGACTCGAATAAGGCCAGAATCATCGATCTCATCAAGATCTAGACCCACGACCTCGCTCACCCTGGCGCCAGTTGAATACATCAGCTCCAGAATTGCACGATCTCGTAGTCGCAGTAAATCAGTCGACTTTTCCTCCGGCTCTGGGCCTGCGGCAGTCAATAGATCCAAAACTTGCTGCTGACTTAGGGCTTTGGGGAGCCTAAAGGCAAGCTTTGGTGGTCGAAGCTTGCTTGTTGGGTCATCTAGCCTCTTGTCCTCAAGAACTAGAAATTTATGAAAGCCCCTCACGGCTGCCAAAATCCTGGAGATGCTCGTGGCTTTATACCCAGCAGCGCTCAATGTCACTGAAAACTCAACAAGCTCTGGGGCCGAAACAGTAAGTTCAGTCAAAGAGTTAGATTCCAGAAAACTAAAGTAAATGCCCAAATCGCTTTTGTATGCGCTCAAGGTGTTCTTACTCAGGCCTCGCTCAACGCTGAGGTGCCGGAGATAAATATCTAGCGGCAACACAAGTAGTTAGCTTTCTTCAAAGAGGCGCTGCTGCTGCTGTCTTACCAGAGCGGCCTTCACTAAACCGTGAAACAGCGGATTTGGCTTTGTTGGTCGTGACTTGAATTCCGGGTGAGCTTGCGTGGAGACGTAATAAGGGTGAACATCTGCCGGAAGCTCCACATACTCAACGAGGCTGTCTTTTTCTGAGGTACCGGAAAAAACTAATCCAGCGCTTGCAAGTTGCTCGCGGTAGGAGTTGTTGACCTCGTAGCGATGACGGTGACGCTCACTGGCTAAAACAGAACCGTAGGTTTTAGAAACAACCGAGCCGGGCAACAAGTTGGCCTCGTAGAGACCGAGTCGCATCGTGCCACCGAGGTTGGAAGACGCAATCTTGTCCACCTGCTCGGCCATGGTCGCGATAACAGGATTTTTGCCTTCAGGATCAAATTCACTGGAAGTTGCATCGGTAATGCCTGCGACGTTCCTGGCAAACTCAATGACCATGCACTGCAGTCCAAGACATAGACCAAGGGTTGGAATTTGATTTTCTCTAGCAAACTTCAAGGCACCAAGCTTCCCCTCAATGCCGCGCACGCCGAAGCCACCAGGAACACAAATGGCGTCCATTTCACCTAAGTTGCTGAGGGCTCCTTGCTCAGTTTCGCAGTCATCGGATCGAACCCAATGGATATTTACCTTCGTAAGTTCGGCAAATCCGCCGGCACGTAGAGCCTCGGTCACAGAAAGATACGCGTCAGGAAGATCTATGTATTTTCCAACCAGCGCAATGTTCACCTCGTGCTTTGGTCGATGCACAGCCTCAGTAACCGGTTCCCAGTTGGTCCAGTCAACTTCGCTGGTCTCAAGCCTTAGGGACTTGATTATGTAGCTATCTAGACCCTCGTCATGAAGGACCTGAGGTATGTCATAAATTGATGACGCATCGGCGGCTGTAACAACGGCCTCTCTGTCCACGTCACACATTTGAGAAATCTTGCTCTTGATGGCATCCGGTAATTCTCGGTCCGACCGACAGACAATTGCATCGGGCTGAATTCCTAGGGATCGAAGCATTGCAACCGAGTGCTGGGTTGGCTTGGTTTTTAGCTCACCGGATGGTTTGAGAAAAGGCACCAGCGTTACGTGCACAAAAAATACGTTGTCGCGCCCGACATCTTGCTTTATCTGCCTGGCTGCTTCCATGAAGGGTTGAGACTCAATGTCACCAACTGTTCCACCAATTTCGGTGATGATTACATCCGGAACCGGCTTCAATGTTGCCTGAAGTCGCATTCGCCTTTTCAGCTCGTCGGTGATGTGTGGAATTACTTGAACTGTGTCGCCTAGGTATTCACCAGCTCGCTCTTTGGCGATCACGGTCGAGTATGCCTGACCGGTGGTCACATTCGCTGCTGCATCCAGATTTATGTCTAGAAAGCGCTCGTAGTGCCCGATGTCAAGATCGGTTTCCGCGCCATCATCAGTCACGAACACTTCGCCATGCTGGAACGGATTCATTGTTCCGGGATCAACATTTAGGTATGGATCAAGCTTCTGCATCACGACAGAAACCCCGCGAGCCCGAAGAAGATTACCCAGTGAGGCTGCGGTTAAGCCCTTGCCTAATGAGGATGCGACTCCACCGGTTACAAAGATGTGTTTGGGGGTTCCAGAGCGTTCTGCCATGGAACTTCAATCTATCAGTTGAACCGCGAAGAAGTAGCGCGACACAGAAAATTACCTTGCAGAATCCAATAATTCTTTGGCGTGCTCAAGCGCGACCTCGGAATCCGGGTTGCCCGAGAGCATTCGTGCAAGCTCAGTCTGACGCTCGGTGTCACTAAGCAACTCCACTGATGACTCGGTGATTTCACCCGAAACATCCTTTGACACACGAATTTGCCTGTCAGCAAATGCAGCCACCTGAGGAAGGTGGGTAACAACTATTACCTGTGTGGACTCCGCCAGTTTTTTTAGTCGTCTTCCAAGCTCAACCGCTGCCTGACCGCCAACTCCAGCGTCTACCTCGTCAAAAATCATGGTGGGTAGCTGTTGACCGGCTACCAATACCAGCTCGATCGCAAGCATTATTCTGGAAAGCTCACCGCCCGAAGCGCCCTTGCTCAAGGGCCGCGGGTCAGCCCCCGAGTGCGCGGCCAGTAAAAATTCAATCCTGTCGGCACCGTGAACATCAAAGTCAGAACCGGGGGTGACACTAATTTCCAGACGTGCACCTGACATTGCTAGCTGTGCGAGCTCCTCCGAGACTCGACTCGACAGCAATGATCCTGCGGCTACTCGTTCAGCAGTCAATGTCTTTGCGTGAGATTGAAGCTTCGACTCAAGTTCCCGAAACTGCATCTCAAGTTTTTCAATCTGTTCATCCGACGAGTCCAAGTCAAGTGCGTCCGACTGAAAACGAGGAAGGTCACTCAGAAGCTCGTCAATGGGCACACCGTATCTTCTCTCGATTGCTACTAGTTCAGCCTTTCTTCCAAGTAACCGATCGAGGACTTGAGGATCAGCATCTAGGTCCGCCAGGTAACTGGACAGCTCACCCGAAACATCTCCGGCCAAGGAAGTAAGGTCTGATAGCTGCTTGGCCAGCTTCTTTAGGTCTGGATCGCTGGTGCTCTCAAGCGACTTGGAAGCCTGTGCCAAAAACTCCGTGGCATCAGCTCCATCTTCGCTACTAAGAGCATCGTGAGCCTTGGTAGCAGCCGACCGCAGTGACTCAACATTTGAAAGCCTGTTAATTTGGTCCTCAATCTCAGTGAGCTCTCCAACTTGAGACTCGAGCCCTGCTATGTCCGAAATTTTCAAACGTAATGCGTTGAGTTTTAGCTCGTCCGTCTCGGAAGCCGATCGCATTCTTTCAATGCGAGAACGAAGCTCCTGGAACTCCCTAAAGACCCCCAAGTATGCAGCTTTCGTTGCAGCTAACCCTGAGCCCCCAAAAGAATCCAGTGCTTCTCGTTGCTTGGCCGGCGCCCTCAAGCGAATCTGTTCGCTTTGTCCGTGGATAGTGACAAGCTCGCTAGTAATTTCCTCAAGCACTGAAACTGGCACTGCGGCGCCACCAATCGCCGCTCTAGATCTTCCATCGCTCGACACGGTGCGATTAATTAGAATCTCATTCTCGGCTGTATCGCAGCCGAGCTCTTGGAGTCTGGTCAGTAGCTCCGGATTTGAAGAGAAGATCCTGCCCTCAACCAAGAGTTGCTGGCTCCCTCTTCGCACGGTTGAGGAATCGGCCCTTGTTCCCAATAGCAAACCCAAAGCCGTTAGCACCATAGTTTTACCGGCACCAGTTTCACCCGTGAGGGCAGTAAAACCCGGACCGAATTCAAGGTTCGCAGAGCTAATGACTCCAATGTTTCGAATGCCGAGACTAGCGATCACGCAGTTGCCTCCGGACCTCGCCACCCGGTTACCGGGAGCGCAAATTTTCTAACCAACTTGTCGCTGAATGGAGCGTCGGTCAAAATCGCCATTGGAATTGACTTGGGGCTTTTCTTGACTTCAATTCTCGAGCCGGGACCAAGGTCCGTTGCCCTTCTGCCGTCACACCAGATAACTCCGGCACCAGGAGAACGTCTCAGAACCTCGATCGCAAGCTCCGAATCCGGCGCCACTACAAGCGGTCTGGCGAATAAAGCGTGAGCCGAGATCGGGACAAGCATCATCGCCTGCACATCCGGCCAAATAACCGGGCCACCGGCGCTAAAGGCGTATGCGGTTGATCCCGTGGGAGTGCTGACTAAAACACCGTCGCAACCAAACGACGAAACCGGTCTGGAATCTACCTCGACAACGACCTCGAGCATGCGTTCGCGTGAACTCTTCTCAACCGAAACTTCATTGAGCGCCCAGCTCTCGAATACGAGCTCAGAATCCTGAAAAACCTTTACTTCCAGTGCTACTCGATGCCCAACCGTGTAGTTCTTGTTTGAGATCGCGGTAAGCACGTCAGTAAGGCCATCCACCTCGGCCTCCGCCATAAAGCCAATGTGCCCCAAATTGACTCCGAGAATAGGCGCGTCTTGAGCTCTGGCCAATTCGGCCGCCCTAAGAATTGAGCCATCGCCGCCGAGCACAAGGACAACCTCTAGCTCTTGATTTGTGAATAGGCTTTTATCCGACGGAGCGCTACTAAATTGCGCCCGCAATCTTCCGATGTCTTCGGCTGCAAAGACGCAAGTCATTCCAAGTTCTTCAAGGCTCGAGCACGCATCCAACGTTCTCTGCAGCTGCTCAGCAGACTCTGCAGAGGAAACCACCAGAACATTTCTAGTCATTGGCAACCTTTCGAACCCCTTAAGACTAGTAACTACTTCGTGAAATTAGGTACTAGTTGTCAACAGCGTTGAGCTAAAAAAGAATCCGGGCTACTTGGTGGAAAAAAGCTTGTCCACCATAATTTGCTCCACCCCGTAATCAAGGCGCTCAAATTTCATCAGAGACAGATACTCAACGTTGCCATTGGTTCCTTTTATTGGAGATTCGATCAGCCCGTGACAGGAGAAGCCATCGTCATTTGCCCCCTGAAGCACCTGCTCCACCGCCCGCTTGCGTTCGTTGCGGCTAGACACCACGCCGGTCGCACTTAGCGAGTGCTTTCCAACTTCAAATTGAGGCTTGATCAGCCAAATTTGCACCGCTGTTGGCGCCAGCTCAGCAAGCTTTTGGGTGACAAGTGTCAGCGAAATAAAGCTCAAATCCACCACCACTAGTGAAAACGGAGTCTCGCCAACTGCCGCAATTACTTGTTCGCTGGTCAAGTGTCTAAGATTTTGCCCCTCGAGGTTTACGACTCTGGGATCATCCTTGATGAAATCAACTAACTGGTTGTGACCGACGTCAACCGCGAGCACTTTTTCAGCCCCATTTTCCAGAAGGACTTGAGTGAATCCACCGGTGGACGCTCCGGCATCTAGGCACAGCCCCGCTGGGACGACGCCAAACTCACTGAGAGCATGAGCCAGTTTGTGGCCAGCTCTGGAAACAAAATCGATACCCGCGCTTAGCTCAACCTTGTCCCCCGGCTCAATCTTGCTAGAGGGCTTCTTGGCAAGGCGACCATTAACGCTGATTCTCCCCGATGTAATAAGAGCGCTGGCCTGCGACCTGGACCGAGCGAGCTCTCGGATTACAACCTCTATGTCTAAGCGCTCACTCAAAGTAAATTCTTCTCTAGCTCTTGAACTATTTGGTCCAAAGCCTCAACCTGCTCATCAATAGGCAAGCTCTCAATCTCGAGTAATCGAACTTCCAAGTTATCGGTTGCCATTTTTGTCCTAGCTGTAGATGCTTGCGTCGACATCGAGTGAATATATTGGTCGTCCGCTTGTCCAGATTACGTGGCAAGCCGCCTTCAATGTGTCCAATGACTGCGGGTTTCCTGAAACGATAACTACTCGATCCCCTAGAAGCTCGACTGTCGAGTCACCAGACTTAGCTCCTCTTTTAGTGCTCTTTGGATCATGGTAGGCATCGAATAGCCCCGATAGATCCTGAAGTATGAATTTGGGTCGGTCCTCTTTGCCCGCCGCCAAAAGCTCCTTACGAGTGACAATGCCAGTCATAACAACAGCCGAATCCAGGCCCGAGTTGTTGGCACCTCGAATGTCGGTATCCAAGCGATCACCGACCATGAGTGGGTTCTTGATTCCAAGCTGCAAGAGTGCTTGCTCAAATATTGGCCTGAAGGGCTTGCCAGCTATTTCTGGAAGTATTCCGACAGCGGTATGTACAGCACCCACCAGCGTTCCATTTCCCGGGGCTATGCCTTGCTCAACCGGGACGGTCCAATCCTGATTGGTGGCGATCCAAATCGCCCCACCTTGAATAGCGAAGGACGCCTGAGCCAGCTCTCTCCAAGACACGTCAGGGCTAAACCCTTGGATTACGGCCGCCGGAGAATGAGAAGCGTGGTTAACTACTTCGAAACCACTTTCCGCGACGGCATGCTTGAGCCCATCTCCACCAACGACCAATACCTTTGCGCCCTCAGGGATTTTCTTAGCCAGCAACATAACGCCAGCACTGGCCGAGCCCACAACTTGATCGGCAGCAGCTTGAATTCCAAAACCGATCAGCTGTTCGGCAATAGTCTCTGCACGCCTTGAAGAGTTATTAGTTAGGTAGCCCACTTGAATACTGAGACTTGCAGCCTTATTGATTGACTCGACCGCATTTACAATCGCCTCTGACCCTTGATAGACAACGCCATCGAGATCTAGCAAAAGTGAGTCGTATTTACTTGCCAGCACCTCTAGGGCCTTTCCCCTTATTGTCAGAACGTTTGAAATCTGGACGCTTCGAATCCGGACGACTTGGACGACCGGAATCTGGACGACTTGGACGATCTGCTCTGTCAGGTCGATCAGTTCGACTTGAGCTAGAAGACCTGTCAGGTCGATCAGAACGCTCC
>ERZ888423.2538-NODE-2538-length-13424-cov-9.957588_pt1 | contig 13424 bp, 12 predicted proteins | sample MGYA00520523_ERZ888423 | MGnify/ENA primary metagenome ERZ888423 (study PRJEB32303, sample SAMEA104408611) | aquatic metagenome | biome: Brackish water; feature: Pelagic; material: water | place: Baltic Sea | collected 2014-06-08T10:24:00 | depth 30,27 m ...
TGCTTACTTCTCATAATGACGAGTCTGCAGGCGCGCTTTCAACGGTATCTGGATGGATATCAATGCGCCATCCAGTTAAACGTGCTGCAAGGCGAGCATTTTGCCCATCCTTACCAATTGCCAAGGAGAGCTGATAATCAGGAACCGTCACCTTTGCGCTGCGGGATGCAAGATCTGTAATTTCTACCTTGCTCACCTTTGCAGGTGCAAGGGCGGCTGCTACAAACTCAGCTGGATCTTCAGACCAATCAACAATGTCAATCTTTTCACCATGTAGCTCATCCATAACCGCACGTGCACGTGAACCCATAGGGCCAATCAATGAACCTTTAGGACTTACACCTGCACGATGGGATTTAACAGCCAACTTAGTCCGGTGACCTGCTTCGCGAGCAACAGCCATAATCTCAACAATTCGATCATTAATTTCCGGAACTTCAAATGCAAAGAGTTGCTTAACAAGTGCGGGGTGGGAACGAGACAACATAATCTCTGGACCCTTCAACCCCTGTTTTACTTCAACGACAAAACATTTAATGCGATCGCCATGTGTATAGGCTTCACCAGGAACTTGCTCCTGTGGCGGAATACGACCTTCTACTCGGCCTAGATTCACATTTATCATCTTAGGATCGCGGCCCTGCTGGACAACGCCAGAGATTACATCTCCAACAGCTGCGGTGAACTCGCCAACAATTTCTGCATCATTGGTTTCGCGCATCTTCAACTTAATTATTTGTCTAGCAGTTGATGTTGCAACCCGCGAAAAACCATCTGGTGAATCAGCTTCTTCGCTCACTCGGGTTCCATCTTCTCCAAAGATAGGCACCAAAATCTGAATCTCGCCGGTTTCGCGATCCAAGTGAGCCCTGGCATGGCGCTTGGCGGTGTCGGTCTGGTTGTAAGCACCAAGTACGGCGACCTCAATTGCATAAATCAGCTCTTCAAGTGAAATATCTTTCTCAGTTGTTAGTGCGGCCAGCGCCGACATCTCTACATGCATTAGATCTCATCCTTACGATTGAACTCGATCTCAACTTGGGCTTTTTTGATATCGGCAAAGTTAACTTCATGGCTCTTCATGCGACCCTTGATATTTTCAATCAAAAGTGCGCGCACATCATCAAACTCAGTTAGTCGACCAGAAACCTCGGTCTCATCCTTTAAGGTCACTTTTACAATTCGAGTCAAATTCTTAGTCCAGTGACGAGGCAGAGTTAATGGTCGCTCAATGCCGGGAGATGTGACCTCTAATGTAAAGGCCTCTGTAAGTAATGGTGAATCATCCAGAAGTGCAGAAATTTCACGGCTAATGACCGTTACCTCATCAAGGCTCAATGGCTTTAATCCATCGACCATGCAGGTAACGATTCGGTGGTTGCCAGGGTTGCTGGTAAATACATCCTCTAGAAAGAAGCCTGCCTTTTCTACAGCAGGGCGGATTAAATCGGCGATTGAATCTTTAAGGGCCATCTAACTCTTCTTTCTATTAAGTTGTGACCCTAGTATAACGCAAGAAATTAAAAGGTATCAATCGCTACTTTAATAATCAGCGCAACGGTCACAAATAAGAAAACTTTTCGCACCAAGGTTGAGCCACCTTTGATAGCAAGTCGAGATCCAAGGATCGCCCCGGAAATATTGGCAACTCCCATGACGATTCCAATCTGCCAAATAACAGCACCATTCATGCCGAAGATCATTATGGCCCCAACATTTGTCGCCACATTTACTACCTTGGCTATCGCGCTAGCGGTGATAAAGGCGTATCCAAGGGAGACCACCAAGATAAGCATTAGAAAGGATCCGGTGCCGGGACCAAAGATTCCATCGTAGAAGCCGATGACCGCCCCAGCAATTGCTGCGATCTGCACTCTTTGTTGTGGAAGGTGCCGGAGATTTTCATACTTACCTAAATCTGGTTTGAACCAGGTGTAAATAGCGACGATGATCAAGAGCACCAACACCATGGGACGCATACTGCTAGTTGGAATCTTGGAGGCAAGGACAGCTCCACCTGCTGATCCAATAAATGCAGGAACCCCCATCCCCAGTAAAATCTTAGGGTCGGGTTTAATCTGCTTTCGATAAAGGGCGGCAGCTGTTGTTGTTCCAAAAACCGCTGATAATTTGTTGGTACCTAGGACTTCAGCGGTTCCAGATTTAGGTAGACCAATTAAAAGCGCTGGTAATTGAATTAATCCTCCACCACCTGCGATGGAGTCGACAAAACCTGCAAAAAAAGATGCAGCTAGAAGAAATAGCCCAGTTGCCAGAGTTAATTCGTAGAACACAATTACTTCAGAAGTTGCGCGATCGCAGCAACAGCAGAGGTAAGTGCAACTTCCCTCTTATCTCCGCTCTTACGAACTCGAACTTCAACATTGCCTTCAGCCAAGGCCTTTCCAACTACAACGATGATTGGGTTTCCGATTAGTTCAGCATCCTTAAACTTCACGCCAGGACTTGCATCCCGACGATCATCCAACATAACTGAAATCCCTTGAGCCTCTAGCTCGGTTCCAATCTGTAGCGCAGTTTCAAATAGCTGATCATCCTTACCCGCTGCGACGATATGCACCTTTGCCGGAGCTAACTCCGCTGGCCAATTAAGGCCGATCTCATCATGGGTTTGTTCGGCAATCGCAGCAACCGCTCGCGTCACACCGATTCCATAAGAGCCCATTGTGACTACTTGAGATTTTCCATTGTGATCTAAAACTGTCAGATTCAGAGCTTGTGCATACTTGCGCCCTAATTGGAAGATGTGGCCAATTTCAATGGCACGATCAATAACCACAGGTGTTGCACACTCTGGACAGGCATCTCCTGCACGTACCTCTGCCGCTTCAACATATGCATCTGGTGTGAAATCACGGCCATTGACTACATTTCGCGCATGACGATCCTTTTGATTTGCACCTGTTACCCATGAGGTACCGGGTGCAATTCGTGGATCTGCATATACGGTGATTCCAGATTTCTTTGCATCTTGTGGTCCGATGTAACCCTTTACGAGTGCAGGAAACTTTGTAAAGTCTGCATCCTCAAAGACACGCAGCTCATGAACTCCACCTAGATTTTCCTGGAAGCGCTTGAGATCAACTTCGCGATCTCCAGGTACCAAGACGCAGACAGCTTTGTTATCTGCCATCAGCATCACATTTTTTAAGGTGTGTTCACCTGTGTATCCCCCACCAAATTTTGAGTTCAACAGCTCTACTAATGAATCAATAGTCGGGGTATTGGGTGAATCAAAGGCCTCCACCGCGCCAACCTTAGAAGAGTCTTGAGAATCTACCTTTGTCACCATCGCTTCAACATTGGCAGCAAATCCACACTTTGGGCACAGAACATAAGTATCTTCACCTGTTGTACACGGTGCTAAAAACTCCTCTGATTTAGAGCCACCCATAGCTCCAGATACAGCTTTTACAATGTTGTACTTCATGCCCAGTCGATCAAAGGTCTTTACATAAGCATCGCGGTGGTTTTGATAAGAAATCTCAAGCCCTGCATCATCAAGATCAAATGAGTACGAGTCCTTCATTACAAACTCACGTCCACGGATAATTCCGCTTCGTGGTCGGGCTTCATCACGGAATTTGGTTTGAATTTGATAAATGCTTAAAGGTAGATCTTTATAGGATGAGTACTCTCCTTTAACCATCAGCGTAAACATCTCTTCATGAGTTGGACCTAAAAGGTAATCCCCACCTTTGCGATCCTGAAGGCGAAACAACGATGGCCCATACTCCTCCCAACGATTGGTTGTTTCATACGCTTCGCGAGGAAGCAGCGCTGGAAAGTTAACCTCTTGAAAGCCCGCCTTATCCATCTCCTCGCGGATTACTCGCTCAACATTACGAAGTGTGATGACACCCAATGGAAGCCATGAGTAAATACCTGCAGCGATCCGGCGAACATAGCCTGCACGAACTAAGAGTTTGTGACTTGCGACCTCTGCATCTGCTGGGTCATCGCGAAGAGTACGCAAAAAAAGCGTAGACATTTTCAACATAGAACAAGCCTATCGAACATCAACTGAAGGTTGCCCTGAAGCAACCCCGGCGGCTTCCATTTCTTCAGCTAAACGCATCGCTTCTTCTATAAGTGTTTCAACAATCTGTGCTTCAGGCACAGTCTTGATGACCTCACCCTTTACAAATATCTGACCCTTGCCATTTCCTGATGCAACACCAAGATCGGCCTCGCGTGCCTCACCGGGACCATTTACTACACAGCCCATGACAGCTACGCGAAGTGGAACAGTCATTCCTTGTAGTCCCGCTTGTACCTTTTCAGCCAATGTATACACATCAACTTGAGCGCGACCACATGATGGGCATGAAACGATTTCAAGCTTTCGTTGGCGAAGGTTGAGGGATTCAAGGATCGAGATACCAACCTTGACCTCTTCAACAGGTGGTGCTGATAGTGAAACACGAATTGTGTCGCCAATACCTTCAGCCAACAAGATTCCAAAGGCTGTTGCAGATTTGATTGTTCCTTGGAAGATCGGTCCAGCCTCTGTAACACCCAAGTGCAATGGGTAATCACACTTAGCTGCAAGTATTCGATAGGCGTTTACCATTGTTACTGGATCATGATGCTTTACTGAAATTTTAATATCTGAAAATCCATGTTCCTCAAAGAGAGATGCTTCCCACAGCGCAGACTCTGCAAGCGCCTCAGGTGTTGCCTTTCCGTACTTGGCAAGTAAACGTGGATCTAAAGAACCTGCATTCACACCGATTCGAATTGGAATACCGGCATCTCCAGCAGCCTTTGCAACCTCTTTAACCTTGTCATCAAATTGTTTGATATTTCCAGGGTTGACACGTACTGCAGCACACCCTGCATCAATTGCAGCAAAGATGTACTTTGGTTGAAAGTGAATATCTGCGATTACTGGAATTTGAGATTTCTTTGCGATCTGCGCCAATGCATCTGCATCATCTTGGCTGGGGACCGCTACACGAACTATCTGGCAACCAGAGGCGGTTAGCTCTGCAATCTGCTGAAGGGTTGCATTGACATCCGCCGTCAGCGTTGTGCACATCGATTGAACAGAGACCGGTGAATCACTTCCGACCGCAACCGATCCAACCTGAAGCTGACGGGTCTTTCGACGAGGGTGCAGCGTTGGAGGAGGTGCGCTTGGAATTCCGAGATCAACCATGGCTTTATTCTGCACTACAAGAGCAAATTCTGCCGAATTGGAGCCAAACTAGCTTCCCTAAAGATTGAGGATCACCGGATTAATCACATCTGCAACCAACAGCAGCAGAGTCAGCGTTGCCAAAATAACAAAAACCACCATTGTTATCGGGGTTAAAACGGTGACATCAATAGGTGCAGGACGAGGACGTCCACGCAAACGTGCAAAGAAGGCTCGGATCGCATCTGCGATTGCAACCGCCATATGTCCACCATCTAATGGAAGGATTGGTAGTAGGTTAAATACTCCAACAAAGATATTTAAACTTGCAACGATTAATACAAAGGTTGCTAACCGCTCCATTGGAGATAGTTTGTCGCTACCGACCGCCTCCCCTGATACGCGGGCTACACCTACAACTCCCACCAAACCACTTGCATCTCGCTCTTCACCACGAACCGTTGCACCCCAGAGCGCAGGGATCTTCTCTGGAAGTTTTCCAAGGGCCTTAACGCTCTCAGTTAAAAAGCTCTGAGTGACAATAGCTGAGTTCTTAACAGATAAGACAAGACCGGAACGCTTTAAACCAACATCATTTACTATTCCCAAGAGGTAGCGCTCTGTTCCATCAACATCTGTCAGACGAGCATTGGTGACAAATGTTAAGAGCTCTCCATTTCGATCGACCTCAAGGGTTAACTGTGCTCCCTGAGATTGGCGGATCGCCTCCACATCTTTGTACCATTCGACAACTTTTTTGCCGTTGATAGAGGTGATCTCATCTCCTGCTTGAATTCCGGCAGCTTCTGCAGCTGAGTTAGGAACTACCTCATTAATCACTGGAAGAACTTGATTTGTTCCGATTCCGATAAAGAGCGAGAAGAGAAGAACAAATCCCAACACAAAGTGAAGAAATGAGCCTGCACCTAAAACCACTAACTTTTTAGAAGTTGATGCCCTGTAAAAGGCTCGATCCTCTTGGCCTAGTGGCAGCTCGTCATTTGGCGCCATGCCCTCGATCTTGCAGTAGCCGCCGGCGGGGATCGCCTTGAGGCCAAACTCTGTTTCTCCACGTTGAAAGGACCAAATCTTCTTACCAAATCCCAGAAAGAATTCGGAGACCCACATGCCAAATTTATGAGCGGTTAGGTAGTGGCCAAACTCGTGGACCATTACAGAAAAGAGCAGCGCAACAACAAAGGCAAGGATTCCAAGAAGTTCCATTACATACCTAACGTGAGAAGTTGCATCCAAGTGTGCACGATACCGCTGACACCTTAAAAAAGTTCAATTATCGATCGAGAAGGTTCTGAGTTGGTGAATATGCCGTTGCGTTACGGCGCTTTGCAATTGCGCTCAGCGCCTCGAGAACTACACGATTGGCCAAAATCGCTGTGATATCAGCTGAATCAAATGGAGGAGCAACCTCAACTACATCGATGCCAACAACTGGAAGTTCAAGACAAATTCTGCGCACCGCTTCCAACAGTTCACGGCTTGTCATTCCCCCAGGTTCTGGGGTTCCAGTTCCAGGCGCCATACCAGGATCTACAACATCAATATCTACTGATAAGAAAACACCATCGCAGCCATCGGTCAATGTCGCAAATGATTCATCCAGAACCGCCTTTAATCCGCGGTGGGCAATCTCTGTCATCTCATAAGAACGCATACCTTGTTCGCGCATCCAATTAAGGGTTGCATCTTCTGGCCAATATCCACGCAATCCAAGTTGCAAAAAACGATCCCCACGAACATATCCATTGTTAATTAGATTGCGCATTGGTGTTCCATGACCAACGAGTGCGCCAAATTGATCCTCGCCAGTATCTGCGTGAGCATCAAAGTGGATCATCGATACCGAACCCATGCCACGATGGGTTGCAATTCCGGCAACATCTGCAGATGCAATTGAATGATCTCCACCTAGGATTACTGGAATAATTCCGGCCCGCGATATCTTTTCTGTTGCATCCTTAAGCACAGCAAGTGATGCCACTAAATCTCCACCCGGCATCATTAAATCCCCGGCATCCAAGACTTTAAGATCCTTTAATCCATCGGTTCGCAAAGCAAGGTGTGGTCGTGAACCATCATGTGGAAGGTAATCTCCCCCGCGAATTGCTTGCGGACCAAACTTTGCACCTGATCGATGGGATGTACCGCTATCAATCGGTGCGCCGAGGATGATGACATCTGCACCTTTGTAGCTTGATGGATCATCCAAATCGCAGGCTGGAATACCTAAAAAGGTGAAGTTGGGGCCATACATATTGCCGTGGTTGGTCACTTAGCAACCTTTACTCTTTTTCCAACAAATTGACCTGCAATTACGATGATTAATGCAAGAAAGAACATTGCAGAACCGATCACATTTGCCTGTGCCGGAATTCCACGGGCTGCAGAGGTGTACACAAACTCGGGGAAAGTCTTTAATGTGCCTGAATTAAAGTTGGTAATAATAAAGTCATCAAAGGACAAACTAAACGCCAGCAAAGCAGCTCCAGCAATTCCTGGTGCAACAAGTGGCAGGGTGACCTTTCTAAAGGTCTCTAACTCATTGGCATATAAATCCATAGCGGCTTGTTCAAGGCGAGGATCCAGCGATGCAATACGTGCCTTAACTGTCACAACAACAAATGAGATACAAAACATTACGTGAGCGATAACCGTTGGCCAGAACCCTGGATTGATTTGGAAAACCAAGAATAGTGAGAGCAAAGACGCACCTAAAACAATTTCAGGTGTTGCCATTGGTAAAAAGATCAAGAGGTTTGATGATGAACGACCCTTGAAGGCATAACGCCCAATCGCAAAGGCGATCATGGTGCCAAGAATTGTCGAAAATATCGTGGCTAGTAGGCCAATCTTGATTGAGTTACCCAGGGCGGTACAAACCTCAGGAGCACCACATGGGTTTTTCCAATTATCAAAGGTGAAACCCTTCCACACAAGATTGGATTTTCCTGAATCGTTAAAGGAAAAGGCGAAGGTGTAGGCAACTGGAATAAACAGATAAGTGAAGCCAAAAACAGCATAGATTCGAATTAAGTTGCGACCAAACCAACGAGATAGACGCGCCTTAATCGGAATAGTCGGAATGGATGCATCCTTTTGCTTCACGTGGGCGCTCATACCAACTCCTCCGTTCCAGCTTTACGAATATAGAGCGTTACTAAGATCAAAATTGCAACCATCAGGGTGAAAGAAAGCGCTGCCGCAGTTGGGTAATCCACAATTTTGAAGTACCGCGACTCAATGACATTACCAATCATCCTCGTATTAGGAGAGCCCAAAATAGCTGCGTTAACATAATCGCCAGCTGCCGGAATAAAGGTCAACAAGGTACCGGCCACAACTCCTGGCATTGAGAGCGGCAGGGTTACCTTTCGGAAGGTAGTAATGCCATTTGCATAGAGATCTCCCGAGGCCTCCATCGTGCGTGGATCGATCCGCTCCAGTGATGCATACAGCGGCAAGGTCATAAATGGCAGGAAGTTATAGGTCATACCCATAATCACTGCAAAGGATGTTGATGTCAGGGTAGTACTTTCACTAATGATTCCAAAGGTACGAAGGCTGGGAACTATAAAACCTTCCTCACCCAGAATCTGCTTCCAGGCAACTGTTCTGAGCAAGAATGAAACAAAGAATGGGGCAACAACTAAAACTAGGAGAAAGTTTTTAAGTTTGCCAGCTTTAAAAGCGATTGCGTAGGCAAGTGGGTATGAGATGGCTAGAGCTAAAACCGTTGCGCATAATGCAAATACGAAGGAGCGGGCAAACTGCTCCTGATTTTCTGTAAATGCATCGAGGTAGTTTGAAAAACGCAGGGTCTGCTCGTACTGACCAGTGTCCCCATCTGCAATCGGAGTCTGAGTCGATGTCTGAGCAAGGTTTGCAATAGGCAAGATAAAGAAGGTAAAGAGAAAGAGAAAACCTGGAAGGAGCAACAGGTAAGGCAACTTAACCTTAGACATGCTCATTCCTCGTCGAGATCCTCAGGAATTACCTCTGTACCAGCTTCGGCATCCTCATCTCCGCGTAGCGCAAAGGTGAAGTTAGGTTCCCAAGAAATAACTACTTCATCTCCCTTATCAAAAGGTGCAACACCATCATCATTTTGCTCAAAGACCATAACCTCTTGGCCCCATGGCATCATGACTTGATACTGAGTTGAGACACCGATGTATGAAACATCTTCGATGCGACCACCGGTGAGAGTATTTCCACGGGTTGGCGTTCCTACCAATGAGATACGGAACTTTTCAGGACGAATTCCTGCATAGATTGAATTATCAACTGCGTGTGAGCGATTCTTTGGCATACCGATCTTTTGACCATAGAGATCGACAACTAGGTTGTCGCCATCTGTTCCTTCGATCCGCCCCTTGATTAAGTTGGATTGACCTAAGAAGTTAGCAACAAATGCGGTCTCTGGGTTGTCATAGAGATCTGCGGGAGATCCCATCTGCTCAATTTCGCCCTCATTCATTACCGCGATGGTGTCAGCCATTGTCATGGCCTCTTCCTGATCATGGGTAACGTGAACGAAGGTGAGCCCCACCTCGCGCTGGATCCACTTGAGCTCAATCTGCATCTGTCGACGAAGTTTGAGATCAAGTGCACCCAATGGCTCATCCAAAAGCAACAAGGCTGGGCGGTTAACGATGGCGCGGGCTAAAGCGATGCGCTGTTGCTGACCACCTGAAAGTTGTGTTGGCTTGCGCTGGGCAAGGTGTGGAAGTTCGACTAGCTCTAGAACTTTGTTTACATCTGCATCAACATTTTTAATTCCACGACGGCGAAGACCAAATGCAATGTTTTCAAAGATTGTTAAATGTGGAAACAGCGCATAGTTCTGAAAAACAGTATTAATAGGGCGCTGATATGGACGTTTGGTAGTGATGTCCGTTGCCCCTAAATGAATACTGCCAACATTAGGCTCCTCCAACCCTGCGATCATTCGCAGCGTTGTCGTCTTGCCGCATCCTGAAGGTCCAAGTAATGCAAAGAATGAACCTTCAGGAATTGTTAATGTCAAATCATTAACCGCGGTGAAATCCCCATATGTCTTTGTAATACGGGTAAGACGTAGATCTCCCCGTGTTGCAGATGAAGCGTCTGTCACTAGTTGCCGGCGGCCTTTTGGAACGCCTCGCCCCAAGTGGTCTCTTCTGCCGGAGTTAGCGAACGGAAGACGCCGAGCTTTGCTGAAGTAGCTGCATCAGGGAAGATGTAAGGACTGCTTGCAAGCTCTGGATCGAACTTCTCCATCTCTTCCTGTGCGCCCTTTACCGGACATACATAGTTCACATATGCGGCAACCTCTGCTGCAATTACTGGGTCGTAGTAGAAGTTGATCAACTTCTCGGCGTTTGCCTTACCCTCTGCAGATGCCGTTGATGGAACCAGCAAGTTATCACCAGAGATAGTGCCGCCTGAGTCTGGAATAGCAAAGTCAAACTTGCCTTCATTCTCTGAGGCCAGGATAAACATATCGCCAGACCAGCCAATAACAGCTGTTGCATCACCTGAAGTGAGATCTTCTGCGTACTCGTTGCCCTTAACTCCGCGGATCCAACCATCAGCGATCTTCTTCTCCATGAAATCAACTGCGTTCATGAATTGATCCTCTGTGACTGTCTGAAGATCTACACCCTGCGAGAGCAGAATAATTCCGATGGTGTCACGCATTTCAGATAAAACAACGATCTTGCCCTTGTTCTGAGGAGCAAATAGATCATCAATTGTGCGAATACCCTTTGGATTCTTCTCGGTGTTCCATCCAAATCCAGACATAATGCCCTGCCATGTCAATGTTTGCTCACGGTTAGGATCATATGAAGGGGATGCAAGTGAGTCGAGAATGTTTGACTTGTTAGGAATGTTTGCTGAATCAAATTTTTGTGTATAACCAAGACGGATCCAGCGTGCCGCCATCCAGTCTGTTGGTGTTACAACATCGTAACCAATATCTTCGCCTAGCTTGAGCTGTGCTTGGACCTTGCCATAAAACTCATCATTGTCGTTGTAATCCTCAAAGTACTCGGCGGTGACACCAGTTGCTTCTGAGAACTTATCCAATGTTGGGTACTTCTTTGTATCCTCATCATAATCAAGGTACAAAGGCCAGTTACCCCAACGAACATTATTTGCACTATCGGCAGAATCTGATCCGCCTCCGCACGCAGCAAGTAACCCTGCCGCACCTAAGCCGCCTGCGCCGGCAAGTACTGCACGACGAGAAACCATTGCACCGATTATTGATCGGGCTTCCGGTGAGAGTGAACTTTCTTTTGACATACTGATTTACTCCTTAAGGGTTAAGCACAAGCTAGTTGTCGGATTACCGAGCCTCAAGCTTTCTGTGGTTTGTAGGTTGATGGGAAGATTGGACTAACAGGGGCAAATACTACGCCCCAAGATTAGTCATCACATGCTTAATCCGCGTGTAATCCTCAAATCCATAGCTGGATAGATCCTTGCCATAGCCGGAGCGTTTGAAGCCACCATGTGGCATCTCGGCAACCAGTGGGATATGGGTGTTGATCCAGACACAACCAAAGTCAAAGGCCTTGGCCATACGCATCGCGGTGCCATGGTTGGTGGTCCAGACACTCGAGGCCAATCCATACTCGACACCATTAGCCATCGATACCGCCTGGGCCTCATCGCTAAAGCGCTGAACGGTAATCACAGGTCCAAAGATCTCCTTCTGGATCAACTCATCATCCTGGCGAAGATCTGCAACAACCGTTGCTGGGAAGAAAAATCCTGGACGATCAAGGGCGCTGCCACCTGCCATCACCGTGGCATGGGATGGAACCCGTGAGAGTAGATCGCTAACGCGAGCCAATTGATTGCTGTTGTTAACCGGCCCCAGGAAGACATCATCATCATGAGGTGCGCCAAGTGCGATGCCCTTAGCTTGGGCGGTCAGTAATGCGACAAAGTCATCATAAACCGCATCCTGAACAATGACGCGAGTTGCTGCGGTGCAATCTTGGCCAGCGTTGAAATAACCGGCGACTGCGATCGCTTCAGCGGCGGCGGCTAAATCAGCATCGGCAAAGACAACAACAGGTGCCTTTCCACCCAGTTCTAGGTGAACACGTTTGACCTGCTTAGCTGCAGATTCTGCAACCTGAATTCCTGCGCCAACAGATCCAGTAATGGAAACCATGTCGGGACGTGCGTGATTTACAAGTGCTGCACCTGTTTCGCGCTCGCCGCACACAACATTAAATACACCAGCAGGTAAAAATTCAGCCATTAAATTGGCCATCCATACAGTAGATGCTGGTGTTGTATCACTTGGCTTTAATACAACGGTATTTCCCGCCGCAATCGCCGGTGCCCACTTCCAGACCGCCATCATCATTGGGTAGTTCCACGGTGTTACTTGACCAATCACACCTACTGGCTCGCGACGAATTATCGATGTCATACCCGCCATGTACTCGCCAGCGGATTTTCCTTCAAGGTTTCGCGCAGCTCCTGCAAAAAATCTAATTTGATCAACCATCGGAGGAAGCTCTTCCGAGGTAGTCAGCGAAACTGGCTTACCGGTGTTTTCTACCTCAATAGCGATAACTTCTTCAGCTCGCTCCTCAATTGCATCTGCAATTTTTAGCAGTGCGCGTTGGCGCTGCGATGGTGTTGAGTCTCGCCAATCTACAAATGCATCACTTGCCGCTTTAAAGGCCACATTAATATCTGCAGCATTTGATTTAGGAGCGGTTGCAAAGGGTTGTCCTGTTGCAGGATTTACCAGCGTTGTGGTCTCACCTGATGTTGATTCGACCGATTTACCGTTGATGAAGTTATTGAGCTTTTTCATGTTGCAGAGCCTAGCAATTTGGCCTAAAAGTAACTAGTCACAATTTATGCGACCGGCTTACCTTTTTCCGCCGCTGCTAGCTGGCCACAGGCACCATCGATTTCACGACCACGAGTATCACGGACAGTTACTGGGACTCCATAACTTTCGAGGATGCGAACAAACTCTGCTTCATCCTCCCGACGTGATGCTGTCCACTTTGAACCTGGGGTTGGGTTGAGAGGAATCAAATTTACATGTGCGTTACGGTTTTTGAGCAGACGACCCAAGAGATCTGATCGCCACGATTGATCATTGATGTCACGGATTAAGGCGTACTCAATTGAGTACCTGCGCCCAATTCTCTTTTCATAAGCATCAGCGGCGGCCAATACTTCACGGATATTAAATCTATTGTTGATCGGAACCAATGTGTCACGG
>ERZ888423.2540-NODE-2540-length-13402-cov-7.072750_pt1 | contig 13402 bp, 13 predicted proteins | sample MGYA00520523_ERZ888423 | MGnify/ENA primary metagenome ERZ888423 (study PRJEB32303, sample SAMEA104408611) | aquatic metagenome | biome: Brackish water; feature: Pelagic; material: water | place: Baltic Sea | collected 2014-06-08T10:24:00 | depth 30,27 m ...
AATTCATATATATGATACAGTTGAAAATGTTTAAAAGATAGCCATCTTTCTTTAAGCAATAAATCAAAGCAATATTCATGACACACCAAATTATTCACAGCATCAACAAAAATATGGAGAAACCAGCATGATTCATTTCGTCGTGCACGAAGAAGGCGACTCAGTAGGCACCATCGTCGTCGAAGGCATTAAAACCGGTCAAAACTTGACAGGTTGGGTTATGGAACAAGACAAAATGATTACTTTGCCGACCCTAAGTGACATACCAATTGGTCATAAGATCTCGCTTGGCGATCTGAACAAAGACGATACCGTTATGAAATATGGTGTTGATATTGGTCGTGTTGTCAGTCCAATCAAGGCGGGCGAGCATTTGCACGTTCATAACGTAAAAACCAAGCGCTGGTAAATACATCGAACCAATCGTTCATGAAGGAATCACTTAAAATGATCAATAAAGAAACTACATTTATGGGGTACCGGCGTGCCAATGGTCGCGTCGGTATTCGTAACCATGTCATTATTTTGCCAGTCGATGACATTTCAAATGCGGCTTGTGAAGCTGTTGCCAACAACATCAAGGGTACGATGGCCTTGCCACATCCTTATGGTCGTTTGCAGTTTGGCGCTGATCTTGACTTGCACTTTCGCACGCTGATCGGTACAGGTACCAACCCCAACGTTGCAGCCGTTATTGTGATCGGTATCGAAGAAGGCTGGACCAAAAAAATCGTTGATGGTATTGCTGCTTCTGGTAAGCCTGTTTTAGGCTACTCAATTGAAATGCATGGCGACCATGAAACAATTATGAATGCTTCGCGCGGTGCCCGTGAGTTGGTGCAAGCGGCTTCAGAAATTCAGCGTGAAGTATGCAATATTTCTGAGCTTTGGGTGTCAACCAAATGCGGCGAGTCAGATACAACCTCAGGTTGCGGTGCAAACCCAACCGTTGGTAATGCGTTCGATAAACTCTATGAGCTCGGTAGCACATTGTGTTTCGGTGAAACAACAGAGTTAACTGGCGGTGAACAAATCGTTGCGGCTCGTTGCCGTACACCTGAGGTGCACGATCAGTTCATGACCATGTTTAACCGCTACCAAGAAGTCATTGATCGCCATAAAACGTCAGACTTGTCAGACTCTCAGCCTACTAAGGGCAACATCGCAGGCGGTTTAACCACCATCGAAGAAAAAGCCTTGGGTAACATCCAAAAGATCGGTAAAAAATGTATGGTTGATGGTGTGCTTGACAAAGCAGAAACGCCAACCAGTTCAGGCCTTTGGTTTATGGACTCCTCATCTGCTGCAGCCGAAATGGTTACCCTTTGTGCTGCATCGGGTTACGCCGTTCACTTTTTCCCCACCGGTCAGGGTAATGTTGTGGGCAACCCAATTGTGCCAGTTATCAAAATCTGTGCCAACCCCCGTACCGTTCGCACTATGGGTGAACACGTTGATGTTGACACGTCGGGTTTGTTGCAACGTGATCTGAACATGGACGGTGCAGGCGATAAGTTATTAGAAATGATGATGCGTACAGCAAATGGCCGATTGACCGCTGCTGAAGCACTGGGTCATCGTGAATTTGTACTGACACGTTTGTACGAAAGTGCTTAATTTTTTTTGAAGTAATTGTTGCGGAAATAATATGAACGAATCATCTCTTAAACAAGTTGCTCGATACTCACTCTTCATATCGTTGATAGTTTTTGTCGCTTTTTTTGTTGTTGTTTTGCTCACAGGAACTTTCGGTATGAGGTATTTTTTGACCGACTTACAAGAGATGACTTTGCTTTTTATATCCGTAATTTTTTTTGTAGCAGGTATTTTGGCTAAAGAGGCGTTAAACGAAATACCTAATTAGCTTGATAAACTTTTTTTTCAAAAGCCTGAACGGTTAAATATAAAAGCCGTGGCAATTTTTTTTTCACACTAGGAGATATGCATGACCAAGTCCTTTAAAAACGAATCAGAAAAAAGTAGTGTTTTTGCTGAACGTCGTCAATTTTTCCGAATTGCCAGCACAAGTGGCTTTACCGTAGCGGCTGTTGCTGCCACGGGCGGCGCTTTGTTTTCAACAGAGGCTGTTGCTCAAGTTAATAGAGAAGAAGAGCAACGACAAAAAGCCGCAAAATTTACGATGACAATCGCCACAGAGTATAAGTTAGGCATTACTCGTGGTTATCCAATCATGCAATTAGACTTGAAAGAGAACATACAAAATTCTACACGTGGTCAAGTTTATGTTCGTTTGGCCCCTGCAAGCCAACTTGGTACGGGTAGTGTGTTGGTTAAAAAAGTGCAAGAGGGTACGATTCAAGCTGCTCAGCATTCGTTGTCAAATTTTGCGCCTTTTGCACCCATAGTTGATCTCATCAACTTGCCATACTTCTGCGGCTCAAATCAAAGCTTCACCAATTTGGTGACTTCCAACGCATGGAAAAATACGGTCCATCCTCAAATTGAGGCTAAAGGCTTTAAACCCCTCTTTTATGTCGTGATTGACCCTCGCACGGTTGCCATGCGTAAAGGCGAGAAAGCGGTATTGTTGCCCGAGGAGCTCAAGGGCGTTAAGTTCCGCGTGCCAGGCTCAAAGATATTGCAACACTACTATCGTATGATCGGTGCCAACCCAACGCCTGTTGCTTGGGGTGAAACGACGTCTGCTATTAAGCAAGGTGTAGCTGACGCACTTGACCCTTCTGCAGGCGCACTTTATGCGTTTGGTTTTAAAGACATCTTAAGCAACATTACGTTTACGCGTTTTGTTCCAGATAGCCAAATTTACTCATGTAACCTCGAGTGGTTTAAGAGCTTGCCTAAAGACGTACAAGAAGGCATTGATTTTGCTTCAGAAATTACATTCCAGCAAAACCTCGCTAAAGTTCCTGCCGCAAGAAGCTATGCGATGGCAGAATTGGGTGATGCAGGCGTTAAATTCCATAGCTTGTCAAAAGATCAGATCGGTGCATGGGAAAAAGCAGGCGGCTACAAGCGTGACGATTGGGCGACCTTTAGAAATGAATTGGCTACCCCAGAAGTATTGAGCAAGCTTGAGCAAGCCGTTAAAACGCAAAGCGTCTTTTACGTTCACGATGTTTAATCGTTTAGGGTACTGAAGCTATGACAAAACCGCACAAACCTAACGGGTGGATTCACGCAATTGACCAGAATCTCGAGCGCTGGGCACTTTTAGTATTTTATTGTGTACTGGTGCTTACGATGGCTGTCGAGGTGGTTAGGCGTGAAGTTTTCTCTAACTCATCAGTCTGGGGGGAAGAGATTGTGCGGTACTCATTTATTTACCTCGTTTGGATAGGTGCTGCCGCGGCTGTTCGCGAGCGAGCACACATAAGAATTGACGTTGTATTTGGCTTCGTGTCACCGCGTGCTAAAGCGTTCCTCTACCTATTTGGTGATTTAGTGACCGCAGTGGTCGCTGGCTTTGCTTTGTATTGGTCTTGGGAAAGCCTGATGGTGAGTTGGAAATTTGGCTCGGTCTCTCATGGTCTGCGCGTTTCAATGGTCTGGTTTTTAGCGGCTGTGCCAATTGGTATGACCATACTGATGTATCGCTTACAACAGTCAATTCGACGTGATATTTCAGATCTTTATCATGGTCGCCCTGTGTTTGAAGGCGAGCGTTTGTTCGACTAATGCGCGTCTTAGGAGCAATGGTGTGAATTTTCTTTATCCAGGTTTAACTGAGCAAGTCACCTCTTTAGGTTGGGACTTCTACGGTCCTGTTATCTTGTTTGTCATGCTCATTACCTTGGGCGTGCCCGTATGGGTGTCAATTGGTGCGGCGGCGATTGGCCTTTTGCTTTGGTCTGGTGTGTTGCCCATGTCACTGTTTGGTGGCTCGTTGTTTGAAGGCATTGACGCCTTTGCCCTAACAGCTGTACCACTATTTATTTTAACGGGTGATGCGCTGGTTCGAACTGGGTTAAGCCGTAAATTTCTAGATGTTGCAGAGGCACTGACGCAATGGACAAGCAGCGGCTTTGGTTCAGCTACTGTTTTGGTTTGCGGTATGTTTAGCGCTATTTCGGGTTCTGATGCAGCCGGTGCTGCTGCAGTAGGTCGCATGACGATTGGCCGCTTAGTTGAATCGGGTTACCCTCGACCCTATGCTTGTGCCCTAGTCGCTGCAGGTGCTTGTACGGGTATATTAATACCGCCATCCATTGCTTACATCATCATTGGTTTGGTACTGGGTATTTCAGCATCAACGTTATTTTTAGCAGCCGTCATTCCCGGTTTACTCATTTTGACAGGTATTTTTATTACCAATAGTTGGATCAATCGTCGCTATGCGTATGAGCAAAGCGCAGTGATCAGTTGGCCAGAGTGGCGACATAATGTTTTAGCGGCGCTAAAGCGTGGTTGGTATGCCTTCATTGTACCGGTTGTTATTTTTGTTGGTATTTTTTCTGGTAGCTTGACACCAACTGAAGCAGGCGCCGTAGCCGTTATCGTCACAATCATTATTGGTTTTATTATTCGTACCATTAAGCTAGCCGACTTTCCAAGTATGTTGGTAAGTTCAGCTAAAGTTAATGGTGTAATTTTACCGATTATTGCGTTTTCGTTACCTTTGGCAGAAGCCCTCGCCATCATGGGAGTACCACAAAGTTTTGTGTTTGTTGTAACCAGCATATCTGAAGAGCCTTACATCATTATTCTATTAATGATCGCTGTATTGGTAGCGGCGGGTTGTGTAATGGAAACTACCCCTAATATTGTTATTTTGGCACCGTTGCTCAAGCCATTGGCTGATCAAATTGGCATGAATGAAATTCAGTTTTGCATCATGATGATTACGACGCTAGGTGTTGGTTTCATCACCCCCCCATTAGGTTTGAATCTTTTTGTGGTGTCGGGGTTAACGGGTGAATCGATATTGAAAATTGCCAAGCAAGCTTTGCCGTTTGCTATTTCAATGCTGATGGTGGTGTTGCTCATCGCATTCGTACCAGAGGTCACAACGGTGTTGTTGCCAGAAGCATACAAATAAAGTTTTTGAGTCTGATTGCTTTAATTAAGTGGCGTTTTTATTAAACGTCATTTCAATTAACTCGGCTCATTGAAGTCATTCTTTTTTATTATTTTTTTAAAACTTATTAAACACGCTTAGCGTCTCAAGGATACAAGATGATTAATTATCTTAAAAAGGCAAGTAAAACCCCTGAAACTGAAACCGCCACGGCACAAGCTGTTGTGACTGAAATGTTGGCTGAAATTGAAAAAAATGGCGAGCAAGCTGTTTTAGCCTATGCTGAAAAACTAGATAAGTGGGATGGTAGCAACCCGATTGTGACCGCCGAACAAATTGCTGAAATCAGTGCCACTATTCCCGATCAAGTTAAACGTGACATTGATTTTGCAATCAAGCAAGTGTATGACTTTGCTTGCGCTCAGCGCGATTCTCTCAATGAGTTTGAAGTGACATTGCACTCAGGCGTTACAGCTGGCCAACGCGTTTTGCCTGTTAACGTAGCAGGCTGCTATGCACCTGCAGGGCGCTATGCACATATTGCTTCCGCTTATATGGGTGTGACAACAGCTAAGGCTGCAGGTGTTAAAACAATTATTGCCTGTTCAGGTCCATTTCGGGGTGGCCCGATGCACCCATACATAATGTATGCGTTTCACAAAGCTGGTGCTAACGTCATTATGACGTTAGGTGGCGTACAAGCCATTGCTGCCATGGCGTATGGTTTGTTCACAGGTAAACCAGCTGATGTCATTGTTGGGCCTGGTAATAAGTTTGTTGCAGAAGCAAAACGTACCTTATTTGGAAAAATTGGTATTGATGTGTTTGCAGGTCCTTCTGAAGTAGGTGTGATTGCTGATGAAACCGCTGATCCTGCTATTGTGGCCAGTGATTTAGTGGGTCAAGCTGAGCACGGTCATGAATCACCTGCTTGGTTATTTACTACCAGTGAAAAATTAGCGCGTGAAGTGATGAAGATTGTGCCCGAATTAATTGAAGCATTGCCGCCTACTGCACGAGATGCGGCGGGTTGTGCATGGCGTGATTATGGTGAAGTGATGGTTTGCGACACCGATGAAGAAGTCGTCGAAATTTCAGATAAATACGCTAGCGAACACCTTGAAGTGCATTGCAAAGACCTAGACTGGTGGCTAAAAAACTTAACTTGCTACGGTTCACTTTTCTTAGGTGAGGAAACGACAGTCGCTTATGGTGATAAGTGCAGTGGCCCTAATCACGTTCTGCCAACCAAAGGGGCTGCGCGTTATTCGGGTGGCTTGTCAGTTCATAAGTTTTTGAAAACCTTTACTTGGCAGCGTATGACACGCGAAGCGGCGCGCGATATGGGTGAAGTGACTGCTCGTATTTCACGTCTAGAAGGAATGGAAGCGCATGCCCGTACAGCAGATGATCGTCTGGCAAAGTATTACCCAGAGATGACGTTTGATTTAGGTAAACCAGTCGAAGTTTAAGTCGGTTGACTGTTTTTTCTGGTTAAAAACTGCGGCATGCAAGCCGCAGTTTAATCTGTCAATTAAGGTGCAATGCTTATGAACCTAGATCAACCTTTTCGTCTCGATGGGCGTCGTGCTTTAATAAGTGGCGGTAACTCGGGTATTGGGCAAACTATTGCATTGGCATTGGGTGCAGCGGGCGCTAAAGTTTTACTCGTCGCTCGTCGAGAGGATGCTTTGCAAGAAGCGGTAGACGCTTTGAAAGCTCAAGGTGTAGACGCCGAGTTCCTGGCAGCTGATTTGTCTGATCTCCCCAAACTTAAAGATGTGGCTAGTGCTGCGCAGGCAAAGCTAGGTGGTGTTGATATTCTGGTGAATGCTGCGGGTGTAAATTTGCGTGAACCCTTTCTTGAGGTCACCCCCGAGTCATGGCAAGTGCAACTTGATCTGCATGTGGGTGCGCCGTTCTTTCTCACGCAAGCGCTCGCACCTGTGATGAAAGAGCGGGGGTGGGGTCGAATTTTAAATATTGCTTCTTTGCAAAGTTATCGTGCGTTTGCAAACAGTGCACCGTATGGCGCGGGTAAGGGCGGTATTTTGCAACTGACACGAGCGATTGCGCAAGAGTGGTCTAAGTATGGCATTACCTGTAATGCGATCGGTCCAGGTTTCTTTCCTACTGCGTTAACAGCCCCTGTTTTTAATGATGAAAAAATGTCACAGCATCATGCCAACCAAACTTGTATCGGTCGCAACGGTAAACTTGAAGACTTACATGGCCCTGCTGTGTTTCTATGTAGCGATGCCAGTGCGTATGTAACCGGTCAAACTCTGATGGTTGATGGCGGCTATACCGCCCGTTGAATCAAACTAACACTAAATTCTTGAGATTAAATCATGAAAGCACTTGTTTACACCCAACCCTGTGAAGTGGTTTTGCAAACTTTAGAGCAACCCGAACTGGTTACTAACGAAGTGGTGCTTCAAATTGAAGCGGTTGGTATTTGTGGTTCTGACATGCATGCTTGGCACGGTCACGATCCGCGACGTAAACCTGGATTGGTTTTAGGCCATGAGTTTGTTGGCAAAATCACTGAGTCTGCTGCACCAGGTTTTGATGTCGGCACACGCTGGACAGGCAACCCTTTAATTGTTTGTGGTGTTTGCGATTATTGCGTGCAAGGTCGTAACAACCTTTGTTCAAATCGCACCATGGTAGGTATGACACGTGCTGGCGCTTATGCACAATACATGAGTATTCCAGCTGCCTCACTGGTTGCAATTCCACAAGATATGCCTGCTGTTACAGCCGCTCTAACAGAGCCAGCGGCGACTGCTTGGCATGCCATTAATTTAAGTGTGAAAGCGCTATTTCGCCCCATACATGAGTGTCGAGTTTTAGTGATTGGTGGTGGGGCCATTGGTATGCTTGCAGCATTGTTGTTACGTCATTTGGGCGTCGCGCAACTAGTCGTCAGCGAGCTTAATGCCGGTAGGCGTCAGACGCTTGCTAAAGCTGTAGGGTGCGAAGTGATTGACCCGCGCGAAACACCGATTCAAGAGTCGTCTTTTGATTTCGTGATGGACGCTGTGGGCGCTAAAGCTACTCGTAATCAAGCGCTCAGTGCTATCGCTCCGGGTGGCGTAATTATGCATGTGGGCTTGCAAGACTGGGCCAGTGAAATTGATATGCGTAAACTTACGTTGGCAGAGATCACGTTATTGGGAACTTACACCTACACCACAGCAGATTTACGGGCAACCGTTGATGCACTGCATCACGGCGTGTTTGGTTCGCTTGACTGGGTAGAAGAGCGCACGTTAGCAGAGGGTCAACAAGCGTTTCTGGACATTGACTCAGGCACCAGTGCGTCACCTAAAATAATTTTGAAGCCCTAGGTTTTAAATTAGTTCAACTTCTAGCCTGCCTCATTCACTGAATGTTCATATAAACGAAGTGAGTCATAAAATTTCTGGCTTAACGGCCTCTATGGTTCTAGGCTGTGTGATGAGTTGATGAGTCAGGCATCCAACAAATCGGCTCAATTTGTAGCGCCACACCAAAGAGTGTTTGCACGTCATGACGCACGGCATCTGCCAAGGTCATGACGTCATCATAATGACCACCATCGGGGTTCACGAGCACCAATGCTTGATTGGCATGCATGCCTACGGAACCTAAGCGTTTACCTTTCCAGCCACATGTATCAATTAACCAGCCGGCAGCTAGCTTGGTGGTGCCGTCAGCTTGTGGGTAACACACTAAGTTAGGGTGTTGCGCCTTTAAAGCTTGCGCCTGTTCATGTGGCACCACTGGATTTTGAAAAAAACTACCGGCGTTCGGAATCAAAGCAGGGTTGGGTAGTTTGCGCTGCCTAACCTCACATACCAATTGGTACACATCGTGGGGTGTAATCGATTCTGAAGGGTTCAGATAGCGTTGAGCCAAGGGTTTGAGGTCTTGGTAAGTTAAAACAGGTTGCCACGCTTTAGGTAAAGCAAAATTTACAGCCACAATGATTTCGTTGGAATAATGTGCGCGCTTAAAGCGACTGTTTCGGTAAGCAAAATCACAATCTTGAGCTGACAATGTTAGAAGTTGTTCGGTTTCAATGTTCCACACGTCAACAGACTCTATGAACTGAGCAACTTCAACCCCGTAGGCCCCAATATTTTGAACGGGTGCGGCACCGACTGAGCCGGGAATAAGGGCTAGGTTCTCTAGACCATACCAACCTTTGTTTAAAGCGAAAGTGACCCAGTCGTGCCAGTTTTCACCTGCGGCGACGCGAATGCGGTAAAACGTTGATTTGTCAGCTTTGATGACGCTTTGGTCGTTTTGTAGCCCTTGATCGTCGAGCAGATGAATGCCCTTAAGCTGAATGTGCAAAACTGGCTGATGCAAAACTTTGGGTAAAACCAAGTTGCTGCCACCCCCTAAAATGTTCCAATGCGTTTGTAAACTTGGTTGATTAGTTTGGTGTGGCTGATTCGTCTCATTGGCCTGATTGGTTAGATTATCTTGAGTAGATTTAGTAGGTTCGTTATCGTGAACGGGTTTTTGACACTTCTTTAATAAGGTCGATAGGCCTTGAAGTTGGCCTAAATCGCTCAGCATGACGAAGTTTTTCGCTTGGCAGGGCAGGGCGAGCGTATTAAAGGTGAGTAAATCGCAAAAATGAGGGTTTGAGCTTGACATCTGTATCGGTAGTTGTGCTAATATCTTGGTCTTCACATAGTACTACGTGATAAGTTTTAATCATCTTATTCAAGTAATCGTACACTGGCATCGTGAAAAGAGTGAAAAGTATTATGCGGGAATAGCTCAGCTGGTAGAGCGCAACCTTGCCAAGGTTGAGGTCGCGAGTTCGAATCTCGTTTCCCGCTCCAAATTACAGGGGAAGCTTCATGCTTCCCCTTTCAGTTTTTATTGGCGCAATGGCAGAGTGGTTATGTTGCGGACTGCAAATCCGCCTACCTCGGTTCGATTCCGGGTTGCGCCTCCAAAAAATCACTTAATATACCCTTACTTTTTCCTAGAATAAGACGAACTTGCTCAGACTTTTCATTAAGTTGAAAAGGCAACTTTTTAGGTTGGCATATTCACTTAATTAATTCTTCATCACCTTTTGATTTTATATAACCAGAAACCAGTCGCCACTTGGTTTTTGGCCTTAGGCCTGCATACATATTTAGTGCAAGACGCTTTAAAAAACTAAACCTTAAGGGTTGAGCCACTGCCATGTCTCGCCAATTAACTTGGCGCGACGGTGTTGTTGGCGGCCAAGTTCAAGCCAATCTATTTCAACGACATGGGCTTGCAAAATCGCAAAATAATTCTCGTCAATGTTTCGGGTAAATGCATCGCCTTGAGCGCCGCTGCCGTCTTCGGGCAGAGAAGCACCTGGGGGAATGTTACTCATATAGTCGCCTGCCGATCTAGTTTGTCGAACCGCTTGCCAACGTGACGCAACATCGGCACCCGTGGTATGGACAGACCATTTAGCACGTACCCGCAACTGCCAATGCAATCGAGGGCTCCAAAAGACTAAATATGCAAGGGGTTGTGCAGTAAGCTCAGCTACTTTTGAACTGCGATGGTCGGTATAGATTTCAAGGACTTGATCAAGCGCATCTACCCGGCGTAGTACGACCGTGCGTGCGTTCACGCAGCCGTCATCAGTTGCTGTCGCCAGCACCGGCGTGCGCCAACTGTGATGACGGTCGTGCGTGGCGCGCCCAAGCTCTTTCCATATGTGCTGGCGAATCTCTTCCGGTGTTTGTAAAATCGTATTCATTGCTTTTGTACTCAATTTGAGGTTTTTGGTAACGGTAGGCAATACCGATCGGACCATACTCCATCTATACCCACACGACCAAGAAAAGGCAAGCGCAAGGCAGGGCAATTAACATCAAAGCCCATTTTCGCCCCAAATAAGTTTATCTCTACACCTTCCTCAGGACTTAAAATCATGCCAAACCATCCGCCTAATGAGACTTGAAAACCTCGGCCTGATGGGGGGTGTCCGATCGGACTGTCCCAGGCACGGTAATCCTTACCGATGGCGGTAGGCGGTAAGTCTAGTCCCAGCGCCGGGACCTCGCGCCCAATGTGGGCAATAAACGTATTGCTGTTGGGCCCGGGATAGCTTCTGTAGTTTTGCGGATACGGGTATGAGGCAATGGCAGCTTCTATGTCATCAATCATGTCTTGTGCGGCAACGCCTGTGCGTGTCGCCAGTACTTGGGGGCGTGCGCCGTACCATAGCGCATCGGGCGCTGAGTGGTCTCGTTTAACCACATCACGTCGGCCCCAACCGATGACCTCGTACCTCGTGTATGCGCTTTGCCCTGCTCGCTTATAGATAATCCACGGGTGCACCGCTACATAGCCTCGCCAACCATAGGTCGGGGCAGCCAGCACTTGAATCACGGCTTGATGGCGATTGGCAATAGGGTCAAGCGCGACTTGGCTGGCATGACGCGGCAACTGATACCAACCTAGCTCGTTGGCTTGCGCGATGCGCTCGCCATCCTGCACCCACTTCCCGATGGCAGACAAGACGATGATCATCGAGATGAGTAGAACGGTTTTGGCGAGATTTTTCATAAGGTTGTCTCGTATCTATGCACTTGGACAATTACGCTAGGACAATCGCGTGAGAGCATGTCGTTGCCATATCACCGTCATCATCACCACCGTAGCCATGGTGCCAAGGGTCAAGGGAAATAGAACGGTTGTGAGTGTGTACTGCTCTAACGCAAGCAAGACAAAGACATTGCGAATCACAATTAGGCTAAAGAACAGCACAGACTCTGTTTGAGGCTGGCGATGTGCCTTGCGAATCGTCGGACCAAATCCCAGGATATCCACAAAGGTGACCAATAAAACCGCCCACAAAGGGTTATGTGTGACGGCCCACATAGGAATAGCCATTAGGGCCAAACCAAAAAATAGCCAGTCTGTTGCCGAAATCCGGATATCGGCACGTTTAAAGTAAGCAATGATGGCGATGGAAAAAGCCAACAAGGCGGAAATGCCCATCGGCCAAGCACCCACACCCGCACCACCGGCGCGTTGCGCGAAAAAAACGATGGTCGTCGTTAACCCCCAAATAGACCAAGAAAGCACGTGGGGCCTAACTGTTCCCCGAAATATCGACCAAATGTAGGGTAAGAACGACAGGCCACTGATGACAATTGCAATGGTAGCGAAGATGGATTTTTCAAGCATATGGACTAGTATAGGTGAGCGCTTGACGTAAAATAGGTGTCTGATTGTTTAACTGAGTCTTTCTAACCATGCAGCTCTCATCAAAGCGGGTGGCCGCGGTTGACGCGCCGATCATCCCAACCATCGCACAATTGGTTCGAGAGCATCCTGGCACTATTTCTTTGGGCCAGGGCGTGGTGAACTACGGCCCGCCGAGTCAAGCAGTGGCTAACCTAGGCAGCTTGCTGAGCGACAGTCAACTGAATAAGTATCAGTCGGTATTTGGCTTACCTGAGCTGCTCGCATCGCTTGAAAAAAAATTAGCCGATGAAAACCTCATTGCGATCACCCCGGAAAACCAGGTGATGGTGACCGCGGGCAGCAACATGGCATTTTTGAATGCCATCCTAGCCGTCAGTGAGCCGGGCGATGAGTTCATCTTGCCACGGCCCTTTTTTTTCAATCAAGAAATGGCCATTCGCCTTTGCGGTTGCGTGCCAGTGACCGTGGCGACACAATCCGACTGGCAGCTCGATTTGGATGCTATCAAAAGTGCCTTGACCAAACGCACCCGTGCGGTGGTGACCGTCTCACCCAATAACCCAACCGGTGCGGTCTACGATGAGGCCTCACTGACCGCCGTCAACCGGCTTTGTGCCGAAAATGGGATCTATCATTTCAGCGATGAGGCCTACGAATCATTTACGTTTGATCAAACGCCCCATTTCTCGCCAGCCAGCTTACCAGGCGCAAGCGCACACACCCTGTCGTTCTTTTCTCTCTCAAAGAATTACGGCATGGCCAGTTGGCGCGTGGGCTACGCGGTGTTTCCAGCGAATCTGACCGAGGCCATGAGTAAGGTGCAAGACACCAATCTGATTTGTCCACCAGTGGTCTCTCAATTACTTGCCAATGAGGTGCTCAAATACGGCAAACCTTGGTTAAAACCAAAACTAGAGGCGCTCGCGACCGTTCGACAAAACGTTCATGAGATGCTCGGTACATTGCCAGCTTTGATTCACTTTCCGCCCACCACCGGTGCTTTCTATGTGTTGATGCGTTTGCCACCCCTAGCAGCCCATCAAACGGCTATGGACTTTACCCGTTTCATGGTTAGCCAGCATCGCGTGATCACTGTTCCTGGCTTCGCTTTTGGGTTAAATGACCCCACACAAGGCAACTATCAGCGACTCTCCTTTGGGGCGCTCGATGCTGAGAGCGTGAGCGAAGGCGTGAGTC
>ERZ888423.2541-NODE-2541-length-13398-cov-7.573109_pt1 | contig 13398 bp, 8 predicted proteins | sample MGYA00520523_ERZ888423 | MGnify/ENA primary metagenome ERZ888423 (study PRJEB32303, sample SAMEA104408611) | aquatic metagenome | biome: Brackish water; feature: Pelagic; material: water | place: Baltic Sea | collected 2014-06-08T10:24:00 | depth 30,27 m ...
CCGGCCAGCACGCCGGCCAACTACTTTGACGGCAAGTTCCCCTATCAGATGGCGGCCTACATGATGGGCTCGCTCTACCTCGTGCAGCTGCGCGGAATCGTCGGCGACGAGGCATTTTGGCGCATCATGCGTCGCTACCATGCCGAGTGGAGCTTCAAGCATCCGCGCCCCGAAGACTTTGTGCGCATCGCCGAACGCGAGTCGGGAATGGTGCTTGACTGGTACCACGACCAATGGATTAACACGACCAAGTACCCCGACGTGGGCATTGACAGCGTTTGGAGCGACAACGTCGCCTTGACCTATTTGCGCCTCGAGCGCCGCGGATCCATGGCCATGCCCGTTGACGTAAGGGTGACTTATGAAAGCGGAGCCAGCATGACCTACACGATTCCCCTTTTGGAGCAACAGGGCCACAAGACTGATCCCCTTTTGGTGCTGGCAGGGCCCTGGAATTTTACCCAAAAGACCTTCACCTTGACCATTGAGACGCCGCTCAAGGGCATTCGCTCCATCGAAGTCGACCCGGGCCACTGGACGGCCGACGTCAACCGCGACGACAACGTTTGGCCCAAGCCAGCCGTAAGCAACTAGTTGCTGGCTCCTAACTTGACGTTCAACCCCAGCATCAGCTGCATTCCCGCCATAGGGTACATAAAGTTCTCGTCGGTGCGCGCTCCGTTGTACAGGTAGCCCCAGGTGTACCCATTGGGCGCGTAGGGGCGGCCCATGAGGTTGATCGCGTCGAGCCGCCATTCTACCGGGCCGCGGTTCCAGCGAAGGGTTGCGTCTACGGTGCGGTAGGGGTCGAGGGACCGTTCCAAGGTTCCGGTGTTGTCGAGGAACTGGCGCCCCACAGTGTGCAGCGTGGCGCGGGCCGAAAGCCCTTTGCGCTGCCACTCGACCCAGGCGTTGCCCATGGCTTCAGGCGAAAGGGCGGTCGGCGTGTTGGTGTACACTGTGCGCACCTCACTAAAGTCGGCATAGTCATACATCACCTCTTCAAACGATTCAATGCGGTTGCGGCTCAATGTGGCGTTCGCCCCAAAGAGCCACGATTTTGTGGGAGTCCAAATCGTCGCCAGTTCGAGTCCGCGGCGGTGGCTTCGGTCCACATTAGTGCGGATCAGGGCACCAACGTCGTTGAGTGCACCCGTCGGCACGAGTTGGTCCTGGTATTCCATCAGGTAGAGGTTGGCTTCGGCCCAAAATCGGCTGCTGCGCTTCTCGATTCCGAACTCCAAGTCGGTTACGCGCTCGGGGCGGGGTGCGACGGCGTTGTCAATAAAGTCTGAGCGGATGGGCTCGCGGTTGGCTATGGCTACTGACCCACGGCCGGTCCAGCCCTGAGGGCCGCGGTAGGCGACGCCAGCCTTAGGGTTGAAAAACACGTAGTTCGTGTCAAAGTCGTAGGCGTACTGGTCGACATCGGTTCCCGAGCCGAAATACTCCATACTTCGCAGCTGCAGGTCGGCCATAAAGTCAAGCCTTCTTAGGCGGTATTCGCCGCGAGCAAAACCCGAGAACTCTCCCTTGAAGCTGTTCCCGTGGTAGAACTGGTGGTCGCTGGCCGAATTGGTGGCAAGTGGACCGTCCCAGGTTTGCATGCTGCCGTCGAGGCCACCAAGCGGATTGAAGCGCAGCCAAGGCAGGGTGCCGAAGTGTTCGCCTTCGTAGGCGAGCTGGGTTCCCCCCAGGCTTAAATTCAGGCTTTCGCCGCGGTACTGCAGCATGGTGGCTTGACCAAAGCTCAGGTTGTCGAGCCAGCGACGGCGAACGCCCTCAGAACCAAATATCTGCACGTCTTCGATGACGACGGTGGGCAATGCCAGCGACGCAAAGGTCATGTAGTCCTTGTACTGCTCAAAGTATCCGCGCCCCGTAACCGCGTACACGGTTTGCGTCAAAAACCAGCGCTTGCTCAGCATCGCCGTGAGCATGCTTTGGTAGTGGCGCTGCGTGTACTGGTCGATTTCGTTCGCGTAGCGGTAGTAGTTGTACGTGGCGTTACCGCTCTGCAAAAGGTTGAGCGAGTCACCGCCCGTCAAGCCGTTGCGCACGATGTAGTCGGCTACGCCGGTGGCATCTCCGCGGAACCTCGATTCCGGAATGCCCCACCAGGCCTGCTGGGTGCGCTCGCTGCCCGAGAAGGTCAGTAGGCGCCAGGTTGCGTTTGCTTGACGGTACTGTGCCCCAAACAGGTAGCTCTGAAGGGCGCTGCCCGAGCGGTCCACGAACCCGTCACTGCGCATGGCGGTGAGGCGGCCGGTGGTGGACCAACGTTTTTTGGGCCCCACGAGTCCGCTGTGAAACCCGTAGCTGATGCGTGCCGACTGGAACGAGCCGTAGTTGGCCGTGACCTGGTGGCTGGCGGTATCGTCCGGGACGCCCACCTCAAACGACAGAGAGGCTCCAAAGGCTCCACTGCCCAGGGTCGACGTGCCCACACCGCGCTGCACCACCAGTGAGTTGGCGTTCAGGCCGAGGTCGGGCGTGTTCACCCAGAAGACCCCGTGCGACTCGGGGTCGTTCAAGGCCACGTTGTTGACCGTCACGTTGATGCGCGTCTGGTCCATTCCGCGAAAGCGCAGGTAGGTATAGCCAAAGCCGTTGCCGGCATCACTCGCCGCCGTAAACGACGGCATACCCTGAAGCAAAAACGGTATATCGCGTCCTACATTTTGCTTGGCCAAATCGGCGGGCTTCAGCCGCAGCTGCGGCATCGGAACGCTTGCTCCCGGCCGGCTCGCCACCAGCGAAACCTCATTGAGCGTGGCGGTGCGCAGGCTGTCGTAGACCTCGGGCGAGGTTTTTTTGGTAATCCATTGAGCCTGAGCAGCGGGCAGGGACAGCATTAGGCCGGCCAGCAAAAAAATAGAAGATGCGTTGCGCATAGCAAAGGTTTTTAAACGTTCAATTTGCACAGAAATGCCCACTTTGCAAGCGGCTTTGCGACTTCCTTGACGGCATTACCCGCCCAGGTTCTAGGGTTTCATCTCAGCCGGTCTCATCGCCGGCACCCCTGTGCTGGGGCTAAGGTAGTATACCGAGGGCTTCTAAAGCGCGCAGGGCGTTCATAGTTCGCGCGGACCCTTGACCCGAAACCAAGGCATAGGGCTTGGCTTCTTGTTCTAAGACCTCTTTATGCAGTTCAAAATGCCTTTGGCGGTCGGCTTCGCGCGGGTATTCTCGCAGCGGATCCGCAGCCCAGGCAAGGTCGGGCGCGCAAAGCAGGTAGAGGTCGCCCTCTAGCGGCATGGCCTCAATTTCGGGAGATGGCCTTCCGTATTTTTCGAGAAACCAGATGCGGTAGGTGAGGAGGTCGGTGTCGTCAAATACAAGGTTCAGGCTTGATTCGGCGAGTTCCTGAGACTGCTGGGCCTGAAGATTTGCCATGCACCAAAGATCCTCGGGCTCATAGTCCGCCCCATGCTCGGCCAAGTATTCGCGGGCCACTTCGGTCGTCCAAAGCGTGCTAAAGTGCCGCGCCAGCCTTGCGGCGAGAAGGCTTTTGCCGGAGCTTTCGGGCCCGGTAACCACAATGCGCAGGGGTTTGCGAAGGGCAAGGACCACCTGGTCTTGGTCCATTTTAAACGATTCCAGCGCGTAGCGCTTGCGGCCTCGGGTGCAGAATGCCTGCCGTAGCCCCTGAACCTCAATTTCGCGCCGCCAGTCAAGCCCCGCCTGCCCCGCTGCTTTGTAGACGGATTCTTTGGCGCCCCAAATCAAAGGCTCTTCGAATTCGCGGCATTCGCGCTCGCTGGCCACCCTCTTGATGACCTTGCTGAGCTGCGATCGCGGACCTTCGACGTCGATGCCCACTTCGAGAAGGGGATGGTAGGCGGCCATAGCCCAGCTCCCTCCGTGCGACAGGCTAATGAATCCATTCGGCAGCACTGGCCGGTCTCCCTCGTAGTATAAATCCCAGATTTGCCATGAACTATTCTGAAGCGTGCCCGACAGGGCAATCCTAGCGGCCAAGAAGGCAGTACGCCTTGGCCCGACCTGCATGGCAAGCCAGCGGGCATGGTCCGCAGGCGAGAAAAACGCCGACCAATCGCGGTCTGTGGCCTCAAAAACAGCGGCTTGCTGAAGTGAAATCCGCGCAATGCACAGGCCAAAATGACCGATTTCGGCAACCTCAATGCCCTGGATTTTATTATCTTTGCCGCTCCAAATAACCTTCATTATGCCTACCGCTACTTCTACCAACTACGTGCCCTACAAAGTAAAGGATATGTCCCTTGCCGAATGGGGACGCAAAGAAATTACCCTCGCCGAGGCAGAAATGCCCGGATTGATGGCCCTTCGCAAGGAGTACGGCGTCAGCAAGCCCCTTAGTGGTGCGCGCGTTGCAGGCTGCCTGCACATGACCATTCAGACTGCGGTCCTTATCGAAACCCTCGTTGAATTGGGCGCCGAGGTGACCTGGTCTTCGTGCAACATCTTCTCAACGCAAGACCATGCCGCCGCTGCTATTGCTGCCACAGGAATCAGCGTGTATGCCTGGAAGGGTATGACCGAAGAAGAATTTGATTGGTGCATCGAGCAGACTCTCTTTTTTGGCGAGGGCAAGCATCCCCTCAACATGATTCTTGACGACGGCGGCGACCTGACCAACATGGTTCTTGATCGCTACCCAGAGCTGGTTGCCGGCATTGGTGGAATTTCTGAAGAAACCACTACCGGGGTGCACCGCCTCTACGAGCGCATGATTGCCGGTACCCTTCCCTTGCCTGCCATCAACGTGAACGATTCGGTGACCAAGTCCAAGTTTGATAACAAGTACGGCTGCAAGGAGTCCGCAGTAGACGCGGTTCGCCGTGCTACGGACCTCATGATGGCCGGTAAGGTTGTCGTGGTTGCAGGCTACGGCGACGTGGGCAAGGGCACTGCTGCTTCGTTCCGAGGCGCTGGTGCACGCGTAATCGTCACCGAGATTGACCCGATTTGTGCGCTTCAGGCTGCCATGGACGGCTACGAGGTCAAGAGAATGGACAGTTCCATTCCCCGCGCCAACATCGTATGCACGGCAACCGGAAACAAGAATATTGTAACCGAGCGCCACTTTCGCTTGATGAAGGACAAGACGGTAGTTTGCAACATTGGTCACTTTGACAACGAGATCGACATGGCTTGGTTGAACACGAACTACGGCCACACCAAGTCTGAGATCAAGCCTCAGGTTGACCTCTACAATATTGACGGCAACGACATTATTGTACTCGCCGAGGGCCGTTTGGTGAATTTGGGTTGCGCTACGGGCCATCCCTCTTTTGTTATGTCGAATTCCTTTACCAACCAGACGATTGCTCAAATCGAGCTGTACACCAACAAGGGCAAGTACGCCAACGAGGTGTTTACCCTGCCTAAGTACCTCGACGAGAAGGTTGCCTTCTTGCACCTGGATGCCATCGGCGTGGAGCTCGATGTGCTCAGCCCAGACCAAGCGTCCTACATTGGCGTTGAGGTTAAGGGCCCCTACAAGCCAGAGAACTACCGCTACTAAGCCGTTTTAAAGGTTTTTTTCGGAACCCCGGCCGCGCGAGCGGCCGGGGTTTTTTGTTAGTAATTATTTGCTGCTTTGTTTTGCTATAAGTAAATTATTATTTACTTTTATGCGTGAAGTCAAGTGAGTTAATTCGAGAGCTTAAGGCGCAAGGTTGGTACGTAAAAAGTCAAAGGGGATCTCATTTGAAACTAGTACATGATCAGAGGCCGGGTGCAATGCTCATCGTTCCGAATCACGGAACCAAGGAATTAGCCCGCGGGCTCGAACTTCGAATAAAAAAAGATGCAGGATTGCGATGAATAATTTGAAAAAACAAGGTAAAATCCCCGTGATTGTTGAGGTTACCAATTCGGGCTACTCTGCATTTACCCGGGACTTCCCAGTCTATACTACGGGCAGCTCAATTACTGAGGTATATGTCAATATTTCTGAGGCCATGTCGCTTCTGCATGAGGACGAACAGGTGGAGTACGGCCCTCAGAATTTCACCCTAAAGTTTGATTTTCAGCAGTTTTTTAGCCATTATCGCGTGCTCAACGCAAAGTTCTTGGCGGAGCGAATTGGTCTGAATCCGAGTCTTTTATCTCAGTATGTTTCAGGAACTAAAGAACCGTCGCCCAAGCAGGTACTTCGCATCATAAACGGAATCAATGCGCTCGGTGAAGAGCTCGCATCCCTAACCCTCACGACAAAATAAAAAACCCCAGCTGCTCGCACAGCCAGGGTCACTAGTAGCAAGAAACCAGCTACTGAGAACTAGTTACTTACAGGCCGAATGCCTTCTTAATCGCATCCACCGAGTCAAGCTTCTCCCAAGTAAAGAGCTCAACCTTCATGGTCTTGACTTCAATACCCTTGTCGGTAGGGCGCTTAAACTGCTTTTCTACGATCTGGGGAGTCCGCCCCATATGGCCGTAGGCCGCGGTTTCTGAGTAAATAGGGCTGCGCAAACCAAACTTGGTTTCGATGCCGTAGGGGCGCAAATCAAACAACTTCTGCACGCGCTCCGAGATGGCTCCGTCCGCAAGCTTCTTGCCGTCTGTTCCGCGCACCGTAGCCGTTCCGTAGGTGTTCAGGTAGAAGCCAACTGGTTCGGCAACCCCAATCGCATAGGCGAGCTGCACTAAAACCTGCTTGGCAATGCCCGCTGCAACTAGGTTCTTAGCCACGTACCGCGCTGCGTAGGCCGCCGAACGGTCCACCTTAGAGGGGTCCTTGCCGCTGAAGGCTCCGCCACCGTGGGCTCCTTTGCCGCCGTAGGTATCCACAATAATCTTGCGGCCCGTCAAGCCCGTGTCGCCGTGGGGTCCGCCAATCACAAATTTGCCGGTGGGGTTAATCAGGTAGCGCACCTCGGCGGTAAACAGGCGCTGCACGCGACGCGGCAGAAGCTTTTTAATTCGCGGAATCAGGTAGCGCTTAATGTCGGCCGTGATGCGGTCCTGCATGGGCTTTTCGTCGGCAAAATCGTCGTGCTGGGTCGAAATAACTACCGTGTCAATGGCTTCAGGAACATTGCGGTCGCTGTAGCGAATCGTTACCTGACTCTTGGCGTCGGGCCGCAAGTACTTCATCACCTTGCCCTCCTTGCGGATGGCGGCCAGTTCGCGAAGCAGCAGGTGGCTGAGCTCCAGGGCAAGAGGCATGTAGGTGTCGGTTTCGTCGGTGGCGTAGCCAAACATAATGCCCTGGTCGCCAGCGCCCTGCTCTTCTTTAGAGGCGCGGTCTACACCCTGGTTGATGTCGGGAGACTGCTCGTGAATCGCGCTGAATACCCCGCAGGAATTGGCTTCAAACATGTACTCCGACTTCGTGTAGCCAATGCGGCGAATTACGTCGCGGGCAATTTCACCGGCATCAATATAGGTGCGGGACTTGACCTCTCCGGCAAGCACCACCTGACCGGTGGTTACCAGGGTTTCGCAGGCCACCTTGGAATCGGGGTCAAAGGCTAAAAAGTGGTCGACGAGGGCGTCTGAAATTTGGTCTGCGATTTTGTCGGGGTGGCCTTCAGAAACGGACTCTGAAGTAAATAAATAACTCATTGCAACAGTGTTAACATGGTGCGGAGCGAACCTCGATTGCCTTCTCTATTATGCTTCGCTGGATGTGCATCCACCGGTTTAGCATTTTTTTAGGTGGTTGCAATCTGACAAATCCCTCCACGTGCCGCAAAGGTAGGTTCTACAATCGTTGCGGCAAATTAGATTGTGAGGCTACCCAGAATCCTATCATTTTTGATACCCTTTGGCACTTAACTTTGCAGCGCTTATCAAGAAAGACCGAGGGACGGGCCCGTTGAAGTCTTGGCAACCCCCTAATACAAGAGGGTGCCAACTCCCGCTACCGCAGCTGCATGGCTGCAGTAGGAAGATGAGCTTAAGACCTTCTCGGTCTTAAGGGTCTTTCGGCGTAGGCACAACCAACGAGAAGGACTATGCACCAAATACAAAAAATAGCCCGCGAGCGCATCCTCATCCTGGACGGTGCAATGGGCTCTATGCTCCAGGACTACCGCCTCGACGAGGCCGGCTACCGAGGTGCGCGCTTTGCAGATTGGCCCCATCCGCTCAAAGGCAACAACGACCTGCTCAACCTGAGCCAGCCGCAGATCGTAGAAGAAATTCACGCCAAGTACTTTGCCGCGGGCGCCGACCTGGTCGAAACCAACACCTTCAACGCCCAGACCGTTTCTATGGCGGACTACGGAATGGAATCCCTGGTGCGCGAACTCAACCTCGCCGGTGCTCGGCTTGCCCGCAAGGCCGCCGACGCCTACTCTACGCCCGACAAACCGCGCTTTGTCGCCGGAGCCATCGGACCAACCAACCGCACCCTGAGCCTGAGCCCCGACGTAAACCGCCCGGGCTACCGCGCCATAAGCTTCGACGAATTGGCCACCGCCTACCAAGAACAAACCGAAGCCCTCATTGAGGGCGGAGTCGACGTGCTCCTTGTCGAAACCATCTTTGATACCCTCAACGCCAAGGCATGCCTCTATGCCATTCAAGACGCCTTTACGGCCACGGGCAAGGAACTGCCCATCATGATCAGCGGCACCATTACCGACGCCAGCGGACGCACCCTCAGCGGCCAAACCACCGAAGCCTTTTTGATCAGCATGAGCCACATGCCCTTGCTTAGCATTGGTTTGAACTGCGCCCTTGGCGCCAAGGATTTGCGCCCCTACCTGCAAACGCTTGCGGCCAACACCCCCTTCTTAATTAGTGCCTACCCCAATGCCGGCCTGCCCAACGCCTTTGGTGGCTACGACGAAACGCCGAATCAAATGGCCGATGCCGTCGAAGAGTACCTCGACCTCGGAATCGTCAACATCCTGGGCGGATGCTGCGGAACCACCCCCGACCACATCCGCGAATTTGCCCTCAGGGCAGCGAGTCGGCAACCCCGAATTCCCCAAACCTCATGAAGCTCAGCGGACTTGAACCCCTAATCATAGGGCCCCAAAGCAACTTTGTAAACGTGGGTGAACGCACCAACGTCACTGGTTCGCGCAAGTTTTTGGGACTCATCCAAGAAGGCAAATACGACGCAGGCCTCGAAATCGCGCGCGACCAGGTCACCGGCGGAGCCCAAATTCTCGACGTCAACATGGACGAGGGAATGCTCGACGGCGTAGAGGCCATGACCACCTTTCTCAACCTGATTGCCTCAGAACCCGACATCTCCAGAATTCCCATTATGATCGACTCGTCGAAGTGGGAAATCATCGCGGCGGGCCTTAAATGCGTGCAAGGCAAGGCCGTCGTCAACTCCATCTCACTCAAGGCGGGCGAGGCGGAATTTCTGTATCAAGCGCGCCACTGCCGACGCTTTGGTGCAGCCGTAATTATCATGGCCTTTGACGAGCAGGGCCAGGCAGACTCCTACGACCGCCGCGTCGAAATCTGCAGCCGCGCCTACCACCTTTTGGTCCAAGACGGCTTCCCCTCTGAAGACATCATTTTTGACCCCAACGTATTCCCCATCGCCACGGGCATGGAGGAGCACCGCCGCAACGCCCTTGACTTTTTTGAGGCCACCGCCTGGATCAAGCAGAATCTGCCCAATGCCAAGGTGAGCGGCGGTGTCTCCAACGTGAGCTTTAGCTTTCGCGGCAACGACCACGTGCGCGAGGCCATGCACTCCTGCTTTCTCTACCACGGAATCCAAAACGGCATGGACATGGGCATTGTCAACCCAGGGCAGCTTACTGTATACGAGCAAATCAATCCAGAGCTCCGCGAGCGCGTCGAAGACGTAATGCTCGACCGCCGCGACGACGCCACCGAGCGCCTGCTTGCCTACGCCGAGACCGTCAAGGGATCGGGCCAAATTCGCATCAAAGACGAGTCCTGGCGCGAACTCCCCATCGACGCCCGCATTGAGCACAGCCTGGTCAACGGCCTCGATGCCTTTGTTGAGCTCGACGCCGCAGAGGCCATGAAGGCCCTTGGCAGCCCCTTGGCCGTCATCGAGGGTCCTCTAATGCGCGGAATGAATGTCGTTGGCGATCTTTTTGGCCTGGGTAAAATGTTTCTTCCTCAGGTGGTTAAGTCCGCACGGGTCATGAAGCGAGCCGTCGCATGGCTTGAACCGCATTTCGCCGCCGAATCCGCCGCTGCCGGAACCGCTCCTCGCAAGCAGGGCAAAATCCTAATGGCCACGGTCAAGGGAGACGTGCACGACATTGGCAAAAACATCGTTGGCGTAGTATTGCAATGCAACAACTTCGAAGTCATTGACTTAGGAGTAATGGTTCCGCCCCAAAAAATTCTAGATGCGGCGATTGAGCACGGCGTCGACGCCATTGGCTTGAGCGGACTCATCACGCCATCGCTCGACGAAATGGTCTTTTTGGCCAGCGAAATGCAGCGCCAGGGCTTCACCATTCCCCTGCTCATCGGAGGAGCCACCACCTCGCGTGCGCACACGGCCGTCAAAATTCAGCCGGTGTACAAGGGGCCATTGGTGCACGTCAACGATGCCTCGCGCGCCGTGCCGGTCGTGCAAAAACTGCTGGGTGCTGGCGCCGACGACTACCACAATGAGGTCCGCGCAGACTATGATCGCCTGCGGGAGCAGTACGCCACGCGCAGCGCAGAGCGCCGCTTTGCGAGCATCGACCAGGCCCGAACCCTTCGCTACCGCCCTGACTTTGCGGCCAAGCCCGCGCCACCGGCCCAATACGGAGTGTTCCCCTTGCGCAATTATCCGCTCGAAGACCTCGTGCCCTACATTGACTGGACCCCCTTCTTTCAGGCTTGGGACCTGCACGGCAAGTACCCCCGAATCCTCAGCGACGAACTGGTGGGCAGCCATGCGCAGGCCCTCTTTGACGACGCCCAAGAAATGCTGCGTCAGGTCGTTGCAGAGCGCTGGATTACAGCCCATGCGGTCTACGGATTCTTCCCGGCGCGTCAGGATGGCGACGACATTGCGGTACAGACCGCAGAGGGCGAACGCCGCTTCTTAACCCTTCGGCAGCAGGGCCAAAAGGCCGAGGGCCAGCCCTACCTCGCCTTGGCTGACTTCATTGACCCAGCGGGCCATGACACGCTAGGCCTATTCGCCGTCACCACGGGCCACGGCGTCGACGAGCGCTGCCAGCAATTCAAGGAGGTGAACGATGACTACCGCGCCCTAATGCTGCAGGCTCTGGCAGACCGTCTGGCCGAAGCATTTGCCGAGCGCCTGCACCAAAGAGTCCGCATGGAATTCTGGGGCTATGCCGACGACGAGCAACTCCCCAACGATGCCCTTATCGCCGAAGAATACCAGGGAATCCGCCCCGCGCCAGGATACCCCGCATGCCCCGACCACCTTGAGAAGGACCTCCTTTTTGAACTTCTTCAGGCGGAGCTGCACACCGGGCTGCACCTCACCGAATCCAAGGCCATGTACCCCACGGCAGCCGTCAGTGGATACTACTTTGGGCATCCCGAGGCCAAGTACTTTGGCCTTGCCAAAATGGACCGCGATCAACTTGCCGACTACGCTACGCGGCGCGAAATTCCGCTCGCCGACGCCGAACGCTGGCTCAGCCCCCTTATCAACTAGCCACTGGCTTCTAGCAATTAGCTTATGAAAGTTACCGACCACATCGCCGCCGCCGCTGGCAAAACCTTGTTCAGCTTCGAAGTGCTGCCCCCGCTCAAGGGCAACACCATCGATTCGCTTTTTGGCACCATCGAACGCCTGATGGAGTTTGGGCCTAAATTCATCGACGTTACCAGCCACCGCGAGGAATTCATCTTTAAAAAGCACGAATCCGGCCTGCTTCAGAAGGTGCATACGCGCAAGCGCCCAGGCACGGTCGGAATCTGCGCCGCCATTCAAAACAAGTTCCGTATTGACACGGTTCCGCACATAATATGCGGCGGTTTTTCGCGCGAAGAAACCGAGTACGCCCTTATTGATTTGCACTATTTAGGAATCGACAATGCGCTCCTGCTCCGCGGCGATGCCCTGCGCAGCGAAGGCAGTTTCATACCGGAACCGCACGGCCACAGCAACGCGATAGACCTAATTAGGCAGGTCAAAAACCTCAATCGGGGGACCTACCTCTACGACGAGGTAGAGAACTCCAACCCCAGCAATTTTTGCATAGGGGTGGCGGGCTATCCTGAGAAGCATTTTGAGGCACCCAGCCTAAAGGCAGACCTCAAGCACCTCAAGGCAAAGGTTGATGCGGGAGGGGATTTTATCGTTACCCAAATGTTCTTCAACAACGAGCATTTTTTTAAGTTCGTCGCCGACTGCAGGGCTGCCGGAATCACGGTACCCATTATTCCAGGGCTTAAACCATTAACGACCAAAGGCCAGCTTCAGGGGATTCCGCGGAATTTTCACATCAACCTACCCGACGATTTAATCGAGGCCGTGGAGGCCGCCAAAAGCCCAGAAGCCGTGAAGCAAGTAGGGGTAGAGTGGTGCATTGCCCAGTCCAAAGAGCTCATGGCCAGAGAAGTACCGGTGCTGCATTACTACACGATGAGCAAGGCCGAAGAGACCGAGCAAATTGCCGCTGCTATTTTTTAAATCGGATTCTTAACCTTGGCCCAAAGCCCAATTCTGGCCTTTGGCACGATAGTCGCCCTATATTTGATCTATGCTAGCATCCGCCTTTAAGCCGCCCCGATTTGCATCCCACCATCTGGGCCAACCTTTTTTTCAGATTTTGACCCAACGGGTCAATCAATATTTTAAAGACGAGAATCGGTCCTCTAAGGGAGACGTTAGGCTTTATGCCAAAACCGGCATACTGCTTGCGGCCTTTTTCACCACCTACCTAGTTATTCTTTATTTGGGGTCGAGTTTTTGGCTAGCCCTCCCATTTTGGATTATTTTGGGTCTATTGACCTCTGCCATTGGGTTTAACGTAATGCACGACGGAGCCCACGGCAGCTTCTCCAAGCACGAGTGGCTTAACTCCCTGGCTGGGCACACCTTGAGCATGCTCGGAGCAAGCGTGGCCCTTTGGAAGAATAAGCACAACGCCATTCACCACACCTTTACCAACATCGACGGTATTGACGACGACATTGAGGCAGGCGGTATGATTCGCATGGCAGACTCTCAGCCCCACAAAAGCATTCACCGCATGCAGCACTACTACTGGCCGCTGCTCTACAGCCTTCTCTACATTTATTGGTTGGCCTTTACCGACTTTAAGAAGTACTTCTCGGGCAAGGTGGGCGACGTGCCCATTCGCAAATTCACCCCCGCCGAGCACCTTGGCTTCTGGTTTTGGAAGGTTACCCACATCACCATGGTCGTTGTTTTGCCGATTTACTTCATCGGTTTTCTGCCTTGGTTGTTCGGCTTCCTTTTGATGACCTTTATCACTGGTTTTTCGTTGAGCGTCGTATTTCAGTTGGCCCACG
>ERZ888423.2542-NODE-2542-length-13384-cov-39.296947_pt1 | contig 13384 bp, 11 predicted proteins | sample MGYA00520523_ERZ888423 | MGnify/ENA primary metagenome ERZ888423 (study PRJEB32303, sample SAMEA104408611) | aquatic metagenome | biome: Brackish water; feature: Pelagic; material: water | place: Baltic Sea | collected 2014-06-08T10:24:00 | depth 30,27 m ...
GCGCGCGGCGTCATCCGGGAGAGCATCAGCCAGGTCTCGACCACGGTGTCCGGGTTGAGCGACAGGCTGTCGATGCCCTGCTCGACCAGCCAGCGCGCGAGGTCGGGGTGGTCGGACGGTCCCTGACCGCAGATACCCACATACTTCCCCGCGTCGCGGCAGGCGCGGATCGCCATCGAGAGCATCGCCTTGACCGCCGGATCGCGTTCGTCGAAGTGCTTGGCGACGATCCCGGAATCGCGGTCGACGCCGAGCGTCAGTTGGGTCATGTCGTTGGAGCCGATCGACATGCCATCGAAGAACTGCAGGAACTCGGCGGCGAGCACCGCGTTCGAGGGCAGTTCGCACATCATCACCACCTTGAGGCCGTTCACGCCGCGACCGAGCCCGTTCGCCGCCAGCAGTGCCGTGACCTCGCGCGCCTCGTCGAGGGTGCGCACGAACGGCACCATGACCTGCACATGGTCGAGGCCCATCTCTTCGCGGACGCGCCGCAGGGCGCGGCACTCGAGCTCGAAGCAGGGCCGGAACGACGGGTCCACATACCGCGCGGCGCCGCGGAAGCCGAGCATCGGGTTCTCCTCGACGGGTTCGTAGAGGCGGCCACCGATCAGGTTCGCGTACTCGTTGGACTTGAAGTCCGAGAGGCGGACGATCACCGGGTGCGGCGCGAAGGCGGCAGCGATCTGTGCGATGCCCTCGGCGAGCTTGTCCACATAGAACCCGACCGGATCGTCGTATCCGGCCATCTGCGCGCGGATCTGCGCCCGGAGACCGACATCGAGCTTGTCGAAGTCGAGCACCGCACGCGGGTGCACGCCGATCATCCGGTTGATGATGAACTCGAGACGGGCGAGACCGACGCCGCAATGCGGCAGCGCCGCGAAATCGAAGGCGCGGTCCGGGTTGCCCACGTTCATCATGATCTTCACCGGTGCCGGCGGCAGCGCATCGAGCTCGACCTGCTGGCGCTCGAAATCGAGCGCGCCGTCGTAGACGTAACCGGTGTCGCCCTCGGCGCAGGACACCGTGACCGGCTGTCCCTCGCGCAGCACGCGCGTGGCATCGCCGCATCCGACCACCGCGGGGATGCCGAGCTCGCGCGCGATGATCGCCGCGTGGCAGGTGCGGCCACCGCGGTTGGTGACGATCGCCGCTGCGCGCTTCATCACCGGCTCCCAGTCCGGGTCGGTCATGTCGGCGACCAACACATCGCCGGGTTGGACGCGCGCCATCTGCGACGGGTCGTTGATGATGCGGCAGGGACCGGCGCCGATCCGCTGACCGATGCTGCGGCCTTCGATCAGCACCTTGGAGCGTTGCTGCAAGGTGTAGCGCAGCAGCGTCCGGCCTGCGCGGCTCTGGACGGTCTCGGGACGCGCTTGCAGGATGAAAAGCTCACCCGTCCCGCCGTCTTTGCCCCATTCGATGTCCATGGGGCGTCCGTAATGGTCCTCGATGACGAGCGCTTGGCGTGCGAGCTCTACGAGATCGCCGTCTGTGAGGCAGAAACGGTCGCGTTCTGCAGCGGGCACCTCCACCGTTCGGACGCGTTCCGCAGCGCCCGGTTCGCCGTAGACCATCTTGATGGCCTTGGCGCCGAGGTTGCGCCGCAGCACCGCGCGACGACCGGCGCGCAGGGCGGGTTTGTAGAGGTAGAACTCGTCCGGGTTCACGGCGCCTTGCACCACGGTCTCGCCGAGCCCCCAAGAGGCCGTGATGAACACGGCGTCGCGGAACCCGGAGTCGGTGTCGAGCGTGAACATCACGCCGCTCGCGCCGAGATCGGAGCGGACCATGCGTTGGATGCCGGCGGACAACGCCACTTGGGAGTGGTCGTAACCTTGGTGGACGCGGTAGGCGATCGCGCGATCATTGAAAAGCGAGGCGAAGACCTTCTTCATCGCCGCGATCACCGCGGGCCCGCCTTGGACATTGAGGAAGGTCTCTTGCTGACCGGCGAACGAGGCGTCCGGCAGGTCTTCGGCGGTCGCCGAGGAGCGGACCGCGACCGCGACATCGGCGCCCAAGCCGCCGTAGCACTCGAGCACCGCCTGTTCGAGACCCGGCGGGAGCGGGGCGTCCATGATCCACCCGCGGATGCGTGCGCCGGTCTCTGTGAGACGGGCGATGTCGTCGATGTCGAGCGTGGCGAGTTCATCGCGGATGCGCAGGTCGAGGCCGTCGCGCGCGAGCAGCGCGCGGTAGGCCGCTGCCGTGGTGGCGAAGCCGCCCGGCACCTTCACGCCGAGCCGTGTCAGTGCGCCGATCAATTCACCGAGCGAGGCGTTCTTGCCGCCGACCGTCTCGACATCGCGCATGGAGACCTGCTCGAAGGGAAGGACGAGTGCGCTCACGGGCGGATCCTCAGGGTGACGGAGGCGAGGGATGGCGGATGCGGGTGGATGGGGCTTGCCGTCAGCGGGTGTGGGTGGAAGACTCGGTGCAGGGCGTTCAGCCCCGGCAAGGGAGAGGGAAGGTGACAGCCAGGGCGGTGTTCTTCGTATCGGACCAGACCGGCGTGACGGCGGAGACCATGGGGCACAGCCTCCTGACACAATTCGAGGGCCTTGAGATCAGGGCCGCGACTTTGCCATTTGTCTCCAGCATTGACAAGGCGGAAGAGGCCTTACGCAAGATCCACGCGGCAGGCGCGGAGAGCGGTCTGCGGCCGATCATCTTCGGCACGCTGGTGCAGGATGAGATCCGCGAGGTCTTCAAGCGCAGCGATGCGCTGTTCCTTGATTTCTTCGATGCCTTCGTCGGGCCCATGGAGCGCGAGCTCGGCACGCGGTCGAGCCACAGCGCGGGGCGCGCCCACGGCATGGCCGACTCCGCAGCCTATGCGACGCGCATCGATGCCACGAACTACGCGCTCGCCAACGACGACGGCTCGAACCGCGACTACGGCCGCGCCGATGTGGTGCTGGTCGGGGTATCGCGCTCCGGTAAGACCCCGACCTGTCTCTATCTTGCGATGCAATACGGTGTGTTCGCCGCCAACTATCCGTTGACCGACGAGGACATCGAGTCGAACCGGCTCCCCCAAGCGCTGCAGGCGCACCGTCAGAAGCTCTATGGCCTGCGCATCGCGCCTTCCCGCCTGCAGCAGATCCGTCAGGAGCGGCGGCCCGGCAGCCGCTACGCATCGACGGCGCAGGTGCAGTTCGAGACCCGCGCTGCCGAGTCGCTGTTCCAGCGCCACGGTATCGCGAGCCTCGACACCACCGAGTGCTCCATCGAGGAGATCTCTGCGCGCATCCTCGAAGCGACCGGGATCGAGCGTCGTGTACGGCCGTGAGGCTCGGGTATAGTCGGACGATGATCGATCTGCGCGAAAGGTCGCCTTGGGAAGTGCTGTCGGGACTGGCCGCGGACGATGGCCGTCTGCCGGCGAGCTGGCGCGGCCGACCCGGCAGCTTTGCGGCGCTCATGGCCCTTTATGACAGCAACCACCTGCGCCTCGAGCGGCTGGCGGGCGATCTGCGCTCGCTCGCCGATCAACGACGCTCGCGGGTGGTCGATGATTGCGATCTCGAGCTGCGCGTGCTTGAGCGCTCGCCGTACACCACGCAACTCGAGCTCACCTATCTCTTCGGCGCCGAGCACGACACGCCGAGCGCGCCCGACATGCTGCTGTGTGTCTATCACGATGCTCGGCTGGTCGAAGTCCGCGGTTGGGCGCCGCGCCACGATCACCCGGTCCTGCGTGATTGGCGAGCCGCAGCAGGCCCGGCGCTCGATGAGCGTTGGGCCCGCAACATGATGCTGAACAAATGGCTCGAGTACTGTCTCGATCGCGGCCACCGTCTCTTCGGGCCTGACGCAGCCCCCTGACCCTCGTCCGACCCTCGACTCGACCCTCGCCGGCCTCAGCGCGGGTCGGTGATCGTCCGCGGCGTGCCGTTGCGCGCGGTCTTGCCCGGTGCGGGTTTCGGTGAGGCCATCATCGCGTTGCCCTTCTCGAGCATGTCGACCATCACCTGCGCGGATTGGTCGAGCTGTACATCGGGGAACTTGGCGCCATCGATGTCGCTGAAGGCGGCGAGCGGCGGTTCGGCGCGCGATGCGCGGCGTGCATTCTCGCGCGCCAGACGCTCGGTCTCGAGACGGGTGCGTTCCGCGCGGCGCTCTTCGAGGTTCAGCGAGATCGCCTTCAGGCTGCGTTGCTGGTCGAGGACATCGATGTCTTCCACCAACCAACGATAGTCGGCGTCGCCTTCTTGGCGTGCGCGTTCTTCGTAGGCGAGCAGTGCTACCGACGGCAGCGGGGGCTCTGGAATGAAGGGCGCTGCGGCGATGCGATCCCAGGGCAGTGCGTCAGGCAGGGCGCTCTCCCCGACATCCGTCAGGCTGATCGGTGAGGCGAGGGTGACATCGGGCTCGACACCGCGATGCTGCGTGCTCTCGCCGGTGACGCGGTAGAACTTGGCGATGGTCACGGTGAGCTGGCCGTTGACGGGCTTGCTGCTCCAGCGCTGCAGCGGGACCAGGTTCTGCACCGTGCCCTTGCCGAAGCTGCGCTGGCCGACCACCACGCCGCGGCGGTAGTCCTGGATGGCGCCGGCGAAGATCTCCGAAGCCGAGGCGCTGAAACGGTCGATGAGCACGACCAACGGACCGTCGTAGACGGTGCCTTCTACGGTGTCGTCGAGGACCTCTTTCGTGCCGTTGGCGAACTGGACCTGCACCACCGGCCCTTGGTCGACGAACAATCCCGTGAGCGATTGGGATTCCGGCAGGAAACCGCCGCCGTTGCCGCGCAGGTCGATGACGAGACCGTCGATCTTCTCGGCCTTGAGTTCCTCGATCAGGCGGCGCACATCGCGGGTGGTGCTGCGATAGTCGGCGTCGCCGGCGCGCTGACCGTCGTAGTCGGAATAGAAGCCCGGGACGTTGATGATGCCGACACGGTAATCGCGATCGCCGCGCTTGATGGTCTTCAGTTCGCGCTGCGCGGCCTGGGCTTCGAGGGTCACCTTGCCGCGCACCAGCGCGACGACCGTCTCGGCGGTCCCCGGCGCTGCGCCGGCGGGCAAAATCTGCAGGCGCACCGTGGTGTCGCCCTTGCCGCGGATCAGTTGCACGACATCGTCGATGCGCCAACCGACCACATCGGTGAAGCTGCCCTCGGTGCCTTGTCCGACCGCGGTGATCCGGTCGCTCGCCTTCAGCTTGCCGTCGGCGGCCGCAGGGCCGCCTTCGATCAGGTTCATGATCGTCACGTGATCGTCGATGAGCTGCAACGAGGCGCCGATGCCTTCGTAGTTGAGGCTCATCTGGATCTTGTACTCCTCGCTTTTGCGCGGCGAGAAGTAGTTGGAGTGCGGGTCGAAGGCCCGGGCGTAGGCGTTGAGGTAGGTCTCGAACACCTCCTCGGGCTTGATCTGGTCGACCCGCTTGAGCACACGCTCGTAGCGCGTGCGCAGCGTGTCACGCGCTTCCGTCCAGCTTTTGCCGGCCAGCAGCAACGAGAGCGCATCGTTCTTGACGCGCTGGCGCCAGATCTCGTCGAGCTCGGCGGTCGTGGTCGGCCAAGCGGCGCCTTCGCGGTCGAAGGCGTAGCTCTCGCGCAGGGTGAAGTCGGGCTCGGTGCCGAGCAGCGCGAGCGCATGCTGGATGCGTTCGCGGTTGCGCTGTTGGTAGCGCGCGAACATCGCGTAGGCGGGTTCGATGTCGCCGGTGCGGATCATGTCGTCGAAGCGCAGGCGCAGCGGCGCGAACTCTTCGATATCGCTCGCAAGGAAGTAGGCCCGCTGCCCATCCATGCTCTCGAGGAATTTGTCCATGACCCGGGGCGAGAGGGCATCGTCGATCCGGATGCGGCTGTAGTGGGCGTCCTGCAGCAGCGCCCCGACCTGCCGGGCGATCATCCGCTCGCGTTCACCCGGCGCGATCGCCCCGGGTGGCAGCGGCGAGGTGCTGGCGGTCAGTCGGGCGGACCCCCCAGCGATCGTGACGAACGCCACGAGGGCGACGGCGCCGACGAGCAGGGCGGGACGGGTCGAATGGGTCATGCGGTTCTTCATTCGGGTAGACTCGGTACAGACTAGTGGGATGAGGGGGCGCCTTCAAGTGCCGCCCCCATCTCATGACTCCTCACAGGGGCGCGTAGACAGATGCATCCGCTTGCCATGCTGCTCGGTATCGTGATGGGCTCCGCGGTTTCGATCACCGTGGCCCTCGTGCTCACGCTCGTCGTGTTCATGTTCCTGCCCGAGTACGCCGACCGCATCGGCGAGGAGTTCCCGCCCTTGCTCAGTGCATTGGCAGGGTCGGCCTTCCTGGCGGTGCTCGGCGGGGTCGCCTTCGTCGGTGAGTTGCGGGCGGCCCGTTGGCGGCGCCCCGTCCAGGGGCTGTTGTTCGGGCTCATCGCAGTGTTCCTTTGGTGGTATTGGCCGGATGGGAAATGACCATGAAATCTTCTGACCTTCTGTGGGCCCTCTGGGTTCCGGTTTTGTTGGCAGGCTGCGCCGCCGCGCCGACTGCGGCACCACCCGTCGCGATCTCGGCCGCCGAGTACGAACGCCACATCGTCACGCTCGCGAGCGACGAGTTCGAGGGTCGCAAGCCCGGCACCGCCGGCGAGCGCAAGACCGTCGAGTACCTCGTCAGCGAGTTCAAGAAACTGGGTCTGCAGCCCGGCAACCGCGGGGCGTGGACGCAAGAGGTCCCGATTGTCGAGATCACCGCCGGTTCCGACGCGGAGCTGCGTCTCGGCGAGGCGTCGCTCGCCTATGGCAAGGACATGGTCATCTGGACCAAGCGCGTGGCGCCGGAGGTTTCGCTGTCGGAGAGCCCCTTGGTGTTCGTGGGACACGGTGTGGTCGCGCCCGAGGCGGGCTGGAACGATTACGCCGGCGTCGACATGCGCGGCAAGACCGCGGTGATCCTCATCAACGACCCGGGCTTCGCCACCGGCGACGAGAAACTGTTCCGGGGCCGCGCCATGACCTACTACGGCCGCTGGACCTACAAGTTCGAGGAGGCCGCCCGCCAAGGGGCGTCCGCGGCGATCATCATCCACGACGATGAGCCTGCCGCGTATCCCTGGGACACCGTGCAGAACAGTTGGATGGGACCGCAACTCGACACCGCCTCACCGGACGGCAACGCTGGGCGCATCGCCATCGAGGGTTGGGTCACCCGCGCTGCGGGCGAGGCACTCTTGCAGGCGAACGGGCTGACCTACGCAGATCTCGTGCAGGCGGCGAGCCGGCCGGGCTTCAAGCCCATCGAACTGCGCCAACGCGCAGGCGGCCGTTTGCGCAACGCGATCCGGCGCGCGTCGTCCTCCAATGTGTTGGCGATGATCCCCGGCAGCAAGCGCCCCGACGAGGTCGTCGTCTACATGGCGCATTGGGACCACCTCGGACGCTCGCTCGGACGCAGCGGCGACAACATCTTCAATGGTGCGCTCGACAATGCGAGCGGCACGGCGGGGCTGTTGGCGATCGCGAAAGCCTTCGCAGAGTCACCGCGTCGGCCGGAACGCTCGGTGGTGTTCCTCGGGCTCACCTTAGAGGAGAGCGGGCTGCTCGGGTCGGCCTATTACGCCGCCAACCCGGTGTTCCCGCTGCGCCAGACGGTCGCCGCCCTCAACATGGACGCGATGTCCTGGGGTGGGCCGACGCGCGATGTGTCGGTGATCGGCTTCGGAGCCTCCGAACTCGAGGAGTATCTGGCCGCGGCTGCCAAGACCCAGGACCGCGTCCTGCGCGAGGAGCCGACGCCGGAGAAGGGGTTCTTCTACCGATCGGATCATTTCAACTTCGCCAAGGTCGGCGTCCCGGCGCTCTATTTCAAGATGGGCATCGAGGATCGCGAGAACGGCGTGGAGTGGGCGCGGGCCAAGCAGGCCGAGTTCACACTTCGCGATTATCACAAGCCCTCGGATGAATGGCGGCCCGGGACCGATCTGCGTGGCAGCCTCGAGGACCTCGAACTGCTCTACGCGGTGGGTAACCGCCTCGCAGGCGAGAAGCGGTTCCCGCAGTGGTACCCGACGAGCGAGTTCCGCGCGGCGCGCGAGAGGTCGTTCGCGGCGCCCTGAGCGGGGTGGACCTGACCGTCCGGGCTCCGCGTTCGGCGGTCAGCGCAACCTGCGCGACAGCGCGACGGCGCCTTGGAGCAGGGCGAGCAGCGCGCAGGGGGCGAGGGCGACGACCCACGCCGAGCGTGCGCCGCGGGCCAGCTCGCCGAAGAAATCGCCCCACAGCGAGAACAGCCCGCCGTTGGCATAGGGGCCGAACAAGGCGCGGCCGGTGAGCCAGATGAGCGGGGGTACGATGAACAGGCCGACGAAGATCGCGACGGCATAGAGCTTCATGCCGCCGGGCAGGCGGCGGGTGGGGTCAGCATCGGCGTTCGTGACAGGCATCGGTGCATAATAAGGCATGGAAGACATCCGAGCAGCAGTGGTCGGCGCGGGATACCTCGGCCGCTTCCACGCGCAGAAATATGCCTCCGAGGCGGGTTGTCGCTTGGTCGCGGTCGCGGATCCCCGGCCCGAAGCCCGCGAGGCTTTGGCGCTCGAGCTAGGCACCACGGCGGTCGCCGACCATCGGGAACTCCTCGGCAAGGTGGACGCGGTCAGCGTGGTCACGACCACCCCGGCGCATTTCGCGATCGCGCGGGACTTCCTCGAGGCGGGCGCGCATGTGCTGGTCGAGAAGCCCATCACCGAGACCGTCGCGCAGGCGCGCGAGCTGATCACGATCGCGGCGCACTGCGGGCGGATCCTGCAGGTCGGGCATCTCGAACGCTTCAACCCGGCGATCGTCGCCGCCGAGCCCGAGCTCGCCGGCGCACGCTTCATCGAGTGCCAGCGCCTCGCGCCGTTCAAAGAGCGCGGTACCGATGTCAATGTGGTGCTCGATCTCATGATCCACGACATCGACATCGTGCAGAGCATCGTCGGTCGCCCCATCGAGTCGATCGACGCGGTCGGCACGCCGGTGTTCTCGGGCGCGGTGGACATCGCCAACGCCCGCCTGCGGTTCGAGGGCGGCTGTGTCGCCAATGTCACCGCGAGCCGCGTCAGCCTGAAGATGGAGCGCAAGCTGCGCGTGTTCCGCGACGACGCCTATCTCTCCATCGACCTGCAGCAGCGCATCCTCACATTGATCCGCAAGCAGGCGACACCGCCTGCGCCGGGCGGACTGCCGGTCGCGATCGATGAGCGCAGCTTCGAGCAGGGCGACGCGCTGCGCGCCGAGATCCGTTCGTTCCTCGATTGCATCGCCACGGGTCGCGCGCCGGTGGTGGGCGGCGAAGACGGCCTGCGCGCCCTCGAGACCGCGATCCGCATCACCCGTCTGTTGCAAGGAGACCGACCATGAGCGCTGCTGCGCCGATGCCGCCCCATCTCGGACGAAGACCGCGCGAGGTCACCGTCGCCGCGACGCAGTTCGCCTGCGGCTGGGATGCCGCTGCCAACATCGCCGCTGCCGAACGCCTGGTGCGTGAGGCGGCCGCGCGGGGCGCACAGGTGGTGCTGGTGCAGGAACTCTTCGAGACCCCCTATTTTTGTGTGGAGCAGGACGCACGGCACACGGCGCTTGCGACCCCCGTCGAGACGAACCCGGCGCTGCAGCGCTTCCGTGACCTCGCGCGCGAGCTCGGCGTGGTGCTGCCGGTCAGCTTCTACGAGCCTGCGGGTCACGCGTACTTCAACAGCGTCGCGATGGTCGACGCCGACGGTACGGTGCTCGGCCTCTATCGGAAGGCGCACATCCCGAACGGCCCCGGCTATCAGGAGAAGCACTACTTCAGCCCGGGCGACACGGGTTTCCGGGTCTGGGACACGCGTTTCGGGCGGATCGGTGTGGGCATCTGTTGGGACCAATGGTTCCCGGAGTGCGCGCGTGCGATGGCGCTCATGGGCGCAGAGATCTTGCTCTATCCGACGGCGATCGGCAGCGAGCCGCCCCCGGCGCCGCCCGTCGATTCCCGCGGTCACTGGCAGCGCGTGCAGCAAGGGCACGCCGCGGCGAACATGATGCCCTTGGTCGCCTCGAACCGTTGGGGGCTCGAGCGTTCGTTGCAGGATCCGGACGGTCTCTTCATCCGCTTCTACGGTTCGTCCTTCATCGCCGATGCCACCGGCGCTAAGGTGGCCGAGGCCGGCGACGAGGGCGATGCGGTGCTCACGGCCACCTTCGATCTGGATGCGCTCGCGCTGCAGCGTGCGAGTTGGGGGCTGTTCCGCGACCGCCGTCCCGAGCTCTACGGTGCGCTCGTCGGCTACGACGGCGGCGGCGCACCGACCCGGTGAGCGACCGGTGAGCGGCCCGGTCCCCGTCTGGGTCGTCACCGGCCCGCTCGGCTGCGGCAAGACGACGATCCTCGCGCATCTGATGGCCGACAAGCCGCCCGACAAGCGGTGGGTCGTGCTGCTCAATGAATTCACCGACGCCGGCATCGACGCGCTGACGGTCGCCGCTGCGGCGCAGGGTGCCTACGATGTGCGGTTGGTGCCGGGCGGATGTCTCTGCTGTGCGGGTGAGGCGGATTTCCGCCGCACGCTGCAGGAACTGCTCGCGCCCGAGGGCAACCCACCGGCGCGCATCCTGGTGGAACCCTCGGGTATCGGTCACCCCGCAGGCATCGTCGAGGAACTGCTCGCACACCAAGCCGCCGGACGCCTCGTGCTCGAGGGCGTGCTGGGGTTGGTGGACGCTGCGGCGCTGCCGCCGGAGACCCCTTCATCGCCGACGAGCGCGCTCGATGAGCGTGCGGAACTTGCGCGGGCGAGCGCGGAGATCGCCGATGTGTTGGCGCTCGCCAAGGCGGATCTCGCGACCCCCGCCGAGCGCGCCGCGTTCGAGCGGTACAGCGCCTCGCTGTTTCCGAGCAAGCGTGCGGCAGGGTTCGTTGACCACGGGCGGCTGTCGCTGGATGTGCTCGCCGCGCTCGTCGGCGAGTCCTCGATCGTCGCCGAGTCTTCGATCGTCGCCGAGTCGGCGCCTGCGGTCGGGTCGACGCGGCCGCTTGCGCACGGCCTCGAGCGCGCGCGCCTGCCGACGGCTGTCGTCGTCACGCCGGTCGGGCCACCCTCGATGCGTGGCGAGCGTCGTGATGTCGAGCATCTCGGGCGGGCCGGGGCGCGTTGGCGTTTCCCGGTCGAGGTCGCGTTCAGCGAGGCACGCGTCATGGCGCTGCTCGGCGCGCTGCCGGGCGGGCTGCCGGGCATCGGTCGACCAGAGCGTGTGAAGGCCGTGTTGCGGGTCGGCGAGGATGAGTGGGTGCTGGCGCAACGCGCCGGTGAGGCCGTCACGCTCGCGCCGACCGCTTGGCGCCGCGACAACCGGATCGAGGTGCAGTTGGCGCCCGGTGAGCCTTGGCATCCGGAGGCCTGGGACGATCTTTGGTTGAGGGCATGTCGCCGCTAGGCGTGCTGCAGGACTCACCGGCGGTCCGCGCGCGGCTCGCCTCGTTTTTCTTTGCTGCGATCGCTGCGGTCGATCCGCGTCAGGTGTTGCCCCGATACGCGCGGCTCGAGCCGGATCGGTTCGTGTTCGAGAGACCGCGTTTTCCGGGCGAGGGGTCCGCGTCGTTGTCGATGCCGGATCGACGCGCCGGGGGGCGCTTGCGGGTGCTCGCGATCGGCAAGGCGGCGGTCAGTTCGGCTGCAGGGCTGCGGGCGGTGCCGGGGATGGACGCGGCACTCGATGAGGGGCTGATCGTCACGCCGGATCTGCCGCAGTCCGAGGCATGGCCTGCGGCGTGGCGGTGTCTGGCGGGCGATCATCCCTGGCCCGGTGAGCGCAGCCTCTCGGCTGGGCGCGCGGTGCTGCAGTTCGCCGCTGCGGCACGACCCGCCGATCGGCATCTCGTGCTGCTCTCGGGCGGTGCGTCGGCGCTCTGCGCGGCGCCCGCCGGCGATCTGTCCTTGGCGGACAAAGATTTCGCGCTGCGGCGCCTGATGCGAAGCGGTGCATCGATCGCGGAGCTGAATGTGGTGCGCAAGCACCTCTCGGCGCTCAAGGGCGGCCGGCTCGCCGTGGCCCTGGCACGCGCCGCGGAGCCGCCGATGACGAACGGCCCGGGCTGGCCGACCTTGCTGACGCTCGCGCTCTCCGATGTGGCGGGCGACGATCCGAGCGTCATCGGTTCCGGACCGACCGTGGCGGATCCGAGCACTTATCGACAGGCCTGCGACATCCTGCAGCGATATGACCTCTACGACAGCGTTTCCAGTGCGCTGCGAGGACATCTCGAGGAGGGCGTGGCGGGGCGGCTTGCCGAGACGCCGAAGTCGGCGCAGGACTTGGGGCAGGACACGGCCTTTGCGACCCTGGCGACGCTCGATGATGCCCTCGAGGCCGTCGCGGTCGCTGCCACCGCCGCGAACGCCGGAGCCCCCACCGTCACCGGATCGGCCGGTGCGCCGCGTGTGCTGAGGCTCGGGCGCAGCCTCTACGGCGAGGTCACCGCGCATGCGACCGAGATCGCCAGTGTGCTGCGACGGCATCGCGGCGAGGGTCCGCTGTGGGTCGTTGCGGGCGGTGAGCCGGTGTTGCGGGTGCAGGGCGGCGGACGCGGCGGACGCGCGCAGGAACTGGCGCTGCGGCTTGCGGTCGCGCTCGAGGGCGTACCGGGCATCACGGTGCTGGTCGCGGGGACGGACGGCCGCGACGGCCCCACCGAGGCCGCAGGCGGCTTCGCCGATGGCGGCACGCTGGCGCGTGCGCGTGCGACCGGGTGCGATCCGCTCGCTGCGCTCGCCGATAACGATTCGAACCGGGCGCTCGCGGCCGCCGATGATCTCTTCATCACGGGGCCGACCGGAACGAATGTCGCGGATCTCGTGGTCGCGTGGGTGGATGGTCGATGACGGACGCCCGTCGTCAGTCGTCGCGCGGTTCCGGTCGGGTCCAGAGCCAAGTGGCGAGCCCGGCGAGACCCGCAGCGACCGCCAGCACCGGCACAGTCGGCCCGAAGAACCACAACGAGATCGCGACGCTCGCCGCCATGCCGATCGCCGCGAGCCACTTGCCGCGCCGTGAGACCCGACCGCCATCGTCCCAGTTGCGCAGCGGTGCGCCGAACCGCGGGTGCGCGATCAGACGCTCACGCCAGTGCGGCGCGCCGCGGCTGAACGCCCACGCCCCGATCAGCAGGAACACGGTCGAGGGCAAGAGCGGGATGAAGGCGTTGATGATCCCGACGGTGACGCTGATGAGCCCGAGCGCCCGCCACAGCCAGATGCCTAGCGGGGTGCGCTCAGCGGTTGATCGGTCGCGTGGGTCGAGGGGGGGGGAGGACATCGGGCCGCCATGATAAATGCGTGCCCGAGGCTGCGCGGGTTTATCTCAAGGTGCGGCACCCTGAACTCGGCAACCCCGACACCGAGAACGGTGCCGGGGGGAGATGGTGGAGG
>ERZ888423.2543-NODE-2543-length-13379-cov-8.733188_pt1 | contig 13379 bp, 12 predicted proteins | sample MGYA00520523_ERZ888423 | MGnify/ENA primary metagenome ERZ888423 (study PRJEB32303, sample SAMEA104408611) | aquatic metagenome | biome: Brackish water; feature: Pelagic; material: water | place: Baltic Sea | collected 2014-06-08T10:24:00 | depth 30,27 m ...
TTTTTTTTTGGGGGGGGGGCGACTTCAGCGCCCGGACGACGGCGAGATTGTGAGCATGCACTGTGGGGTTCCTGTCGACGGCAAGCCAATCAGGGTCGGTCCTGATGGCCACCACCGGTGGTAAACCAGGACTGACTGGCCAGGTGTCCCGTGGTGATAGCCAGCTTGCCTATAGCGTTCGGCATGGCTCGCGTGCAGACTCGGACTGTATTGCATGCCGACATGGACGCATTCTTTGTGTCGGTCGAACTGCGTCGGCATCCGGAGTTGATGGGCCAGCCGGTAGTCGTTGGTGGAACGGGGAATCGGGGCGTGGTCGCTGCTGCGTCGTATGAGGCACGCCGGTTTGGTGTGCACTCGGCGCTCCCCTCGTCGATTGCCAAGCGCCGGTGCCCGCACGCTGTCTTCTTGCCGGGTGACCATGAGTTGTACGGCAAGGTCAGTGCCGAGGTCCGTGAGATTTTCGACCGGTTCACCCCGCTCGTCGAACCATTGTCGCTTGATGAGGCATTCCTCGATGTGACGGGCTCACGTCGACTCTTTGGAACCGGTGCCGAGATCGGTGCCCAAATTCGGGAGGCTGTCCGCGACGAACTCGAGCTGGGTTGTTGCATCGGTGTGGCGACGAACAAGTTTCTTGCCAAGCTTGCATCTGTCGAGGCGAAGCCGATCGTCCGGCCTGACCGGATCGAACCTGGCCTCGGCGTCAAAGTCGTCGAGCCCGGCACGGAGCAGGCCTTTCTCGACCCGCTCAAGGTGCAGCGGCTCTGGGGCGTTGGACCAGCGACCCTCGACAAGTTGCATCGCCTCGGCGTCACCATCGTGTCGGATCTCCGTCAGGTTGATCGGCGTGCGCTCGGTGCTGCACTCGGTGAGAACCAGGCCAAGCATCTCCTCGCGCTGGCCGTTGGCGCAGACAATCGCCCAGTGGAACCCGATCGCGATGCGAAGTCGATCGGGCACGAGGAGACGTATGCGCGAAACGTGCACATTGTCTCGGAGATGAGGACCAACCTTGTGCGCCTGTCCGACGCTGTGGCTACCCGGTTACGCAAGGCGGGTGTAGGTGCCCGCACACTGACCCTCAAAGTCCGTTTCGATGATGGGTTCCACACCATCACCAGATCGACAACTGGCCGAGAAGCGATAGACAGCGCAGAGACCATCGTCGCGTTACTCGGGCCGATCATGGAGACCATCGACCCGTCGCCAGGTGTCAGGCTGATCGGAGTGTCGGGTTCGAATCTCGGCCCCGTGTTCCATCAACTCACGCTCGACGAGGCAGCAGACGGTGCGACGGTGCACGGTGCGACCGACGCAGCGTTGGATGTGATCCGGGACCGGTTCGGTGCCGACGCGATTGGCCCGGCGAGCGCCATTCGTGGGGGAGAGGTTCGTAACGTGAAGCGAGGCGGACAGCAGTGGGGGCCCGATCAGGAGTGATCATCGCCCACTGTGGGCGAATCCTCTGTCTGGCCTCAGCAAGTTTCCGTGGGCTGTGTAAAAAATTTCCCAGCCGATTTCGTCACCGCGTTGAGCTTTGTGGTTCCACGTGCGATGATGGTTTGGTGCCGCTCTCCGACAATGAACAGCGCATTCTTCGACAAATCGAAGAACAACTCGAACAAGACCCCACGTTTGCGCAAAGGGGGTACCGCCTATCACGGCGCCGATCCGCCCTGATCGGGCTCGGTCTCGTCATCGGGTTGGCGATCACCATCGGTGGACTCGCTGTCAACTTCGTCGTTTCGTTCGCCGGATTTGTACTGGTGCTCGTCACGGCAACAATGCTCGAATCCGAGCTGCGTGTCCTCGGCCGCGACCGGCTCGGCCAGCTTCCGATCTCGGCATGGCTCAGCGGCAACATCCGCCGCCCTGAACCGCACGACGTCGACGACATCTGAGTTCCGCCAGCATCTGGGGCGGATGACACCTCGGTCATCGCTGCGGCGAGTGATGTGAATGGCCGTGCCACCACAGGGTCGCCGAGTGGAGCACTCGTTGTCTGCGGGGCGATCTGTTGCCTGAAGGTGCAGGGCTTACTCCGGTAGCGTTCGGGTCGATACCGGTCGAGTCCTGCTGTGGTGCAACGTTGGTGGAGATATCCGTACTCGGTAATCCTCGGCGCTACGTTCGTTGTCGATGAGTTTTCCGGCAGGCCGCACAGACGCCGACATAGACAGAGAGACAGACGCCGACAACGCGTCCGCCGGTCGTTCGTTCGATCACGTTCTGGCTGTGGCTATCGAGCCGAGCCGTCTTGCTGCTGGGCTCGTTGATGCCAAAGGTGAACTGTTGCTGCGTGACCGTGTTACGACGCCGACTCGCGATGTGTGGCGCACGCTCGAACAACTGATCCGACGGATCATCGCTGCGGCGCCTCCCGGCCTGCCCAGGCCACGTGCGGTCGGCGTGAGTTGCGTTGGGCCGGTCGACACGCGCGCCGGAACGGTCTCGCCACCATTAGTACCGGCTTGGGTCAACTTCCCGCTGCGTGAACATCTCGAACGCCTCACTGGTCTCGAGGTCGAACTCGACTCGGCAGGCGGGGCAGCTACCGAGGCCGAGCGCTGGATCGGTGAAGCCCGGGGAGTGCGGAGCTACCTCAGCATTCGTATCGACACCACCGTCGAGTCTGGTTGCGTGATCGACGGCGTCCGCCTTTCCGGGGCGCATGGCAACGCGGCATCGATCGCACATATCAACGTCGAACCAGGTGGCAAGCGGTGTCGTTGCGGTGCACTTGGATGCCTCGAGGCGTACGTGTCGTCGACAGCACTCGAAGCCGAGTTCAATCGGCTGCTTGGCCGAGCCACCCAACCGATGGTAGAGCGCACAGGGATCATGCTCGCGCGTGCCGTTGCCTCGATGTGCGCGACGCTCGATGTCACTACGGTCTTTCTGTCTGGCAACGTGATCGACGTACTCGGCGATCCGATGCTCGAAGCGCTTCACCGTGAACTGGCTGTCCGGTCCCGACTGAAGTCGCTGCAAGGCCTCAAGATCATCGAGCCGCACGAACGAATTTGGCCGCTGGTGGCAGCCGCCTCGCTCGCGCTCAACTGACCATTGGTTTGATTCCACGGAGCCCTTTCGCAGAAACGATCGGCCAGGGGAGTCGGCGCCCGGCTACCGCGCGGTAACCGCCACCGATTAGCATGAAGGACATGGACCCGACTTACACCGCAGACGCCGAGGCCTACCGTGAGAAAGTCCAGGCTTTCCTCGCCGAGAAACTTCCGTCCAATTGGGAGGGAATCGGTCGCCTCGAAGGTGCAACGCTCGAAATATTCGTCGCCGAATGGCGCAACACGCTGTACGAAGCCAACTACCTCGCACCGGGCTGGCCGAAAGAGTTTGGCGGCGCTGGTCTGTCCTCGACCGAGCAGGTCATCCTGGCCGAAGAGTTCGCCAAGGCGGGCGTGCCGACCGGTGGTCCGAATGACGCATTCAGCATCCAAATGCTCGGCAACACCGTTCTCGTGTGGGGCACCGACGAACAGAAGGCGCATTATCTTCCGCGCTTACTGAAGGGTGAAGACACGTGGTGCCAGGGCTACTCCGAGCCGGACGCCGGTTCCGACCTCGGCAACGTCGGCCTCCGTGCCGAACTCGATGGTGACGAGTGGATCCTCAATGGCCAGAAGATCTGGACCTCCGCTGGCCACCTTGCTGACCACATCTTCACGCTCGCCCGGACCGACCCCGATTCGCCGAAGCACAAGGGCATCTCGTTCCTGCTTGTTCCGATGGACCAACCGGGTATCGAAGTTCGCCCGATCAAGATGATGTCGGGTGACAGCGAGTTCAACGAGGTCTTCTACACCGACGCACGTGTCCCGAAGGACAACGTCATCGGCGGCGTCAACAACGGTTGGGCAGTGGCCATGTCCCTCCTCGGCTATGAACGCGGCGAAGCAGCAGCGACTGGCCCGATCCGCTTCAAGGGCGAGTTCGCCCGCCTGCTCAAGATGGCTCAGGATCGCGGCGTCGCCAACGACCCGATCATCCGGCAGAAGCTCGCCTGGTGCTACTCCAAGGTCCAGGTCATGGGCTTCCTCGGCCAGCGTGTGCTGACGCAGTTCCTTGCTGGTCACCATCCTGGCCCAGACGCCGCAATCGGCAAGCTCCAGTGGAGCGAGTACCACAAGGTCGTCACTGAACTTGCCATGGACATTCTGGGCGCCGACGCCCTGCATTGGGAAGGCCGCAAGCCGCCGTCCTCGTTCGGCTCCGACGACTCCGGTGCGCTGAATGACCCGTCGTCATGGATCGGCACGTTCCTCAACGCCCGCGCCGGCACCATCTACGCCGGCTCGTCCCAGATCCAACGCAACATCATCGGCGAGATGATCCTGGGGCTTCCCAAAGAGCCCAGGCCGCCAGCCCCGGCGAAGTGATTCGCGCTGCGCTGTCGGTCATCCGGCACCCGATACTCTGGCCGACAGCGCTTCGCCAGGCGCGGCGGACGGCGCCCCCTGGCTGGTGGAAACGCAAGCCGTTCCTGCCCGTACCGTCCGGCGAGTACCTCGAATTTCGGCTGATCACCCAATACGGCGATGCCGAGCATCGACCTGAGCCAGGTGATGTGGTGAAATACCTGCAATGGTGTCGTCAATGGGATCGGCCGCAATGAACGCCAGGGCGATCATCCGACGAACAACTTCTACGTTCCTCGACGGACCCCTTCGTTAGGTTCTGCCGATGCACAGCGCTCTTGTTCTCAATGCCAGCTTCGAGCCGCTGTCTGTCGTGTCGTCACGGCGTGCCACGTGCCTCGTGCTTGACGACAAGGCCGAAATGCTCGAAGGTGATGGCACCGTCCTGCGCTCCGAGTCGTTTGAGATCGCTCAGCCGTCGGTCATCCGCCTGCGCTACATGGTGAAGGTGCCGTACACCAGGCGCTCGTCGATGTCACGCCGTGGAATTTTCGCCCGTGACGAACACCGTTGCCAGTACTGCGGTGGCCACGCTGATTCGATCGACCACGTCTTTCCCCGTTCCAAAGGTGGCCCGCACACATGGGAGAACGTCGCAGCAGCGTGCACTCCGTGTAACCGCACCAAGCGTGATCGCACACCGGAAGAGGCGGGGATGGCACTCGTTCGACCGTGTCGAGCACCCCGCATGACGTCGTGGATCGTCGTGTCGCTGAGCTCGATGCCCGATACCTGGCGGCCATACCTCTCGATGGCTTCCTAAGCGGCATACTCATCGCATGTTCGAGTGCGTCGACTTCCACGAGTCGGCAGCCCGATTCCATAGCCGCTCCATTCCCGAGCACGCGACCGCCCAGATCTGGGTCAACCATGTCGCCGGTCCGGCACTCGTGCTGGGCTCGACTCAGCGTGACCTATCGATCATCGACGCCGACGAATGTGCACAGCGCGGCGTGGACATCGTGCGGCGCCGGAGCGGCGGCGGCGCGGTTTTGCTTCTGCCCTCAGCGGTAACATGGTTTGACGCGATCATTCCCACTGGTGCTCCCGGTTGGGCCGAGGATGTCCACTCACCGATGGTCTGGCTCGGGGAGCGGTTCGCTGCAGCCTGTCGTTCGGCCGGCGTGACACAGACACTGACCGTCAATGGCAACTCGATGGTCCGCACAGAATGGTCGACCTTGATCTGCTTCGATGGCCTCGGACCTGGTGAAGTGCTGCTCGACGGTCGAAAGCTTCTCGGGATCAGCCAACGCCGAACTCGAGCCGCCCTGCGCCTCCAATGCTGCTGGTATCACGAGGTCGATTCGGCTGCCCTGGCAGGTTTATTCCCAGCGCTCGGCGGTATCGACCTTGCTGCGCTGTCGCCGATTGCGACGCTACCGAGCCAACTTTCGGCGGACATCTTGCACTACCTCTGTTTTTCCTGAACGCGCCAGACTGAACTTCGTTCTGCGCCGCTGTCAGCAACTGTGCGGCCAGCGCACTGCTTGCTGGGGTCGCCCGGATGTGGCGGACCCACCGGGTGCGGGTGTTTTGGTGCTGGTCGACGTCGGGCCTCGGCAGTCTGACAGCGACGGAAGTACCGCGACCTTGAAGCGCTCAGGAGAGAGAGCCGATCCAGGAAATGGAAGGAAATGGGGAAGAATGGTTGACGATGGGGAAATTTGGGGTAAGAATGGAGCGCGTTGGGGAGATCTCCCTCGTTTCCCAGCGTGAACAGGCCCATCCCGGGGGAGAGCAGTAGGAACGAGACGCAGCCGGTGTTTGTCGGGATGCACGAGCGACAGCTCGACGAGCGGGGACGCGTGGCACTGCCACCGACCTTTCGGCATCCCCTCGGGGATCTCTGCTACTTGTTCTCTGGCGAAGATGGATGCGTCAGCATTCGCAGCGTCGAGGCCTTCGGCGACGAAGCCAACGACCTGATTGCCCGCGTGAAGCGTGGCGAGGCCAGCCGTAATCGCCAGCGTGCGTTTGCCGCATCGGCGAGCGAGGCATCGATCGACAAGCAGGGGAGGGTGACAATTTCGCCCGAACTACGCAGCTATGCGGGCATCGAGCCGCAGTCGGCGGTTGTCGTCCTCGGCGACCTCGACCACATCGAAATCTGGGAACCAGCCGCCTACGGCGTCCACTGCGCCCACGGCACCGACGAACTGACCAGCGACACGATCGCCGCCGGAGCACAGTCATGAGCGCAGCCGAAGCCTTCAACCATCAGCCGGTGATGCTCGCCGAGATCACGAAGCTGTTTTCCGGCGTCCCGGCAGGCACCCTCGTCGACGCGACGCTCGGGGGCGGCGGCCACGCCGAAGCCATCCTGAACGCCCATCCCCACCTCGACATTCTCGGCATCGACCAGGACGCCGACGCCCTGGCCGCAGCGATGACTCGACTCGACGCGCAGCGCCATCGCCTTCGCACGAGCCATCGCCGGTTCAACGAATTTTCCGAAGCGCTCGCCGACCACAATGTGACGGAGATCAGCGGCGCACTTTTCGACCTTGGCGTGTCGTCGCCGCAGCTCGACAGGAGTGATCGCGGCTTCTCGTACCGTCACGACGGTCCGCTCGACATGCGGATGAACGGCGAACAGCAGTGGTCGGCATCCGACGTCGTCAACGGGTACGACGAGTACGAACTCGGCACCGTCATCAAAAAGTATGGTGACGAGCGCTTCTTCAAGCGCATCTCGCGAGCCATTGTCGCGGCACGTCCGATCACCACCACTGCCGAACTGGCCGAAGTCGTCACGAGTTCGATTCCAGCTCCGGCCCGGCGCACCGGCGGCCACCCCGCGAAGCGCACGTTCCAGGCCATTCGGATCGAGGTCAATGGCGAGCTTGATGTGCTTCCCGATGCACTCGATCAGGCCGTCGAGCACACCGTTCCAGGTGGCCGCATCGCCGTACTGTCGTACCATTCCGGCGAAGACCGCATCGTGAAGGAACGTTTCGCCGTTGCTGCAGGTGCTTGCGACTGCCCGCATGATCTGCCATGTGTCTGCGGGGCAATTCAGACTGTTCGTATCGTGCGTGGTGTACCGAAACGCGCCACGGACGATGAGCGCTCGACGAACCGTCGCGCAGCATCGGCCCGTCTCCGTGTCGTCGAGCGCATCGAAACTGTCCGCAAGTCAGATGGCCTTCCCGTCGGTTCGGATACACCGAGCGGGCGTGAGCACTGATGGCGGTTCCGATCCGCAAGCAATCGACAGCGGCCCGCGTTTCCGCCGGTTCCGCACAGTCGAAGAAGCCTGCCCTGACGTTGGTCGCAAGCCGCGGTCGACGCTGGCCTGCTGCTCTCGGTGGCTTCGCGCTTCTGGTCGTGCTCGCCGGCATGCTTGGTGCTGCGGTGTTTCATACTCAGCTCGCCGAACGCCAGCTGAAGATCGGCGAGCTCGAGCGGTCCGTCAATGACGAACGCGAACGCTTCGACGAACTTCGTTACCGCCGCGCCGAATTGCGCTCACCCGTGCGGCTTGCTGGCGCTGCGGGCGATCTCGGCATGGTCCGTGGCGATACCGGCACGTTTGCCGAACTCGACAGCTGGGCAACTGCCCGCCAGCTTGCAGCAGCCGGGGTGATCGACGACGCCTCACGGCAGGTCATCATCAACACCGATCCACTTCAACAGTTCAGTGACGTCAAGCGCGTCTCGGCAGGCCAGCCCTAGGAGACCATGATGGCAACGCGCTCGCATTCACCTCGCATGTCCGACCGAATGTCGGGCCGCAACAATGCCGCGGCTCCGCAACAGCGCGCCGCTGCAGGCCGCTCGGCATCCGGCCGCCCGACTGCGGGCCGTGCCGCTCGCATCGCCGCTCAGCGCTCGACACCCAGTAAGAATTCGAGCCGAACATCGAGTTCGGCAACAGCGCGCCGTGCTGAACCTCAGCGTCGCTCCTCGTCGGCGACGCCGGTGCGCGGTGCCGTGACATCGAGCCGCGCCGCTGTTGGCACAACTCGCCGTTCGCCCGTCGCTTCGACGAAGCGCAGGGCGACCGAATCAAACAAGCGCTCCGCAGCGCGTGACGTCGAGTGGAAACGCCGCAAGGTTTCAGCCCCGCCGCCCGAGAAACGGACCAGGCAGCGCTGTGTGGCGTCGCCCCTGCGTCGTCTACGCATCGCCCTCGTGGTCGTCGCCGTGGTACTGCTTGCCATCGTCGTGCGCGTCGCCTACCTCCAGACCAAGGAAGCCGACTCACTCCAGTCCGCTGGCGCCGGCCAGTGGACTCGCACCTATTCGCTTCCGGCACAGCGCGGCACGATGTTCGACCGTCACGGGAACGAACTGGCAATGTCGGTGCCTGCCGCATCGATCTCGATCAACCCGAAACTGCTCGTCGACGGTGCCGTCATTGTCCAGGAACTGGACACGCTGCTCGATCTGAGCGACGACGAGGTCGCATCGCTGCTGCGCGAAGTCGAGAGCAAGGATCGCGGCTTCGTCTATGTCGCGCGTCAGGTCGACGCCAACGCCGGGGACTTTGTCAGCGCACTCGGCCACGCTGGCGTCAACGTCGACGATGTGTCACGCCGAGAGATGCCGGGTGGCGACACCGGGCGCAGCGTGCTCGGTCGAACCAACATCGACGGTGTCGGGATTGCAGGTCTCGAGAAGCAGTACGACGACATGATGACCGGCACAGGTGGCTCGATGACCCGCGAAGTCGATCCGCAGCAGCGGACAATCGCTGGTTCCGAATCGATCACGCAGGCGCCGGTCGCCGGCAATGACCTTGTCTTGACAATCGATCGTTCAATCCAGTTCGCCACCGAGCAAGTGCTGCTCGAACAACTCGAACGCATTGGGGCCAAGGGCGGCACGGTCATTGCCCTCGAAACGAAGACCGGCGAAATCCTCGGCCTCGCATCGGTCCGTCGGGACGACCAAAGCGGTGAGTATGGCGTCACCAATGGCAATTTCGCCGCTGTTGATTCTTACGAACCGGGCTCCGTGGCCAAGGTCATCACCATTGCCGGCGCACTCGATGCTGGCGTTGTCACTCCGGACGCGACCTTCACCGTGCCGTGGCGCAAGCAGTACGGCGACGACCTTCTCAAGGACTCCCACGAGCACCCCGACGAGCTGATGACGGTCTCCGACATCCTCACCGAATCGTCGAATATCGGCACGATCATGGTGCAGCAGGAACTCGGTCGCTACGAGCACTACGACTACATGACCGCCTTCGGTCTCGGTTCTAAGACGGCGCTCGATTTTCCCGGCGAATCGCCCGGAATCCTCAAGGACGTCGACGACCTGTGGGGTTCTGAACGAGTGACGGTCGCGTACGGCCAGGGCATGTCGAGCACCTCACTCCAGCTTGTCGCCGCGATCAACGTCATCGCCAACGGCGGCATCTACGTGGCCCCGAAGCTGGTCAAGGCGACCGTCGGCCCGGACGGCAAGCAGACGCCAATGCCCTCCGCCGCGTCGCATCGCGTGGTGTCCGAACGAGCGGCAGCCCAGACCACAGCGATGATGCAGCGCGTGGTCTGCGAAGGCACGGCTACGAGGGCGCAAGTGGGCAACCTGCCCATCGCCGGCAAGACCGGTACGGCGTTCAAGGCAGCGGACAATGGCACGTACTTCAACGCAAACGGCCAGCGCATTTACTACGCGAGCTTCGTCGGTTTCTTCCCGGCCGACAACCCGCAGATCACCATTCTCGTCTCGGTGGACGAACCGCCGGCCGGCACGAACGATCGCTTCGGTGGCACGGCCGCTGCGCCGGTCTTCGCAGCCCTGGTCCCGACACTTCTGCATGAGCGAAACATCCAGCCTGCACCTGGTAGCAGAGGATGCCCCGAGTGACAGGCCCCTCGACGGTCGCCTCGCTCGCCGCACTGCTCGCCGATATGTTTGGAGGAGCGATCGCAGAGGTTCATGGAGACGGAGCGACGCGGATCTCCACCGTCACGCACGACTCTCGTGCAGTCAACAGTGGTTCACTGTTCGCATGCCTGCGCGGTGAACGCGTCGACGGACACGACTTCGCTGCCGCAGCAGTTGCGGCAGGCGCAGCAGCGCTGCTCGTCGACCATCGGCTCGACGCTGGAACGGTTGGCGGCGTCGCCCAGTTAGTCGTTGACGACACTCGCCTCCGGCTTGGACCGATCTCCGCATCGCTCGTGGGCGACCCGAGTACCCGAATGACGACCGTTGGTATCACCGGGACCAACGGTAAGACGACGACGAGCCTGATGCTCGAAGCAATCTTTGTTGCCCACGGCCAACGAGTCGGCGTGATTGGCACGCTCAATGGCCCCCACACCACCCCTGAGGCACCCGAACTCCAGCAGCGTCTCGCCGAGTTCGTCGCGGACGACTGTTCGGCAGCGGTGCTCGAAGTGTCATCCCATGCACTGACGCTGCATCGCGTCGACGGTACACACTTTGACGCTGTCGTGTTCACCAACTTCGGACGCGACCATCTTGACCTCCACGGAACTCCTGAGGACTATTTTCGAGCCAAGGCATCGTTGTTCGACATTCGCTTTGCGCCGCTCGCAGTGATCAACATCGACGACACACATGGCCAGCTGCTGACCGATGTGATCGCAGGCGGCGACGGTCCGTCGATGCGAGTTGTCACCTTTTCAGCCGGTGAACTCGTCGACGTGGAGGTCACCGCAACGTCACTCAGCTACGAGTGGAGCGGACGTCGGATTCGTGTCGAAATCGGCGGAGCGTTCAACGTCTCCAACTCACTGGCCGCTGTTGTCACAGCGACTGAACTCGGTGTCCCGCTTGACGACATCGTCAGTGGACTCGCGCGACTTGACGCCATCCCTGGACGCTTCGAAACTGTCACCTGGCCTGCGGGTATCGATGGCGGCTTCTCCGTCATTGTCGACTACGCCCACACCCCGGATGGGCTGACCGAAGTGATTGCCGCAGCCCGCTCTGTGGTCGCCAAATCGGCATCTGTGATTGTCGTGTTCGGGTGCGGCGGCGACCGCGATCGTGGCAAGCGTGCGGAGATGGGAGCGGCTGCTGCAGTTGGCGCCGATCGAGTGATCGTCACCTCCGACAATCCGAGGTCCGAGGAGCCGATGCAGATCATCAATGACATCGTCGCGGGGGTGCCGAGCAACTACCGTGCTCGAGTCACGTTGAACCCCGACCGGCACCAGGCTGTTGGAGAGGCATTGCACGTGGCGCGCAATGGTGACATTGTCGTCATTGCGGGCAAGGGCCACGAAAAGAAGCAGGATCTCGGCGACTCGGTCGTCGAGTTCGACGATCGAGCAGTCGCTCGATCGTTCATGGAAAGTAGTTCTCGATGATCGCTCTCATGATCGCCACGGCGGTCTCGACGTTGGTGTCGCTTTTCGGCACCCGTTACCTCATCATCTTCTTTCGGACACGCGGTCAGGGCCAGCCGATTCTTGGCAAGGAAGACCGCGGTCCAGAACACCACATGATCAAGCAGGGCACCCCGACGATGGGCGGCATCGCCATCGTCGGTGCTGCATTCATCGGGTGGGTTGCGGCCCACGTCCGTGATCTCGCCTTCTCCAACCAGACCATGATCGTGTGGGTCGGCGTGCTGCTCCTCGCAGCAATGGGCTTTCTTGACGACTTCATCAAGGTCCGCAAAGGTCACAACCGGGGCATCTTCTGGAAGCAAAAGAACTACATCACGTTGCTCATGAGCTTCGCGATGGCCTGGGTTCTTGTGGTCGGCACGGGCATCTCCCAGACGATCTCGGTCACCCGCCCGGAAATCGGCATCGAGGTTCCCACAGTGGTGTGGGTGCTGTGGGCTGGCATCATCATCTGGGCGACAACGAACGCTGTCAACGTGACCGATGGTCTCGACGGGCTCGCTGCAGGCTCGGCCCTGATGGGCTTTGGCGCCTTCGCCCTGATCGGCTACTGGCTATTCCGCAACCACGACGTCTACGGTATGGCCGTCAACCCGCTCGACATGGGTGTCTTCGCAGCTTCGTTTGCCGGTGGCTGCCTCGGGTTCCTCTGGTGGAATGCCGCACCCGCGAAGATCTTCATGGGTGACGTCGGTGCCCTCGCCATCGGTTCTGCACTCGCGTTCCTCGCCTTGACGACGAATACCCACCTGCTGATCATCTTGATCTGCGGCATCAACGTGATGGAAGCCGGTTCGGTCGCCATCCAGATGGCTGTTTTTAAGGCTTCGGGGCGGACCAAGCGCCTGTTCCGAATGTCGCCGATCCACCACCACTTCGAACTACTCGGCTGGCCCGAGACCACCGTCATCATCCGCTTCTGGCTGCTCGCCAGCATCTCGATCGCCACAGCAGTTGCCATCTTTATTGCCGACTTCACCAACGTGGCGGTCGGCTTGTGACGGCACTCGTTTACGGTCTCGCTGTCGCCGGCGAGGCGACCGTTCGAGCGCTGTTGCGACACGGCGTTGCGGTCATGGTCGCGGACGACACGGTGACCGACGCCCGACGCGCGTTGGCGGCAGAGCTCGGTGTCGAACTGATTGACGCCGCACAGACAACTGTTGAGCAGTTGCTCGATGGGTGCACCCTGCTGTGCCCGGCGCCGGGTGTCCCCGAGCACCACCCGATCATCGCTGCGGCGCAGCGCCTCGGCCTCGACATCGTGTCGGAAATCGAGCTGGCCTATCGGTGGGAACAAGAACGTCCAGGCGGCCCGCGCCCGATGCTCGCTGTCACTGGCACGGACGGCAAGACCTCGACCACCCAACTCACCGTCGCGATGCTCGAAGCTGCAGGCGTGCGTTCGGTCGACGCCGGCAACACCGACACACCGCTCGTTGACGCGATCGACGCACGTCACGATGACGGAACCGAGATGTACGACGCATTCGTCGTCGAGTGTTCAAGCTTCCGGCTCGCCTTCACGCCAACCTTTCGCGCCAACGCGGCCGTGTGGCTCAACGTACAACCGGACCATCTCAACTGGCACAGGTCGATG
>ERZ888423.2545-NODE-2545-length-13366-cov-7.834122_pt1 | contig 13366 bp, 11 predicted proteins | sample MGYA00520523_ERZ888423 | MGnify/ENA primary metagenome ERZ888423 (study PRJEB32303, sample SAMEA104408611) | aquatic metagenome | biome: Brackish water; feature: Pelagic; material: water | place: Baltic Sea | collected 2014-06-08T10:24:00 | depth 30,27 m ...
CGTGGCTGCTTTTTTAAGAGCGTCTTTCGCGGCTTCTTTAATACGAGCTGCTGCTTCTTCTTTAATACGAGTTGCTGCTTCTTCTTTAATACGAGCTGCTGCTTCTTCTTTAATACGAGTTGCTGCTTCTTCTTTAATACGATCTGCTGCTTCTTCTTTAATACGAGCTGCTGCTTCTTCTTTAATACGAGCTGCTATGGCGGCTTCTTTAATACGAGCTGCTATGGCGGCTTCTATGATGCGGGCAGCATTTGCTTGTTCGGCTAGGGTCGGACCAAACCAGGCCGTGTGCGCCGCCCGATTTTCATCCATCATTATTTTTCTAAGGCCAGCGACGGTTCGTCTCAGCTTGGCAAGGAATTCAATACGGTCTCGGCGCACCGCATCTATTTTCTCGCGGAGTTCATGGAGTCGCCCCATACCGTCAGTTCTGTTCATGCTAACCCTCGTCTGTATTCGTTGTGAAGCCTCAAAACAAGAGGTTTCTTAAAGCCACCCTGAGCCCCTGACTAGCAGTAAAGACCGCTCACTGCGCCTGGAAAATGGGAAGTCAGGCAAAGAGACAGGACCTTGACTCAGGTGTCCGCGTCTGAGCCCTGAATTTAAATCGCCTAACTTAACCAGCCAGCACCCTGTTTGGGAGATTCCGCCGTTAGGGCCGCGCCAAACAAGCTACTACGGGCTGCTGCGTTCTCGGCTGCATTGGCTTTTCGCTGTGCGCCGATAGTTCGAGCCAGGTTGGTAACAAACTGGGCACGTGCTTTATGCAGCCGGCTCGCCTCTTGCATACGGTTCTTTTCATGCGCGTGAAGGCGTTTCATGTAGGCCGTGAGCGTTGCGATTAGGCTGCGCCGGCGTTCTTTGTTCTCGGCTTGGTTTGCCTTATTTAGCTCAATGCCACTTTGCGTCAAAGCGGTAACGAACTCTAAACGACCACCTCGCCCGGCTCGACGGTCGAGGTGCCCGGCTTGACGGTCGAGATGCCCGGCTTGGACCTGCTCGCGCAGTGCCGACATATCGTCAGATCTACTCATGATCACTCTCCTATTTATATGCTTTCCTGGACTTTGAACCTTCGCTGCGCCAGCGTCGGCCTTCCGAAGCGACAAGGGGAATTAACAGTCCCCTTGTCGACAAACAAATTAACTCGACAGAGCGTCGAGCTTAAGCTGGTGCAGCGGCACTGGCGGTAAGGCCAATTGCTTCTGCGTACTTGAGGTAAGTCTCAACTGATGCGACCACAACGCGTGCTTCAATGGCCAGCAACTCGATACCGACCAGCGACACCTTGACCCAAGCGTCAATTACGACACCCTTGTCCAAAATACGGTCAACTACTTCGGCCAAGCTTGATGAATCGGTCGATTTTTGTACGTTTGCCATGATTATTTATTCCTGAAAACCTACCCCTGATCAGTGACTTACATACGAAGTATGGGGCCTACCCTTCGATAAATAAAATTAAAGCAAGATTCATGCCAAGTATTCTGTGTTCACGTCATCGCATTTAATCTCTAATAAAAACAATGAGTTAATTTAAAAGTCTACGACTGAAGTGCTGTGAAAAAGCGTAGAGTAGGAACGCTCGCTATGGAGCTGACGCCATAGGTAGGGTGTTTGATCCTGTGGATAAAGTAAAGGCGTTTGCATTCAGTAGCTCGCCGGTGGTCTGCGGGTTGGCGGCTTGGCGAGTAGGGCCTGCGCGGCTATGGTCAGCGCCTTCGTGTGCGCGCGGATTTCGCCTGCGGCGTTGCCGCCCTGCACCTGGCGCAGTGCCATGATCCGACCCTCGATAGCCGCGACGTCAGCCGCTTCGATCTTGTAGCGGTGCGCATTCAGCGACAGCTCTATCTGATAGGCGAGGCTCTCGGCGAGGTTGCGCGCGTCGGCCAGCTCACGCTGCTGGTGTGCCTCGTCGGCGTGCGCCTCGGCCTCCTTGATCATCCGGCTGACCTCGTCCTCGGTGAGACCCGAGCCGTGCTCGATCCGAATCTGCTGCTGGTTGTCGGTGGCGATGTCTTTAGCTTGCACGTGGATGATCCCGTTGGCGTCGATATCGAAGGTGACATCGACCTGCATCAAGCCGCGCGGCGCTGGTGGGATGCCGGCGAGCTGGAACTTGCCCAGCTGTTTGTTGAAGGAGGCCATCTCCGACTCGCCCTGGAGTACATGTATCTCCATCGCGGTCTGGTCGGTCTCGGCGGTGGTGAAGGTCTTCATCTTACTGGTCGGAATGCTTGTGTTGCGCGCAATCAATCGCGTAAATACGCCGCCCTTAGTCTCGATCCCGAGTGAGAGCGGGGTGACGTCGAGCAGCAAGATGTCTTTGACCTCGCCAGTGAGGATGCCGGCCTGGATCGCGGCACCGATGGCGACGACCTCATCCGGGTTCACGCCTTGGTGCGGTGCCTTGCCGATCAGGGTAAAGAGCTTGTCATGGACGGCTGACATGCGGGTCATGCCGCCAACCAGGACGACGTGGTCGATTGCGGACGGATCGAGCCCCGCGTCGGCGAGCGCCTGCTGGATCGGCCCGACGGTGCGGGCGATCAGGCTGGCCGTTAGCTGGTTTAGCTTGTCGCGCGTGAGCTGGAGGTCAATGTGTTTGGCCCTTACCGGCGCGGTGGTGATACGGGGTACCTTGATCTGCGTCGTCAGCGTTGACGAAAGCGCGACCTTTGCTATCTCGGCGGCCTGGTAGAGACGCTGCAGCGCCAGCCGATCGGCCGCGAGGTCGATCCCCTGGTCGCATTTGAACTCGGCGACCATCCAGTCAACGATGGCCTGGTCGAAGTTGTCGCCGCCGAGGTGGTTGTCGCCGTTGGTGGCCTTGACCTCGAAGACGCCCTCGGCGAGGTCAAGGATAGAGACATCGAAGGTGCCGCCGCCGAGGTCAAAGACGAGGATGGTTTGCGCTTGCACCTGAACTCGATCCAGCCCGTAAGCAAGCGAGGCGGCGGTTGGCTCGTTAATGATGCGCAGCACATGGAGGCCGGCGATCTTGCAGGCGTCCTTGGTCGCCTCGCGCTGGGCATTGTTGAAGTAGGCCGGGACCGTGATGACGACACTGCTCACAGTTTCGCCAAGATATGCCTGGGCATCGGCCTTGAGCTTTTGCAAAATCATCGCGCTGATCTCTGGTGGGGCGAACTGCTTGCCTGCAGCCATGACACGGGCATCGCCGTTCTGGGTTTTTTCGACCTGATAGGAAGCCATAGCCATCTCCTCGGAGACCTCGTCCCACTGGCGGCCCATGAGGCGCTTGATCGAAGCGATGGTGTTCTGCGAATTGCTGAGCTGCTGCTGCTTGGCGGACGCACCAACAAGTCGTCGTCCGTCTGGCGTAAACGCGACAACGGATGGTGTGGTGCGGCTACCCTCAGCGTTCGGGATGACGATGGGCACGCCGCCCTCGATCACAGCCATGCAACTGTTAGTCGTACCGAGATCAATGCCGATGGTTCTGCCGATAGTCTTGCTCATGCCAATAACGCTCCCTTATGGTCGGCGATAAAAACTCTCTCAACCTCCTCCTGAACGAAGGAAAATTCCCCCTGCTTGCTGCGCTCACCAACACCCTGAAAGCTCTGACAATACGCACTCACCATCTCGTAGGCCGCCAACACTTCCTTACAGCGCTCCACCGCCTCTGAACTATCGGGGTTGCGGTCTGGGTGATGCATCAGGATTAACTTTCGATAAGCGGTTTTTATTTGCTCCCGCGTGGCCTTCTGCGGCAATTGCAGGGTTTTGCGCGCCTTGTCGAGCAACGCGAAGTTGCCCTGGTTCAGCTCAATATTGACAAAACTGTAGGCCGGTAGAGGACCAATGTAGCGAAAGCTCAGAATGCCCTCGTACTGGTTCCCTAGAGAGTTCATGGCTTCATCAAACAGCAGTTCCTCTCCCCTTGCCACCAAGAAACTCCGGTTCACAATCATGGCTTCCGCTTTGTGTTGCCCCTCCGAGAAATCGGTGGCGAACGGGGAGAGCTTGTCCTGTATGGCTTCGACGAATTTTTTCCTTTTTATCTCAGCTGCTTCAAACAGCATCTTTCCGGTCTGCAACGGATCGGCACTCAACAGTTCGGGCTGGTCGCGTGCAATCCCCTGTAGGATATTTTGCAAGTCCCAAGAGGCCTGGACCACTAGCTCCACTTTCCCCTTCAGTCGATCCAGGTAGGTCCTGAGTTGAATGTAGACCCGCTCCAGCACTCCCTCTACCTCTTGCCTATTGCTTGCGGTGAGGCCGAATCTAAGCGGCAGCGTCCCGCTGCTGCGGGTCTGTTCCAGGAGCCAGGAATTGACCTGTTGGTACTTCAGCAAGTCGGCCTTTAGGCGCTTTTCCCTCACTTTATTTTGTGCGGACGAGGCTTGGCCCAACAATTCGGGGTCGAACCGGCTGGCATCGATGGAACTGACCACCGCTGCGAGGTCTCGATAGCAGACAGTTTCGAGCGGCACAGCGTCAATCCCGTCGACAGAGTCCGAAGCGAAGGATTGCGTACCTGCATTATTTTCGATCACCGCATAAATGAATTTTTTCTCTTGCATACACTGGTCTCAGTATGAAAATTGCTTCGTGAATAACACCGCATCGATCGCTCTCAGTAGCTCGTCATGATGTACCGGTTTGGTGACAAAGGCGGAGATGAGGCCTGTGCGCAGATTGTCCTGCACAATGCTATCGTCCTTGTAAAAATAGCCGGACACCAGAATCATCGGCGCGGCGCAAGCGGTTTCAGCGCGAATCCTTCGGGCGAGTTCCACCCCTTCGATGTCTGACAGCTTGGCATCCAGCAAGATGAGGTGACATGTCGGCCTCGACGCCTTGAACCACCGTAATGCCTCCTCCCCGCTCCCCACCGTCACCACCGTGAACCCATTGCGCTGTAACAGCGTCTGCAAGGCCCAACAGACGTCGGGTTCGTCGTCCACCACCAGGACCGTTACAGACAGACTTGTCAGCATCAGCGTTTACCGGTCAATTTCGGGGAGGCAGAAGCGAACGACAAACGTGCTGCCCTGTCCCTCCACGCTGCTCACTTCAATCACACCGCCGTGCTGCTTGACGATCGTGTGACAGATGGACAGCCCTAAGCCGGTACCTTTGCCGACCGGTTGGGTGGTAAAGAAGGGGTCGAACACTCGACCCATATTGGAGAGTGGAATGCCGCAGCCCGTATCGCCCACCTGCACCACCGCTTCGCCAGCCTTGCACTGGACCACGATCTTGATCTGACCACCGGTGGACATCGCTTGGTAGGCGTTCAGGATCAAATTCATGACCACCTGCTGCAGCAGGCTCGCGTTCCCAGAAATCGACACGAATGGGTCTGGATAATCTTCAAAAATCTTGATCTTCTGAATCTTTGCCTGGGGTGTCAGCACGCTGACAGTCTCCTGCACCAAGGTGACGAGGTTAATCGCTTCCACCTCGTCACTGGGCGCGGGTCGGGCGAAGCGTAGTAGGTTTTCGATAATCCCCGATGAGCGCTGGATGCCATCGATAATCTTCCTGACGCACTCTTGCTGGAACGCCGAATCGTGTGACGAGTCCAGCAGAAATTGCGCGGCGGAGAAACTAACGGACAGCGGATTGCGCAGCTCGTGCGCAATGCCCCCAGCCATCACGCCCAAGGCGGCGAGTTTTTCGCTCTGGAAGATGTGTTGCTCGAATGCCCGTCGCTCGGACAGGTCGCGTCCGACCGCGACCACGCCGCTCACCTTGTCGGATTCGTCACGAATCGGGGAACAGGACCAATCGACCGGAATCAGCCCGCCGGAACGCGCCACCAAGCTCAGTTCCTGAAGTTGCACTGCGCTCCCCTTAACCAGCCGCCCAATGATCGCCATCATGGCATCTCGCTGAGAGGGCTGGCACAGTTCAGCCAGTAGCCGTCCCCTCACCGCGTCAACCCGAAAGTCCGAGATGCGCTCGGCGGCCGCGTTCCAACTGATGATGCGACCCTCGGCGTCAGTGGATATCACCAGATCGTTGGCGCTTTCGATCACGCTCGCCAGGTGGCGTTCGGCCATGCGGGCCTTCTCGCTCAATTGCACCTTCTCGGTGATATCGTCCATCACAAGCATGGCGAGCTCCACCACATTGCCTGCCTTCACCGGGACCACTGTGTAGTAATAAATGCGTGTGGGGACACCCGGCGCCCGGTAGGTCATTTGGGCACCGGGCAGCGGCTGCCCGGTGTCGAAGACACGGCGAATCTTGACTGCCAGCTGCGTAAACTCTAGGATTGCGTCGGGGAAGATCTCGCCGATGCGCACCCCGACTGTGGCCGCCTCACTGCGTCGCGCCTTCACAAGGAAGTTCCGGTTGGCCGACACCACCCGCAAGGTCCGATCAATTAAGAGGAGGGAAAACGGGATGTTTCCCAGCAACATGTGGTAAAGCTTTTCGTACCAACCTTCTGACAGCACGATCGGCACAGGAATCGTGCTCTTCTGCGCAGAAGAGCTTTCCACATCGTCCGACTTTCTCATGGTTTGCCTTCAGAGAGTATGGGGCAAAAATTGTACGGCGGCCACGGGCCCCGCAACTCGAGGATCAGGCCGGTCTTTTGGTGGGTCTGTTGCTGGCATGAAAGAGCAGCGCGAAAATCGGCGAGAGCCGCAGGGGTAAGCAAAAAACTGCCATTGAAAACCATGCGTTCTGGTCGTCCAGTCACCGCACTGGCGTGGCAGCGCAATACGGTTGAGGCGACAGCATGGTGGGTAAGAACATCGTGGAGATCATGGGTGACCCGTGCCACCCAGGCGCGTAGCGCCGCATCGATCTCAGCATCGAGTTGCTTTTGTTGTAGGTAACGTAGCCCCGGCGACGGTGACAGTGCGGCACGCCGGGACTGGACCCCAGAATCTTCAGCAGCAATGATAGTGCGAGCGGCTTCTGCGACCAGATAGCCCTTGACGCTCCACTCGGCCTTGTCACGTAGTGCATCCAGTGCCTGTTCAATGTCTTTGTGATGCCGATCCAGGAATTGCTCTAGGTTGGTCCGGGAACGAAACATTGTGCCAAATTTAACCGGCAGCACAGGTGACACATCCATGATCCGTTCCACCACCGCCTCATGCCGTTGGGCACGAGGCCCTAGCCAGTCCAAGGCTTGGAGATTCTGATCAGAAAACTCAGCGGGTTCTACCTGCCCGATCACCGCCACCACGCTACCCCCTTGCTGATCCAGCGCCGTCACTGGATAGCGTTCGTCCACACCTTGCAAGTCCGACCCGGCCAAACCCTGCACCAGCGCAAGAGACTCCGGGCGGGCCAAGCAATAAAGATAGATGCAAAGCTCTGCGGCCTCGGCCGGCGAATCGGTCATTTGCGTATATCGTTCAGCGCCGCCTCAAAATGCCGTGCTTCGATGAGCAAGGGGGACGCATCCGCAGGCTCTGACCCAGCGCCATTCGCCTGCTCGATTCGCTCGCGAATGGCGCTCAAGGCTGCGTGCTGGCAGATGGCTCCGAGGTCGGCTCCGGTCAGGCCGTCGGTGTTGCCCGCGATGGTCTCAAGATGCACCTCCTGGGCCAGGGGCTTGCCGCGCACCTGTACCTGTAAAATCGCCAGTCGCGCTGGCTCATCGGGAAGTGCAATCTCCACCACCACGTCGAAGCGGCCTGGGCGCAGCAAGGCTGGATCCACCATGTCCGGCCGATTGGTGGCTGCCAAGACCACCACCCCGGTCAGTTTCTCAACCCCATCCAGCTCCGCCAGGAATTGGCCCACCACCCGTTCGCCGACACCCGCATCCGAAGCTCCGCTTCCGCGGCGCGGGACCAGCGCATCAATTTCGTCGAAAAACACCAGGCACGGGGCTGCTTGTTTGGCCTTACGAAAGACCTCGCGCACGGCGCGCTCTGATTCGCCAATGTACTTCGACAACAGGGCAGGCCCCTTGACCGAGATGAAGTTGACCTGGGTCGCGCTGGCCGCCGCCTGGGCGAGCAGCGTTTTGCCGCATCCGGGCGGCCCGCAGAGGAGAATCCCCTTCAGCGGCTTGACCCCAGCCGCGCTAAACAAATCAGCATATTGTAGCGGCCACTCCAACACCTCGCGCAGCAGGCGCTTTGGTTCCTCCAGTCCGCCCACATCTTCCCAAGTGGTGGTGGGAACCTCGACAAACACCTCGCGCAGCGCGGATGGCTCGACTTCGCGCAGGGCGGCCAGGAAATCCTCCCTGCACAGTTCGAGCTTCTGCAGCGATTCATACGGCAAGGCGGCTTGGGCGAAGTCAATCTCCGGCAAAATCCGCCGCACACAGATCATGGCCGCCTCGCGACAGAGCGCTTCCAGGTCGGCCCCTACGAAGCCATGCGTGATGTCGGCCAGCCGGGGTAGATCGACGTCCTTGGACAAGGGCATGCCGCGGCTATGAATCTCGAGTATCTCTAGGCGGCCGTGACGGTCCGGAATCGGGATGACGATTTCGCGGTCAAAGCGCCCCGGCCTACGCAGGGCCGGATCAAGCGCGTTCGGAAGATTGGTGGCCGCGATGACAATGACCTGCCCGCGTGCCTTGAGACCATCCATCAAACTGAGCAACTGGGCCACCACACGGCGTTCGACCTGATGTTCGCCGCCCAGATCTTCGCGCTTCGGGGCGATCGAATCGATCTCGTCAATAAAAATAATGCTGGGTGCCTGTTTCGTCGCCTCGTCAAAGAGCTTACGCAAATAGCCTTCAGACTCACCGTAAAACTTTTGCATAATCTCGGGCCCACTGATCGAGAAGAAGCGCACATTAGTTTCATGCGCAACGGCACGCGCAATTAAGGTTTTCCCGCAGCCGGGTGGGCCGTACAACAGAATCCCTTTTGGCGCATCAATCCCGAGCCGGGTGAATACCTCGGGATAACGCAAGGGCAACTCAATAATCTCACGCACGCGCTGAACCTCGCGCTTCAGCCCGCCAACGTCCTCGTAGGAGAAGGCCGGTCGCCCGACCGCCTGCGTCCTGGCCTCGGTGCGTGCGGGCGCAACCGTCAGCAGCGTGGTCGGTGCAATCAGGACAGCCTCTTTAGGCGTCGTTTCCTGCACCAGAAAATCCATCGAGCGGCTGCCGAACAGGGTGCCGCGTATCCGATCACCTTCCAGCACTGGTAGACCATCCAGTCGGGTGCCGATATACTGAAGATCAAGATCGGAAAAACCCGTCGTGGTGGCCGACAGGACGATCCTCTGGGCCGGCTGGGCTAGCACTTTGCGTACCACGACCATGTCATCTAAGGCCGCTTCCGCATTGCCGCGCGAGATGCCATCCATTTGGACTCTGGCTCCACCTCTATCATCCTTGAACGCTGGCATGACCTTGCAGACCGTGTGCCGCTTGCCGACAATCTCCACAATATCGCCGATCTCAACCCCTAGGGCCTTAATGTCGGCCGGATCCATTCGAGCCAACGCGCGGCCCACGTCCTTGCCCAGAGCCTCGGTCACTTTTAGGCGCAAGCTTTCTTCTACCAGTTTTTCCATGCTCTAGGCCTTGGTATTTTCTTTGTTGAGTCGAATCTCGAGGATGCCATTGCGACAGGTAAAGCTCATTTGTCCGGATGAAAAGCTGTCCGGCAGCAGCAGCTCTTTGCGGTACTTGCTATCACCTTTCTCGGCAGAAAAAATCAGAATGTCGTCTTGTAGTTCAAGTCGCATATCTTCTTGCATGATCCCTGGCACCTCGGCGATGATCAGCAGATGATCCGGTTCATCAAACAGATCGACCATCGGCTCGCGAATCTGCTGCACCTCGACCAGCTTACCCTCTTCGTCTCTGCGAATATTCCCGAACGGCTCAATCTTGACGCCCCCTTGCTCACCCAGAGCAGACTTTACCGAGAAACCATAAACCCCCTTGTGCCGTTTGTCTGAGCCCATGTTGAACTCGCCGGTCTTGCTCACCACGCCGCCCGCCTGTTCGGCTTGATCCACCAATTTTCCCAACTGCTCGATCAGGCTACCGAGTCCCGCGAAAAGCCCGCTATTGCCAGATGGCTCAGGCTTTGGCTTCCCGAACAACGATCCCAGCCTGCGCCCAATTTCCTCGATGCGGAGTTTTCCATCAGCAAATTCTTCCATGCGTTTTTTGTCAACCATGTTATTTTCTCCTAAGTAAATAGTGGTGCACCGCAGTTTAGAGTTCTGCAGTTTTGTATGTATCTTTCATGAACGAGGTCGAGGAAATTTGATGCGCCTTCAGCTTGCTATGTATCGTCTTGTTATCAATCTGGAGCAATCGGGCGGCGTGTGCCTTGTTGCCTTTGGTCAGCTCCAAAGCCTGCAGGAGAAGCGCCCGTTCCACTTTATCGGTCACCCGTTGGATCAACTTCTTGAGCGGTATATTGTTCTCATATGTCAACGTCACTGCTGAGAGATGCAATGGCCACGCTCGGCAAGCATTGCCCGACTCTGCCGGGCCGGGTCTGGGGCCTTCTGACGAACTGGGGCGTGTGTCGAGTGCGCCTAGGTTTTTAGGCGAGATCATTTCTCCGAAGTCATCGCACAACAACACCGCCCGCCGAATCTGGTTGCGTAATTCGCGCACGTTGCCGGGCCAATCATAACGTCGTAACAGATCCCAGGTAGCGTCCGACAGGCCCCTTACCTGCTTACTCAATTCCTTGTCTGCCTCGGCCAGGAACCTATTGACCAGAAATGGAAGATCCTCAATTCGCTCACGCAATGGAATGAGGTGGATCGTGAATTCCGCTAGTCGATGATAGAGGTCTAGACGAAATCTCTGTTGCTCCACCAAGGTCTGAAGATCGACATTGGTTGCCGCCACCACCCGGAAATCCACATCAAGCTCACGCGTGGCGCCGAGCCGATGGATTTTCCGTGTTTCGAGAACACGGAGCAGCTTGCTCTGCAAGGACAGAGGCAGGTTTCCGACTTCGTCCAGAAAGATAGTCCCTCCGTGGGCCAACTCGAACGCCCCTGCGTGGGCCTGAGATGCCCCAGTAAACGCCCCTTTCTCGTGCCCGAACAGCTCACTCTCAATCAACGACTCCGCAATGGCACCGCAGTCCACCGCCACGAATGGCATGGCGGCCCTTAAGCTACCGGCATGGAGCGCCTGCGCCACCACCTCCTTCCCGGTCCCGGTCTCGCCCGTCACCAAGACCGAAAAATTCGTCGCCGTCACTTGCGCTACCTCCCGCTTGAGACGCTGAACGGCTGCACTCTTTCCCATAGTGTTCGAGAGGGCGTCAGCACCGGGAGGGGACTGCCGGGTCTTCCCTTTCAAGGCGTTTTCTTCGATGACCCGGCGTAAGGTGAGAACGATATCCTGATTGCTGAAGGGCTTGGCCACATAGTCGTAAGCTCCCGCGCGGATCGCGCGAACGGCATCACGGCTTTGGCCGTGCGCCGTCACCATAATCACGGGAATCGTTTTATCGTGTGCTTTGATCCATGTGAGGACTTCAAAGCCGCCCATGTCCGGCAGACCAATATCCAGCAGGACCGCCTCGGGCGCCTCTTGCCGGATTCGAGCGAGTGCCTCCTCTCCGCTCGCCGCCTCAATCGGCGCGAACCCCGCCAAGCGGGTGAGATTGGACAGCACCCAGCGGGCATCTTCCAGATCATCCACAATCAGCACCTTGGGCAGGATCGAGGTTGTAAGGGGCAATAGTGTCTCCCCTGATTGTCGGTTGCTTTTCGCAGTCAGTTTCAAAGTTAGCATTTCGTACTGACATGTCTTTCCCGGAGCGAGGGGAGCAGGTGCCGCGTCAGGATGTCCTCCTCCAGAAGCGGTTCTACCGAATGGGCCATGCCCACAAACAGCAGCCCGATTTCATCGCACGGGAGCGTGGCGTTGATCCGCCCTGCAATAAAGCGATCACGCTGCGCAAGAAGCATTCGGCTTTGCTCCTTTTGTAGGTTCTCATCTTGGCCTGGCTTCCCACCGCCTAACGCGCTTTGGTGGAACTGATACTCCTGAAGCAGCAGTGAGGGGTCTTCGGTGCCTACCAATTGGGCGCCTTGCGCCATGAGTTCGACGAGGAGCTGATGATTCTGGCTCCCTTGGGCAGCAACTTCCTTGACTATGTTCGCTTCTTTAGTGCAAACAGGCAGGCCGTCCTGATACAGGTGTACCCTCGCATAAGGCAGTTCCAGCGCCGCTATCATCTGGCGAATTCCGTTCCAGACCTGCTTAATTGACTCGAGATGCTCGGTCCATTTTTCGTCGCCATGCCGAGTGACATATTCCTGCTTGATTGCCTCGCGCATGGATCCCATGTCTTGCTCTGCATGAATAATCGGAATCACAATGAGTGTGCGCATAAGCCGTTCGGGACTACGGGGTGACGATATAGTATGTGCCAAGGTCACAATCACCTCGCCTGACCGGTCCGGCATCCGAGGAGCCACGTGCAACCGTCGCGATACAAGCCTTGCAACCGGCTAGGGGATTTAGGCATTGACGCATTTTCCTAAAACAAGTTCATCTGCGGGGAGAGCCGACACTGGGGCTTTGACCGCTGGGATAAAGTATTTAGAGTGGATAGCTAGAAATCCAGCCCTTTCCATCATAAAAGCGTCGACCACTAGAGGATCAAAGTGTGCGCCACGCTGGGATATTATTTCGCTCACAACATCCTCAAAGCTCCATGCAGCCTTATAAACACGCTTGCTTATCAAGGAATCAAAAAAATCTGCAAGGGCCATGATGCGCGCAGCTAATGCGATCTCTTCGCCTTTTAAACCGCTTGGGTATCCAGAGCCATCCCATTTTTCATGATGATCGCCGGCAATTTGAATGGCGATTGTGACTACGCCACTACCTCCGTGAATTGCGATTTCAGCAGAGGTAAGAATTGCTCGGCCGATAGTAACGTGCGTCTTCATGACCTGCCACTCTTCATCATTTAATCTTCCCGGTTTATGTAGAATGCTATCGGGAATTCCCACCTTTCCAATATCGTGTAATGGCGCAGCCTTAAATAAGAGTTCAATCATTTCATCACTTAATTCTTTTTTGTAGTGTCCCATCTCTTTTAATCTCAAGGCGAGACTCTTAACATAGTGCTGCGTGCGAAGAATATGGTTTCCTGTTTCATTATCTCGAGTCAAGGCAAGGGCATTCAGACATGCCAAGAATTTTGACTCGGTTTGATAAGCTTTTTTATTAGCTGAGTCCTTACCCAACAGTGCAGCCTTTAGCTCGGCAGCACGATTCGCTTTTTCGTCGTTAGCAATGACCAGCTCGGCAGCACGATCCGCTTTTTCGTCGTTAGCAATGAGCAGCTCGGCAGCACGATTCGCTTTTTCGTCGTTAGCAATGACCAGCTCGGCAGCACGATCCGCTTTTTCGTCGTTAGCAATGACCAGCTCGGCAGCACGATTCGCTTTTTCGTCG
>ERZ888423.2546-NODE-2546-length-13364-cov-34.741754_pt1 | contig 13364 bp, 14 predicted proteins | sample MGYA00520523_ERZ888423 | MGnify/ENA primary metagenome ERZ888423 (study PRJEB32303, sample SAMEA104408611) | aquatic metagenome | biome: Brackish water; feature: Pelagic; material: water | place: Baltic Sea | collected 2014-06-08T10:24:00 | depth 30,27 m ...
TTCAGCCGCTCTCAGGTTCCTGCCGCCCTCAGCCGCTTGCCCCGTCAGCTTTAAGGCGGGCCAGGGCCACTGCCCCGCTGTAGCCAGCCGGCAGCAGCAGATCGCTGCAGGCGGGCCGATCGCTGCAAGCCAGTGGATCGGAGGCAGCGGTGGCCGAGTTGGCTGCAGTGCCATCGGCCAGACCCTGCCCTGCGGCTGCCAGCCCGGTGCCGTCGGCCTTCAGGCGCGCCTCCAGGCGGCACCAGTGGCGCAAGAAGGCGCAATGTCCCGCTTCAGCGGGCAGGGCTTCGAGTTCTGCCACCAGGGAGGCGGGAAAGCAGCGCTGCGCGATCGCCGGCCAGGCCGGCAGTGGCCGGTGCCGTTCCACATCAATGCCCACTGGCCGGCAGTGGTGGAAGGCCAGCAGCACCAGATCACCGGAGTGAGCCACGTTGAACTGCGGCACGCCCATGTGCTGCAGCGGGTCAGGCGACAGCAGCGGTTTGCCGTGGCGGTTGATGACCAGCTGGATTTCGCCGGCAGGGCGATCCAGGCAGGCGGCCAACAATTGCCGCAGGGCGCCCCGGCCCAGCGCGAAGCGTTCTTGATCACCCGAGCGACGCAGCCGCTGCAGTCGCTCCTGCTCCGGCGCGCTCAGCAGCGGCAGCAGGGCGGGCAGGGCCGCGGCCACCGCCGCCGCGCGCCGGTCGATGCACCAGAGGGCCGGTGGCGCTGCCGGGCTGGGGCTGAGCCAGCCGCGTTCCAGCGGGCCCACGGGGGGCCAGGGCCGCAGCGGCAGCGGTGCAGGCGCGCTCAACCGGCGGCGGGGCGTGGCCCCTCAAAGCCGGCCCACACCGCCCGCTCGGCCCGCTTCCAGTAGCGGCTGAAGCGCCGCAGATCCACGGGGCCTTCCAGTTGCACGAACGGCTCGGGCTCCAGCACCACCAGCGGCAGGGCTGCGTTGATCGTCGCTGCCAGAGCCATAAACCGGGGATCCACCGCCCGGCTGGTGACCACCCCGTCGGCGCCATGGCGGGCGGCGAAGGCGATCACCTCCTCTGCCACAGCACCGGCCCGGAGCGTCACCGGCAGATCCAGCAGGCATTCGTAGAGGAAGCCGAGCCGCTTGAGGCTGATCGCCGGGCCCTGGCCGGTGTTTGCCTCGATCAGGGGCCGGTCGAACACGAACAGGGCCGGCCGGCCGGAATGGGCGCGCAGGGCGGGGTTGGCTGGCCCCAGCGCCTCGCCGTGGATCCAGAGCACCGGTCGTTGCAGCCGGCCGGCGGTTGCGGCGGCGGCCCACTCAGCCACGCCTGCTGGCGGCTGCGATGCCGGCGGTTGCGGCGGGCTGAGCGGTGCCTCGCTGCGGAACAGCCGCTCGCCCAGCTGCTCGTAGCTGGCCTCGAACGGGCAGCCCCCCGGCCGGCCGGCGCCCCCGGCTCCCGCCTTCGGGCAGGCGTGGCAGAAACGGCCGCTGCTGAAGCGCTCCAGGTTGGCGCGGTTGAACAGGTAGGGCTTGGCGCTGAAGGTGCCGGCTACCCATTGCCAGCTGAGGTTGTTGCTGGCCGGATCGCCGTCGAGCAGGTGCCGCAGGAACCAGCGGGCGCCGGTCTGCCAGCGCACCCGCCGCCAATGCACCAGGTAGGCCGCCAGCCACATCCGCGCGTGGTTGTGCAGCCAGCCCTCGTGCACCAGCTGGTGGCGAAAGGCATCGATGCAGGCCAGGCCGGTGCGGCCGCCGGCGATGTCGTCGGGCAGGCCTTCGCGATAGGCCGCGGGCGGCAGGCCACTGGCACCCTGCTCGCGGTCGTCCCAGATGCCCTCACCGAGCTGCTGCCAGACGCGTTGCCAGTAGTCGCGCCAGCCCAGTTCATTGATCAGCTTTTCGCCGGCGCTGCGGCCTTGTCCCCGGGCGGCCAGGGCGGCAAACACGGCCTCCCGCACCTCCGCCAGGGTGAGCACCCCGTGGCGGATGTAGGGGGACAGGCGGGTCACGGCGCCATCGAGATGGTTGCGGCTGGCGCCGTAGGCCACTGGGTCGAGGGCCGCCAGCGGGGCCAGCGCCGCCGCCCGGCCGCCGCGGATCGGGCTCAGCGTTGGGGCGTCTACGGCGCCAGGGTCAGCCAGCTGGTGGCCGAAGCAGGCGTGCAGCTCGGCGGCAAGCGCCTGCCGGTCAGTGAAGCCGCGGGGCAGATCGCCTGCAGCAGGTGGCCAGGCGAGGGGGACAGCGGGCTCCATGCCACCGATCGTGGCGCGGGCAGGGCGCCAGCGCTGCGGGAGAATCCCCCCAGCTCGCTCTCTGGACATGCTTCTCGATCTGCGCGGCAAGAAGGCCCTGGTCACCGGCATCGCCAACAACCGCTCGATCGCCTGGGGCATCGCCCAGCAATTGGCTGCGGCGGGCTGCGAGCTGGCGGTCACCTACCTGCCCGACGACAAAGGCCGTTTCGAAGGCAAGGTGCGCGAGCTCACGGCCCCGCTCGCCCCCAGCCTGGTGCTGCCGCTCAACGTGCAGATGCCCGAGCAGATCGAGGCCGCCTTCGCCGCGATCCAGCAGCAGTGGGGCAGCCTCGATGTGTTGATCCACTGCCTCGCCTTTGCCGGCAAGGAGGAGCTGGTGGGCGACTACAGCGCCATCACTCCTGAAGGGTTCGGCCGGGCGCTGGAGGTGAGCGCCTATTCGCTCGCCCCGCTTTGCCGTTACGCCAAGCCCCTGTTCAATCCCGGTGCCAGCGTGATCACGCTCAGCTACCTGGGCGCCGAGCGGGCGATTCCCAACTACAACGTGATGGGGGTGGCCAAGGCGGCCCTGGAGGCCTCGGTGCGCTACCTGGCCGCCGAACTGGGTCCCGACAACCAAGTGCGGGTGAACGCGATCAGCGCCGGCCCGATCCGCACCCTGGCCAGCTCAGCGATCGGCGGCATTCTGGAGATGATCCACAACGTGGAGGAGAAGGCCCCGCTGCGTCGCACTGTCACCCAGGACGAAGTGGGCAGCGCGGCCGCTTTCCTGGCCAGCCCGCTGGCCAGCGGCATCACCGGCCAGGTGATCTATGTGGATGCGGGCTACTGCATCAATGGCATGTGAGCCCCCCCAGAAAGGGCCAACCGGCTGGCGAGGGGCAGCACCCGACAATGCAGAGCACTTGCCTGAGGGAGGGCAAGCTGTGCTGCAGCCGGGATCAGCCATGATTCGCCCAGGCCCAGGCAGTGACGAACGTGTCCGTATCCCGTTCCGGTTCCCTCCCCCTTCCTGGTTCCCTTGCCCGCAGCGGCGTGGTGCATCGGGTGACCGGTGAAACCGATGTGCGGGTGAGCCTGGATCTTGATGGCAGCGGCGCCTGCCAGGTGAGCACCGGGGTGCCGTTCCTGGATCACATGCTGCATCAGCTGGCCAGCCACGGCCTGCTCGACCTGGAGATCAGCGCCAACGGCGACACCCACATCGACGACCACCACACCAACGAGGATGTGGGCATCGCCGTGGGCCAGGCCCTGGCGCAGGCCCTTGGGTCACGCCGCGGCATCCATCGCTTCGGCCATTTCGTGGCGCCGCTTGATGAAGCGTTGGTGCAGGTGGCGCTCGATTGCTCCGGTCGCCCCCACCTCAGCTACGGGCTCACGATTCCGGCCCAGCGGATCGGCACCTACGACACTGAGCTGGTGCGGGAATTCTTTGTGGCGGTGGTGAACAACTCCGGCCTCACCCTGCACATCCGCCAGCTTGATGGCCTGAATTCACACCACATCGTGGAGGCCTGCTTCAAGGCGTTCGCCCGGGCGCTGCGGTTGGCGGTGGAGATCGACCCGCGCCGGGCTGGTGCGGTGCCGAGCAGTAAGGGGGTGCTGGAGCAGGCGGGCGCCGCGCCTTAACACTCCTTTACGTGATGATGGGAGCAACGCCGTCCGCTCGTCTGTTTCATGACCCTGGCCGCCAGCCGCCCTGACCATCCGGACGCACCGGATTCCGCCGCGAGCCCCACCACCTACGCCCGCGCCGATTGGGCCAGTGCCTTCCGCAACGTGGGCAGCGAACTCACGGCGGCACCGCTCAGCGCCAGCAAAGGCTCCATCCCCAGCGAGCTCAGCGGCACCCTCTACCGCAACGGACCGGGCCGGCTGGAGCGCGGCGGCCAGTGGGTGCACCACCCCTTCGATGGCGACGGCATGATCACCGCCGTGCGCTTCGACGGCGGTGGCGCCAGCCTCACCAACCGTTTCGTGCGCACGGAGGGTTGGCTGGCGGAGGAGAAGAAGGGCAGCTTCGTGTATCGCGGCGTGTTCGGCACCCAGAAGCCCGGCGGCCCCCTCGCCAATGCCTTCGACCTGCGGCTCAAGAACATCGCCAACACCCACGTGGTGCGGCTGGGCGACCGGTTGCTGGCGCTCTGGGAAGCAAGCCTGCCCCACAGCCTCGATCCCGACACGCTGGAGACCACCGGCCTCGAGCAGCTCGATGGCGTGCTGGCCGCCGGGGAGGCCTTCAGCGCCCACCCGCGCTTCGATCCCGGCCACCGGGGCGGCCCGCGCATGGTCACCTTCGGGGTGAAGGCGGGGCCCCGCAGCTCGATCCGGCTGATGGAGTTCGATGCCTCCAGCGGCGAGGGCGGAAGTGGCCGCCTGCTGGCCGATCAGACGCGCAGCTTCAAGGGGTTCGCCTTTCTGCATGATTTCGCGATCACCCCCAACTGGGCCGTGTTCCTGCAGAACGCCATGGCCTTCAACCCGCTGGGCTTCGTGTTCGGCCTGAAGGGGGCCGCCCAGTGTCTGGCCTCCAAGCCCGGAGAGCAGGGCCAGTTCTGGCTGATTCCCCGCTCCGGTGAAGGCGAGCCCCTGCAGGTGCAGGCGCCGGCCGGCTTCGTGTTCCACCACCTCAATGCCTTCGAGGATCCCAGCGCCGGTGCGGCCGGCCAGGTGGTGGTGGATTCGATCTACTACGACGACTTCCCCACGATCGGCCCGGACACCGACTTCCGCGCCGTCGACTTCAGCACCCTGCCGGTGGGCCAGCTGCACCGCTGCCGCATCGATCTGGCCACCGGTGCGGTGAGCAGTGAACGGCTGGAGGAGCGCTGCTGCGAATTCGCCATGGTGAACCCCGCCCGGGTCGGGCTGGATGCCCGTTATGCCTGGATGGCAGTCACCCACCGGGAGCGAGGCAACGACCCGCTGCAGGCGATCGAGAAGCTTGACCTGCACTCCGGCGAGCGTTGGGTCTGGAGCGCGGCGCCGCGGGGCTTCGTCAGCGAGCCGTTGATGGTGCCCCGTCCAGCCGTTGGCGCCGGGCCCGCCCTGGCGGAAGACGACGGCTGGATCCTCTGCGTCGTCTGGAACGGGGCACGCGCCGCCAGTGACCTGGTGATCCTGCGGGCCGACGATCTCACCGAGCAGGCGGTGATTCCGCTGCCGCTGGCGATCCCCCACGGGTTGCATGGCAGCTGGAGTGCGGCATGAACGCTCAGCCGCATCGTTTGGGTCTGGGCCGGATCCTGGTGATGGCCTGCCTGTGGCTGCTGGCCGCCGCCGCGCCGCTCACCTTCCAGCCGGCGGCCGCTGCTGCCGCCCTGTTTCACCTGGTGGGGCCGGTGCCGGCGGAGCTCGGCCTGCACGACGGGCACCTTTCTCCCTGCACGGCCCCCAGCCATTGCGTCCGCCAGGACTGGCCGCTGGCCGATCCGGTGGCCGGCCTGCGCCAGCTGATGCCGGTGCTGGCGGCCACGCCGGGGGTGACGGTGGAACGCTTCGATGAGCAACCGGGGGGTGCCTATCTCCACGCCACCGCTGAGAGCCGTCTGTTCGGCTTCATCGACGACCTCGAGCTGGCGGCCGACGCCCGTAGTGGCGTGCTGCAGCTGCGCTCGGCTTCCCGCCTCGGGGATTCAGACCTTGGCGTGAACCTGGCCCGGCTGGAGAGCCTGAAGCAGGCCCTCGAGGCCGGGATCAGCCCCGCTGCTGCCGGCTGAGGGTGGCGGCGGAGAACACATGACCCTTTTCGGCGGCAATCAGCACCACCGCAGCGGAATCGGCGGCCCCGTCGACCCTGGCCTTGAGCGCGGGATCGCCTTCCACCTGCAGCAGGAACGCGGTCAACTGAGCTTTGGACATGGTCTCTGACGGCAATTGGCCTGCCTCCGTCCTACTCGGGGGTGCCGAGCGGCTCAGGCCGCGGCAGCGGCGGCAGCGGTGGTGGGTTCAGACGTGAGCGGGGCACCGTTGGTGGTGGTGTCAGCGGCAGTCGGCCAGCCTCCCGTGGGTTCGGTGCGGTTTCCGGGCCCACCACTTCCACGGCGGAGCGCTCCACCAGCAGCCGGAAGCGCAGCGGCTGCCGCGCGTTGATCAACCGTTGCAACTCGGCCACCTGCTTCGGGGTGGGCTGGTCGGGCTCGACGGTGCGCAGCATCAGCCGGATCAGCGGTGGGTTCTGGGCCCAGTCGATCAAAAGGCTATCCAGCCTGGCGTTCTGACCCACGGTCACCGTTTCCCGCACCAGCAAGCGCTCGATCGTTTCGGTGATCTCCCGTTTCAACACCTGTTCCCGTGCGCTGCGCACCAGATCGATGAAGCCACCGCTCAGGGGCACCACCAGCAGGGCGGTCAGCCCGAGACTGACCACACTCAGCCGGCTGCGGCGGGCGTAGTGGCGAAAGCCGGGGCCCCATTTGGCCAGCATCGCCAGGCAGCCGCTGAGGATGCCGAACAGGTTGGTGAGATACAGCAGGCCGGCGCCGCGGGCGTGGTCCCACTCGCCGGCGGAGAGCAGCAGGCCCAGCACGCACACGGGGGGCACCAGGGCCACGGCGATCGCCGTTCCCGCCATGGACGACACCGCTTCGCTGCGCAGACGGGCATAGACGGCGATGACGCCGGCCACCAAGGCGATGCCCAGGTCGAGCAGGCTCGGCGCCGTGCGGGCCATCACCTCGCTGCCGAAGTCGGGAAGGCCGGCCAGCCGCCCGAGCAGCAGCGACAGCCCCACGCTGAGCAGTGCTCCCACCAGCAGGGTGAACAGGCCACGACCCACCAGCTTCAGCCGCCCCCGCAGGATGCCGAAGGCGGTGGCCCGCAACGGCGTGATCCACGGGGCGATGATCATGGCGCCGATCACCACCGCAGCACTGTTGCTGAGCAGCCCGAGCGTGGCGATCGCCGTCGCCCCGAGTGTCAGCACCACGAACACCTCATCGAGGCCAGCGTCGCGCTCGAAATCCACGATCAACTGGCGCACATGCCGGCGCTGCGCGCACTGAACCTGCGTCAGGCCTTCAGGTGGGGAGCAGGGGCTGAGGCGGTTCACGGCGGTGGCCGGGAACACCGGTCAGAAGGGGAGACCCCGCTGAAACGGCGGGTTGGTGGCGTTCAGCGGCCCGTTGCCACCTGCCTGTGCTCGTCTGTCTCCGCCGTCTGCTCGTACTCGCACGCCCGGGGCGTCAGGCGTTGCCGAAGGCCACCTGGCAGGCGGCGTTGAGCAGTTCAGCCTCCGACGCGCTCTGGGGCTGGCGGCCATCCAGCAGGCCAGCGTTGCAATCGGCGTTGAGCTGGTAGGTGCCGCCGTCGGTGGTGACGGCGAAGCTCACCACCGAGCTGCTGGTTGGCACCACTGAAGCGAAGATCAGCTGGTAGTTGCTGTTCGGCACCAAGATGGTGGTCTGGTTGGCGCTGATGGCCGAATTGACGGCGTTGTTGATGATTGAAGCGGTGGCAAGGGTGGCGATGCCCCAGGTGGCCGCACGGGCACCCCACCAGCCCCACGTCGGTGTGTTCCAACCGCCATACCAGCCGTAGTTCCACGGCCGCGCCACGCCCCAGCCAGCCCGCGCCCAGCCGGCATTGACGTTCACATTGTTGATGTTGACGCGCCGGTTCCAGTTGGCGTTGACGTTGGCGTTGCGGTTGACGTTACGGTTGATATCGCGGTTGACGTTGACATTTCGATTGACGTCCCGATTCACGTCCCGATTGATGTTCCGGTTGTTGTCGAGGTTGCGATTGCCGGCGACAGCGTTGCCGCTGGGCCGGTTGAGCGAGGGGTTCGCGCCCGGTTGACGCACCTGGTTGCTCCAGCCGCCGCTGGGCCTGGAGGATCCCCGGCTGAGACCACTGCCAGAGCTGCTGAAGCCTGTGTTGGCCCGGCCACCACCGCCAGCACCGCCACCGCCGCTGCGGAAGTTGCCACCACCGCCACGGGAACCACTGCCACCGCGGGAACCACCGCCACCGCCCCTTGAGCCGCCACCGCCACGGGAACCACCGCCCGCACCGCGGGCGATCAGTTGTGTGGGGCTGGTGCCCGCTGGGGGATCAAAGGCGAAGCCTGCGCCGGCGGGCAGCGTGATCACGCCGGCCAGCAGCAAAGCCAATCCTGCGAGGTGCTTCATTTCAGGACCAGATCACAACCGTCGTCGTAGCAACTGGCATTGGTGCGGCCGTTGCTGTCGAAGTGCACCCGCACCAGATCTCGCCCTGCCATCAGTTCGGGCCGGCCTTCCTTCACGCTGTTGAGGTAGTTGGGATTGACGACGCACAGATCACGGCCGTTGAAGCAGACCGTGTTGGCGGAAAACCGAGCTGACGCACTCTGCAGTTGCTTCCACTGCTTGGAGTCGGCGTCGTAGAGCTCCATCTTCAGCGGCGTGTCGGTGACGCGGACCGTTTTTGTGATGGCGCCGATGCGATGCCGGTACAGGGTGACGCGGTCGAAATCCTCTGCTTCCACAGTGCAGGCCTGTGGGTCGGCCCCCATCAGGCTGCAGGTGGTGGTGAGCTTGTAGAGCACCTCGGCGCGGGTGGGCGCCGGCGCGGCCAGCAGGGCGAGCGCGCAGCTCGCCAAGGCTCCGCTGATCAGAAAGGGCGTTTTCAGGAACATCGGTGCAGCGACCTTCATGGAGCGTCCATAGGGGACGACCGCAGGGAGTGTCGGTGTGGTGAGTGGATGCCTCACTGTGAACGTGGCGGCAACACCGCCGCCACGCACTGAAAGTGTCCGCAACATTCCGACGCATGCCAGCCGTCGCTGCCGTTTTCGCCAGCCCATCGCGGGCTGGTGGCGGGAGAGCGGCGGCCAGCGGCAGCTGGAGCAGAAGCAGCGCCAGCTCGGTGGCGGAGAGCCCCAACCCCAACGCGAACATCAGCGCGAACAGGGTGACGAGCAGCACCAGCGCCACGACCGGATTCACTGCGGCCTCGCACCGACGATCAACAGGACCAGGGCGATGCTGCCGATCAGGGTGAGGGCCACGGCGGTGGCGATTCCGATCGAGGTCTGATCGAGGTAGACGAAGTCGTCGCGTTTAAGCCGCTTGAGCGTGCGCAGATGTTCCCGCGCGGCGGCGGCCATGGCCAGGATGCCGGTGAGCACGAAGCCGATCGCCACCAGCCGCACGCCGAGGCCGGCATGGGCGGGGCCCTCGACGCGGCTGGTGTTGATGGCGCCGATGATTTTGTCGAGGCCGAAGCCGAAGCTGATCAGCGCCAGGCAGGTGCGGATCCAGGCCATCAAGGTGCGCTCTGCCGCCGCCCGGTTGCGTTCCTTGGCCAGCTCGTTGGTGAGATTGACCGCCATCAGGGCTGCAGCAGCGGCCCGAGCTGGGGCAGCAGCGCCGCCAGGGCGCGGCCCCGGTGGCCGAGGCGGCGCTTCGTGTCGAGGTCCATTTCGGCGAAGGTGAGGCCGGCCTCCGGCACCAGAAACACGGGGTCGTAGCCGAAGCCGCCGCTGCCGCGCGGCGCCGTGAGAATCTCCCCCGGGCAGACCCCTTCCACCGCGAGCACGATGTGGCCGCTGGGGTTGGCCAGGGCCAGGGCGGCGGTGAAGCAGGCGCGGCGGTTGGCGGCGGGATCCTGCCCGGTGCGTTCGTCCAGTTCCCGCAGCAGCCGGGCGATGCGCTCGCTGTCGCTGGCGGCGTAGCGGGCTGAATGGATGCCGGGGGCGCCGCCGAGCGCCTCCACGCCCAGGCCCGAGTCGTCGGCGAGCGACCAGTGGCCGGTGGCCAAGGCCACCGCTTCGGCCTTGAGGCGGGCATTGGCGGCGAAGCTGTCGCCCGTTTCCTCTACCTCAAAGCCGCTGGGCTGGGGGCGTACATCAAGCGGCGGCAGGCCGGCGGCGCGGGCCGCCTCGCCGTTGAGGGCGGCGTTGAATTCCCGCAGTTTGCCGGCATTGCCGCTGGCCAGCACCAGCACGGTGGAGGGGGTGGCGTGTGGGTCGGTTGGCAGGGCGGTGGGTGTCATGCCGCCTCCGCGTACTGCTGCGCCCAGGCGAGCACGGCGGCCACCCGCTCGGGGCTGGGGCCTTCGCAGTAGAGGCGCAGCAGCGGTTCGGTGCCGGAGAAGCGCAGCATCAGCCAGTGGCTGGCGCCGAGCCGCAGCTTCACGCCATCGGTGCGGATCACCTCCAGCACCGGCGCGCCCGCCACGTCGGTGGGAGCGGCATCGGCCAGCTGGCGTTCCAGCCGCTGACGGGTGGCCATGTCCCGCAGCCGCAGGTCGAGGCGGTCGTAGGTGCCGGCGCCGCCATGGGCCTCGCGCAGTTGATCGAGCCGCTCGCCCAGCGGCAGCCCCCCTTCCACCACCGCTTCCACCACCAGCAGGGCCACGAACAGGGCATCCCGCTCCGGCAGGTGCATGCCCAGCCCCACCCCACCGGATTCCTCCCCGCCGATCAGTACATCGCCGCTCAGCATCTCGGCGGCGATGTACTTGAAGCCCACCGGCTTTTCGATCACGCGGCGGCCGAGGCCTTCGGCCACCTGCTGCATCAGGTCGGAGCCGCTCACGGTTTTCACCACGGCGCCGGGCAGGCCGCGGGCGCGGGCCAGGTGATCGATCAGCAGCGGCATCAGCAGCTGGGTGCTGCAGTAGCGGCCCTGTTCGTCGATGGCGGCGATGCGATCGCCATCGCCATCGAACACGATGCCCAGGGCCGGCCGGCCCGCGGCCGTGCTGGCGCGCACCGCTGCGATCAGTTCGCCCAGGTAGGGCTCCAGCGGTTCGGGGGGATGGCCGCCGAACAGCGGATCGCGGTTGGAGCGGATCTCCTGGATGTCGCTGGTTCCGGGCACCTCAGAGGCCGCGGCAGGCGGGTGGCCCAGCAGCGCTGGCAGGCCACCGGCGGCCGAGCCGTGCATCGGATCCACGATCACGGCCATGCCCAGCCGCGCCAGCCCTTGGCGCAGGGCGCTGGTGTCGACCAACTTGCGCAGCCCCGCCAGGTAGCCGGCCCAGCCATCGAAGCGGGGGGTATCGCCGCTGATCGGCACGGTGATGCCGCCGGCCTCCAGGCGCTTCTCCACCCTTGCGGTGAAGTCGCCTTCCACCGAGCCGCCGAAGTGGCCCTTGATCTTGAGCCCGAGCCATTCGGGCGGGTTGTGGCTGGCGGTGATCACCAGGGCGCCCAGGGCACCGCGTTCCACCACGGCCCAGCTGCAGGCGGGGGTGGGCACGGGCGTGTCGGTGAGCAGCGGCTCGAGGTCGGCGCCGCGCACTGCGGCGGCAATGGCTTCGGCCAGCTCGGGTGCGAGGAAGCGGCGGTCGTAGCCGATCACCACCTCGCGGCTATTCAGGCCCGGCGGGGCGGAATGCTCCAGCTCGCGGGCGGCGGCGGCGGCCACCGGCAACAGCCGCTCCACCGTGATGTCGACGCCGAGGATGCCGCGCCAGCCATCGGTGCCGAACCGGATCGGGCTGGGCTCCAGGGGCAGGGGGGCGGACGCCATGGGGTGGAGGGGAAGTGCCAGGGTCGTAGCAGCGTGACGCATCCAGCGGGGCGGAGCGCGTGCCGGCCTCTGGGCAGGCCACCGTCCCCTTTAGCTTGGCCGCATGCCTTCTGCCCACCCCGATCGGGTGCTCACCGACCGGTTGCTGCGCAGCTGGGTCCGCTGCCGCCGCCGCGCCTGGCTCGACCGCCATGGCCCGCAGGAACGGCGCCTCTGGACGGCCCACCGCACGCTGCAGCTCGACGACCAGCAGCGCTGCTTCGTGCAGTTGCTGGGCCGCAAGCCCTTGCGGGGCGAGGCGGGTTGCGCCGCCGCCGCGCCCGCCGTGGTGGGGCTGCGGCTGGCCGGCGACGGTCCGGGCGGGTTGGCGCTGCAGGCTCACCCGCCCCTGCTGCTGCGCACCACCGGCAGCAGCCGCTGGGGCGCCCATGCCTATCTGCCGGTGATGGCCCGCCACGGCAGGCGGCTTACGCGTGAGCATCGCCTGCTGATGACGCTCTGGGGCCGGCTGCTGGGGAACCACCAGCACGCCGTCGTGGGCCAGGGCCTGGTGCTGGCCCACGGCGGCGGCGGGCTGGAGCAGGAACACCTGGCGCTGGGCCCGGGGCTGCAGCGCCAGCTCGACGACAGCTTGCCGAAGCTGGCGGAAGACCTGCAACGGCACCAGCCGCCGCCGCTGGTCAACGACCGCAAGAAATGCGTGCTCTGCTCCTGGCGGGGCCTGTGCGACCAGGAGGCGGCGCAGCAGGGCCACCTCAGCGAGGTGAGCGGCATCGGCGGTAAACGCCGCGAGCTGCTGCTGGATCTCCATGTGGGCGGTGTGGCGGATCTGGCGGCGGCCGACCCTGGCGCCCTGGCCGATGCGCTGGAGGTGCACGGCGAGCAGCACCGCGAGGTGGCCGAGCGGCTGGTGGCCCAGGCGCGGGTGCAGCGCGACGGCGCCCCGCAGCGAATCGCGCCTCTCCCTGGCCAGCCGTTGCTGGCGCTGCCGGAGCTGGCCTCAGCTCCCGGCGTGCTCGTCTACGACATTGAATCCGACCCAGACGCCCGCGACGACTTTCTGCACGGCTTCCTGCGGATCGAGCGGCAGGCTGACGGTGGCTGGCCCATGGCCGCTGCTACCGGCAGCCGTTACCAGCCGCTGCTGGCCCTGCATGAGCATGGTGAATCCCTGCTGTGGCAGCGCCTGCGGCGGGTGCTGGCGCGCAGCCCGGGTTGGCCGCTGCTTCACTACGGCGAAACCGAGGCGGTGGCGCTGCTGCGGCTTGCCCAGCGCCAGGGTGCCAGCGAATGGGAGGTGGCGGCGCTGCGGGCGCGGCTGGTGGATCTGCACGTGCGCCTGCGGCGCCACTGGCTGCTGCCGGTGAGCAGCTACGGGCTCAAGGGCGTGGCCGGCTGGCTCGGCTTCCGCTGGAGCCAGAAGGGGGTGGATGGAGCCCGCTGTCTGCTGTGGTGGCGCCAGTGGCGCGGCGATGGCACCGCTTCAGGCCGCGGCAGCCACCACAACCTGCGTTGGATCCTCCGCTACAACCACGACGACGTCCGGGCCACCTGGGCGGTGGCCTGCTGGCTGCTGGAGCAGGACCAACCGCCCGCCGGCCAGGACCCGCCGGCCCCGCTGCTTCCTTAGAGCTTGCCCGCCCCGCCGCCGGCGCCCACCGGCGGGGCCACAAACGCCTC
>ERZ888423.2547-NODE-2547-length-13362-cov-8.978733_pt1 | contig 13362 bp, 11 predicted proteins | sample MGYA00520523_ERZ888423 | MGnify/ENA primary metagenome ERZ888423 (study PRJEB32303, sample SAMEA104408611) | aquatic metagenome | biome: Brackish water; feature: Pelagic; material: water | place: Baltic Sea | collected 2014-06-08T10:24:00 | depth 30,27 m ...
CAGAGCAGACCTCAACTACGCCAATACTGTTTTATTAGATGCTGCAATGGCGGATGTATTCACGCCGCCTGTGGCCAGTAGAATATTTGCCTATAGCCACTTGGCGCACTACATTAGCTTTCAAGGGGCGTCAAAAGAATCATTGCCTGAGATTACACAGCACATCCATGGACTAGAAGAATTTCAACTACCCGATAAACAAGGCGTTGATCCTCAACTCGCAGCCCTATTTGCCTTTTCTAAAATGGGTAAAAAACTCATTTATTCCGAGCAATTTTTTGTGGACTTAGACTCAGTACTTATCCAACGGGCCAAAAAAAACAACTTCACGGATCATGAGATTGAACAATCGCGGGAATTTGCCCGTGGTATCCATGAACAGTTAGCTCAATGGGTAGACCAAGATCAATATATCCAAACACGCACGTATCCCCGTTTTACGAGCACAAAAAAACCTCAGAATTGGCGTGAAACCCCGCCTGATTATGAGTCAGCACTAGAGCCTTATTGGGACCACATAAGACCGCTTGTCATTGACAGTCTCAGTATTTATGAGCCCCGACCACTCCCTGAGTACAGCACCGATAAAAATTCTGATTTTTATGCTATGGTCCATGAGGTTTATGCCGAATCACGAAATGAGGAGAAAGAAAAAATCGCCTGGTTTTGGGATTGTAACCCGGTACTGACCATCCACCAAGGGCATATGATTCAAACCATTCACAAATACAGCCCTCCTGGGCATTGGCTCAACATCGTAACCCAAGTGACCGAGCAGAACAATTCAGACTATGCAAAAGCGACTCAAGCCTACACCTACGTCGCTACGGCAATGTTTGATGCCATTATTGCCGTATGGCACTACAAGTTCAAGACTGATTTGGTCAGACCGATAACGTATATCCAAGAATTTATTGATCCTCATTGGGAACCGATTTTACAAACCCCCCCTTTTCCTGAATACACCAGTGGTCATAGTGCAATTTCTGGAGCAGCAGCCACCGTACTTTCTGGATTATATGGCGCAGACAGTGGATTTCACGATACAACCCAACTCAGATTTGGACTTGAAGAGCGCAGCTTTACAAAATTTATGGACGCTGCATATCAGGTCAATCTGAGTCGTTTTTATGGAGGTATCCACTACAAACCAGGGGTTGAAGAGGGCGGCAAACAAGGCGCCCATATCGGACAACTCATTTTGAATCGATTTATCAATTAACTCATGTTCAACCAAACACGTATATTTATTTTCTTGGCCTTGACATTAATTGCCTGTAATGATCAAGAGGAACATTCAAATAGTGATGCAGTGCCGCCACTTTTTGAATTTTTAGGACCAGAAGTAACGAATATAGATTTCGTTAATCAAATCGGTGAAAATGAAAAGTTTAACATCCTGCTTTACGAAAATCTGTATAATGGCGGTGGCGTTTCAGTAGGAGATATCAATAATGACGGGCTTGATGACCTCTATTTCTCAGGCAACACTGCGTCAAATAAACTCTATTTAAATCAGGGAAATTTTGAATTCAAAGACATCACTGATTTTGCTGGAGTATCGGGTGAGGGCGGTTTTAAAACTGGGGTTTCAATTATAGACATCAACCAAGACGGATTCTTGGATATTTATGTTTGTCGCTCCGCTCTTGCCTCGCCTAGAATGCGTGCTAATGTTCTTTACATCAATAATGGTGATTTGACCTTTACCGAAATGGGCAGTGTGTATGGCATTGATGATGAGAGTTACTCAGCGCAAGGCTATTTTCTAGATTCCGATTTGGATGGAGATCTAGACTTGTATTTAATCAATCACCCTAATGATTGGAAAGAGTCTAATGCCATTAATTTAATGCGAGATAACAATGGCGAACTTAAGCGCGCCTTACCAATGGGTTATCAATATATTTCTGATCGGTATTATGAAAATGTTAATGGCAAGTTTGTTGAAAAATCCGAAAGCGCTGGGATACTCAACAACTCATTTAGTCACAGCGCAGTTGTAGCCGATTTTAACCAAGACCATCTGCCTGATTTATACATATGTAATGATTACATAGGCCCTGACCAATTATTGATTAACCAAGGAAACCACACTTTTATTGATAAATGGACAGACTATTTCTCCCATACTTCCTTCTCATCAATGGGTTCCGATTATGCGGATGTAAATAATGATGGAGGGTTTGACTTGTTCACTTTAGATATGTCTCCAAAAAATAACTTTCGTAGGAAGATGATGTCTATGGCCCAGAACTATGACAAATTTGAAGTGATGACGCAATATGGTTTTGGCGCTCAATTCCCCATAAATTCGATGCAAATTAATAGAGGAAATGGTAAATTTTCTGATTTATCCTTTGTGGATTTGGTCGCTCAAACCGAATGGAGCTGGAGTGTTTTGTTAGCAGATTTTGACAATGATGGAAATAAAGACATTCATATAACCAACGGATATGTCCGAGACATCACAAACAATGATTATCGCCAGTACGAATTTGATGGTTTAAAGAGGAGGATGGCTGCCAAAGAATTGAGTCTGTTGGAGTGGATTCAATTCATACCAAGTGATCCTGTACGATCATTCTTATTCCGCAATAAGGGAGAATTAAGATTCGAGGATAAAAGTGCCGACTGGAATAGCGGGCCTGAAGCTTTCTCTAGTGGTTCTGCCTATTCAGACTTAAATAACGATGGATACATTGATTTGGTTGTAAATAATGTAAACGCAGCGCCATTTATCATGAAAAACTCGGGCGAAAAAAATTACGCAAATCACTGGTTATCAATTGTATTTGATAATGAATCATTACCCTTTGCTTATGGATGTAAGGCTGAATTAATTCTTGACAATGGAGCTTCACTTTATGAAAGTTATCAACCTACCAGAGGTTTTTATTCCTCATCCCAACACAAATTACATTTTGGTTTAGGAGCGGATCTAAAACCCATAGCGCTCGAAATTACTTGGCCTGATCAAACCCGTCAAAGATGGACCGATTTACCATTGGATTCTATATTGACTGTAAGTAAAAACCCAAATTTAGCGCAAATCACGGGCAAAGGACGCGACAAAAAATCAACTTATTTTACCCAGCAAAATAATTTGATCACTGAAGAATTCAGTCACACTGAAAATGCATTTATCGACTTTAAGGGACAACTCCTATTACACAAAAAACTCAGCGATCAAGGCCCTGCTGCTGCCGTAGGCGATGTCAACAAGGATGGTCTGGAGGATATTTACATCGGGGGGGCGGCCTACGAAAGTGGTCGTCTTATGATTCAAAAACCTGGAGGCCGATGGCAAAAATCATCCACTGTTTTTGAAGCCGACAAAGCCAGTGAAGATGTAGACGCCCTATTTTTTGATGCCGATGGCGATGGCGATATGGATCTTTATGTCGTTAGTGGAGGCAATGAATTTCCCTTAAACGATGTTCGCTTACAAGATCGACTTTATATCAACGATGGGACAGGAAACTTCGTGCGGGACAAAAAGGCCATACCCTCAGTTTATCATTCGGGCGGCGTAGTGGTGCCTTTTGATCATGATAGAGATGGGGATGTCGATTTATTTGTAGGCAGCTATGTCACCCCAGGCCGTTATCCTGAAATGCCCCAAAGTACACTTCTTGAGAATAACAATGGCCAATTTACAGATCAATCCAACAATTGGTTTTCTGAAAATTCATCTATTGGGATGATCAATGATGCCGTTTTTACCGATTTAAACAATGATGGCACTCCTGAATTAGTCTTGTCTGGTGAGTGGATGCCCATAACAATTTTAGGACTTGAAAATGGAAAGTGGGCTGATCAAACATCGTCGTATGGTCTGGATAAAAATATCGGTTGGTGGCATTCTGTCTCTGCGATGGATGTGAATGGGGACGGTTATCAGGACCTTATCGCGGGTAATTTAGGATTGAATTCAATTTTCAAGGCCTCTGCCAAAGAACCTACAACCCTTTATTATAAGGATTTCGACAACAACAAAAGTATCGACCCCATTCTTTGTACTTATGTCGAAGGGGAAAGTTATCCTATTTTAAATCGAGATCGATTATTAAATCATATGGTGTTTTTGAAAAAGCGTTTTACGCGTTATGCCCCCTATGCCCGGGCGAAAATCGAGGATATATTTACCGAGGCTGAGTTAAAAGATGCGGGGTACCTCGAGGCAAATAATTTTGAGCATACGGTGTTTATCAATAATGGAAAAGGGGGATTTGAGACGCAATCCTTACCCTTTGAAACACAATGGTCAGTTTTAAATACTGCCATTTCATGGGATTTAGACGGGGATGGCACAACTGAAGTCATTGTCGGGGGTAATTATTACGGGACTGATGCAGAGTTCAGTCGCTATGACGCCTCCATAGGAACAGCTCTAAAATGGAATGGAACTCATTTCGATGTGATTCCGGCTAAGGACACAGGACTGATGTTAGATGGAAATTTAAGACATTTAAAACCGATCACTATAGACGGCGAACAAAAACTGCTCGTCATTAGAAATAACGAGCAGTTTAGTTTATTTGGCAACAATAAGGCGAACTGAGCGGTAATCCTCAAACCTCGACCTAAGACTTAACAGAATTCGTCGAAAGCACTTTTTAGGTTAGCCGCGATCATTTCGGCACTGCGCCCTTCGATGTGGTGTCGCTCTAACATATGCACTAATTCCCCGTCTTTAAACAAAGCGATTGACGGCGAAGAGGGCGGAAAAGGAACCATAGCAGCACGCGCTGCATCAACGGCTTCAAAATCTACTCCTGCGAATACAGTCGTCAAATGATCGGGCTTTTTATCGTTCATTAAAGACATTTTTGCCCCAGGACGCGCATTGGCAGCAGCACAACCACAAACGGAATTCACCACGACTAAAACAGTGCCTTCTTGATCAATGGCCGCATGAACCTCATCGGCAGTAAATAACTCTTTAAACCCGAAAAGACTTAAGTCTTCACGCATTGGCTTAACAATTTCAGCTGGATACATATTTTGGATTTTTTCTGTGTAACAATTTTGTGTCAAAGATAATTAATAAATCACTTCTGACCTCATCAAATCAGCAGAGTCCCCTATACAGATAAGGAATCTCTTATATGTTCGAAATTCCTATCTTTGGTGGCTTGTAAAACTGCTCTTTTTCGACTATGATCCGTTGGTTTTTAGGTATTCTTGGTATGGTATACTTCCGCTGGCCGGGGGCTATATTGGGATTTATTATCGGGAATATCATCGACAATATGAATGCGGGTAAAATTTATCCCGGACGAGGCGGCTCCTTTGGACGCCCCACAAGACAAAATATCCCTGCCGAGTTTGAACTTAAACTTTTGGCCTTGGCTTCGGTCGTGATAAAAGCCGATGGAAAGGTAGAACAAAGCGAACTCGATTTTGTGCGCCGCTACTTTGTGCAGGCTTATGGAAAAGAGCGCGCTAACACAACCTTTCGACTATTTAATGAAGAAATAAAGAAATCTGGCGTTTCAGGCAGCGCAATTGCCCTGGAACTAAAGCGTGTTTTGACCTATGAAACACGACTACAAGTACTTCACTTTCTCTTTAGCGTAGCCAATGCAGACGGTCTTGTTTCGGAATCAGAGGTGACACAACTCGAAAACATAGCCCGGGCGTTCTCCATTAACCTCCAGGATTTTGGCAGTATAAAGGCCATGTTTTTTGACAACCCAGATCGTGCATACGAGATACTTGAGGTCCCTAAAACGGCCTCGGTTTCTGACATTAAAAAAGCCTACCGCACTATGGTAAAGAAATACCATCCGGATAAGCTTCAAGATATGGATGAAGCCTATCGCAAAGGGGCTGAAGAAAAATTCCGTGCCGTTCAACAGGCTTATGAGCGCATTCAAAAAGAGCGCGGCTTCTAAATTTTATCCCAATACGACTTTAGTCCAAAAAATAGTGTTTTTGGGTCATTTTTGATAAAATATTCTGCTTTTTAAGCATTTATCGTAAATAAATCGCCATAACGACACATTTTACCTGCTGTTTTTATTTCAATTTATATTTAAAATTCGATCGTATTTACTTATTTCTTTAACTGTAATTTTAGTCTTGTCTAAAAATTTATTTATATTTGCCTTATAATGACGCGTGCCGAAGAAAACTACCTCAAAGCTATGTATCAGCTATCCGCTGGTAAGAACCAGCGCGTGAGCACCACTGCCCTGGCTGAACGCTTAGAGACCAAGCCCTCTTCTGCCACGGACATGTTGCAAAAACTCCATGACAAGTCCATGGTTAAATATACCCGATACAAAGGCGCGCAGCTTAGCCCCGAGGGGCGACATATTGCCAGCCAAATTGTACGCAAACACAGACTCTGGGAGGTGTTTCTTGTAGAGAAACTCGCTTTTGGCTGGGATCAGGTACACGATATTGCAGAACAATTAGAACACATCAAGAGTCCCGATCTTGTCGAACGGCTTGATGCGTTTTTAGGTTGTCCCAAGGTCGATCCCCACGGAGACCCTATCCCAGATGACAAAGGCAATATCGAGCAAATCAATAAAATCCTACTCTGTGAACAAGAGCCAAATAGTCGATGTGTTCTCATGGGTATAAAGGATACGGATGATGCCTTCTTAAAATATCTGAGTCAAAAAAATATTAAATTAGGGAGTTTAATCACAGTCCTTGACAAAGAGCCGTTTGATGAATCCATGACTGTAGTCATTGACCAAAAAACCCATTTTATATCAAAAATAATTTCAACCAATATTTATGTACAGCCTCGTTAAAATATTAACCCTATCTCTATTCCTTATTGGGTCGGCTACGGCAGTGGCGCAACAGACAAATCCCTCTAAAACGCCCCAAGGAACTCCTCTAGAGAATAGTCCTGAGACGACGACTGACCACAGCATCATAACCGATCGCCCGGATGCCACAGAGTCGCCAAATACGGTTGAACCTGGGTTTATTCAAATCGAGACCGGTGCCTATTACACGCGATTTGAAGAAAACGGCACCACCGCAGAAACTTTGGGTTACAACACGACCCTCGCGCGCATCGGACTGCTCGAAAATCTCGAATTACGTCTGGGGGTTAATTATGAGGACAATCGGTTGACCTCTAAAATGGGCGCCACAGAAGTTTCTTCGGACTTTAAAAGCTTCACCCCAATGCTGGCAGGGATCAAAATAAATCTTTTCGAAGGCCGCTCCGGAACAGACTTTGGATTTTTAGGACATCTCTACCTCCCATTTAGCACCAGTACCCCCGAAGGCATGACTCCCGAATCTCAAACAACTGGTGCAGATTTTCGATTTTCAGTGGGCCACGAGCTCTCGGATCGGTCAGGAATTGCTTATAATTTAGGCGGTCAGTGGTCTGGTGACCATACCGGAATGGCTTTTGTTTACACTGTGGCCTACGGTTATGCCCTAAGCAATCATATTGGTGCCTATGTAGAGCTCTATGGGGACGCCCCTGAACATTCTGCGGCGAATCATTATTGGGATGCTGGGTTTACGTATTTAGCAGGATGGAATCTACAATATGACATTACGTTCGGGCGCAGCATTACTGAGGGTCAAGATCTACTTTTGAGTGCTGGCCTGAGTTATAAGTTTGCCTATTAACGCAACAGAATTTTTATATCGAGCCAAATTTGATTTGAGTGACGCGCTAATAAAAAATAATTCGAACATAAAATCTTAATCGATAGAACCTATGGACAGTGTGATTGCATATCTCGAACAGATCGACCCAGTCATGGCCGCCTTATATGCTGGACTATTTACTTGGGGGCTTACCGCTTTGGGCGCCTCATTTGTCTTCTTTTTTAAATCAATGAATCGTGCCGTCCTGGACGGGATGCTGGGATTTACCGGGGGCGTTATGGTCGCGGCGAGTTTTTGGAGTTTGCTCGCACCAGGCATCGAGATGAGCCCGGGTGAAGGATTTGATAAGGTATGGCCATCGGCCATCGGATTTTTTTTGGGCGCGCTATTTATTTTTGGCCTGGACAAAATCTTACCTCATGTTCACATTAACTTTAAAGACAGTCAAAGTGAAGGTCTCAAAACCCCATGGCATCGGACGACACTCTTAACATTGGCCATTACCCTTCACAATATTCCAGAAGGTCTGGCCGTGGGCGTTTTGTTCGGAGGGGTTGCTGCTGGTTTTGATGGCGCGTCTATCAGTGCCGCAGTTGCTTTAGCTCTAGGGATCGGGTTACAGAATTTCCCCGAAGGTATTGCCGTAGCGATGCCCCTGAGGAGAACTGGGGTAAGCCGAAAAAAGAGTTTTATGTTTGGACAAGCCTCAGCCCTTGTTGAACCTATTTTTGCCGTTCTGGGCGCTTGGGCCGTTTTAACGTTTCAACCCATTCTTCCCTACGCCTTAGCCTTTGCGGCAGGCGCTATGATTTTTGTGGTTATTGAAGAAGTCATTCCTGAAACTCAGATGGACAAAAATACCGATATTGCCACGATGGGTTTTATCGGTGGTTTTATCATGATGATGACTTTAGATGTGGGCTTGGGTTAATGACACTGACAATCGTCTGAACCACATTTTGTTTTTCCTCCGTCTAGTGTGCCCAGTGATTTTTTGCGTGAATCCGTGATCGGAATCCAAATAAACTTGCGCAGTAAAAATAACAATGCGGCTAAAAAGGTGAGGCCAACAAGTACATTTTGGAAGTCCATTAGTTTAAGATTTGATACGTGATGAATGCCACGACATAGGCTAAGGTAGTCATAAATATCAACTGTCCTGCAGGCCACACCCAGCTATTGGTTTCTTTGCGTACCACAGCCAAAGTACTCATGCATTGCATGGCAAAAGCATAAAACAACAGCAACGAAACGCCGCTCGCAAAATTAAATCGCGGGGTACCAAGCAGTGGATGAACTTCAGCCGCCATCCTATTGCGTATGGTTTGCTCATCGTCATTGCCTACGCTGTAAATTGTGGCCAATGTCCCCACAAATACTTCACGAGCGGCAAACGAACTGACAATCGCAATCCCTATTTTCCAGTCATAACCCAGCGGGCTCACGATCGGTTCAATGGCTTTGCCCATTATTCCGATATAAGAATGTTCTAATTGAAAGGACTCAATTGCGGCGTTGCGCGCTGCAACACTTAGCGTATTGTCTGGATTTCGTTGATCGATAATCTCGGGGGCGTGATTAAATTCTCCTGGTCCATATGAGGCCAAAACCCAGAGGACTATAGAAATGGCGAAAATTATTTTTCCCGCACCAAAAACAAAGGACTTTGTTTTTTCTACCATGGTAATTAAAACATTTTTGGCCATTGGGAGCTTGTAGTTCGGCATTTCAATAACAAAAAATGAGCGTGACGGTACTTTGAGGAATCGATCGAGTAAAAATGCGGCGAATATGGCCGAGGCAAAACCTAAAAAATACAAGAAGGTCAAGGTTAGTCCTTGCAGTGAAAAAAGGCCCAAGACTCTTTGCTGCGGAATAATCAATGAAATGATAATCAAGTAGACGGGCAGACGGGCAGAACAGGTGGTAAATGGTGTTACCAAAATAGTAATCAACCGTTCCTTCCAGTTTTCAATATTTCGGGTCGCCATAATGGCGGGGATGGCACATGCGGTTCCTGAAATCAACGGAACAACACTTTTTCCGCTCAAGCCAAACCGACGCATAACCCGGTCCATTAAAAAGACCACACGGCTCATATATCCTGTTTCTTCGAGTATGGCAATGAACAAAAATAAAAAGGCGATTTGTGGGATGAAGATTATTATACCCCCTAGGCCGGGCAATACACCCTCCGCCAGCAGACTCGTGAAATCTCCTTTAGGCAAATTCTGCTTGACCCACTCTCCCATTTGTGCAAATGTTTGGTCAATAAAATCCATGGGATAGCTACTCCAATCAAATATGGCTTGAAAAATCACCGTCAATACCGCAAAAAAGATCACATAGCCCCAGACATGATGGGTCAAAACCCGATCGAGACGACTTCTGAAATCTTTGGCCATTGCCACATTAACCGTCATGGTCGTTTTGAGCGTGTCATTGATAAATTGATAGCGCTTGATGGTTTCTTTTTGCTGTAAACGTTTTAAAGTGCTTATCGATTCGGTTTGAAAACTTATTGGTCCTGATACACCCGTTCGGTCTAATTTTCCAAAATTGACGTCTTGAGTGATCACGAGCCAAAGTTTATATAAATCTTGAGCGGGATAAGTCTTAGCCAAACGATCAAAATACTCTGGCGCAATCACCGTGGTGTCTAAACACGGGGTCATGGGCAAGTTTTTAAATTGCTCGATTTGAGTTTTCAAGGCTTCAAATCCTTCATTATTCCGCGCACTAAGCAGGACAATTTTCGTATGTAAGGCCTTTTCTAAAGCCGGAATATCTAAGGAGATGGCTTTTCTGGTCATGCGATCCGCCATGTTTATGGCCAAAATCGTCGGGATCTTTAAATCCTTGATTTGTGTGAAAAGCAATAAATTTCTTTTGAGGTTTTCTACCTCACACACCACAACAGCAACGTCAGGATAATCTTTGTCGTTTTTATTGAGCAGTAATTCAATGACTTGATTTTCGTCAATCGATGAAGCGTTGAGGCTATAGGTTCCCGGCAAATCTAAAATATGCGCCTTTTTACCGCGAGAAAGATTGCAAACCCCTTCTTTCTTCTCTACGGTAATTCCAGGGTAGTTCCCTACTTTTTGATTGAGTCCCGTAAGCCGATTGAACACGGAAGTTTTTCCTGTATTCGGGTTCCCCAATAAAGCGACTTGGATTTGTTGGGCCATGGATTAACAGAGATCGATATAAATTTGTGCCGCAACATCCTTACGAATGGCTAAATGTGAGCCATTAATGTCTAAATAGAGCGGGTCGTTAAATGGGGCGACCTGAATCAAGGTAACCTCATTTCCTGGCAAGCAACCCATCTCAAGAAGCTTGAGCGGAATTCGGTCTAGATCGACATCACGAATAATGCCTTTTTGTCCCTTTTGCATGCCTGCGATTGTGGCCATTCCCTTATTTAGATTCATTTTAAACAATGCAAATGTAGGGAATTTATTGGGCTTAAAAAATGACTATTGTCCTTCTTTTTTAAGAATGCTTATATCCTCTAAAAGTGATGCTATAGCCTCCGGATCGGTGCCGTCATAAAAACCGCGTATGCGTCTTTGGGTGTCAATCAAAACAAAGTTTTCTGTGTGAACCAAATCATACGGACTATAAGGTTGGTCTTTGGCGACCAAATAGGACTTGCGCGCCAGGTCGTATATTTCTTTTTTATCGCCCGTAACCAGATGCCACTTACCCGGAATGACCCCCTTTTTTTGGGCATATCTTTGAAGTTGGGCTACCGTGTCTATTTCGGGTGTAACGGTATGCGACAGCAGTAAAATATCGGGGTCATTTTTGATATTCTTTTGAATTTCTCCCATGTGCTGGGTCATAATCGGACAAATCGTGGCGCAAGTAGTAAAGAAAAAATCGGCGACATAAATCCGCCCGTCAAATGTCTTTTGGGTAATCGTATCGCCTAACTGATTGACCAACGAAAAATCAGCGATTTGATGGTATTTCTTGACGTGTTGTAGGGTTGTGTCCACCAATTCAGGGGCGACATCATTGGGCTGATATATACGTAATTGCGGCTCAGGCGCTAAGGCATTGTAGATCGCACTGATTATGATCACAGATAGAATGGACATAACCAAAGCAAGCGTCTTATATTTTGCGAAAAACTTCAGCATTTTTTGAAAATAAGAACAAAGGTAAGCCCCCGAAATGGCAGTTTCCAAGTTCAGGCGTTAAAAGTTTTATAATACTGACCCTGCCAAAGTGGATATATTTTTTTTACCTCCCTTAATGCGTTACTTTTGTCCTTTAACAAATCAAATTATGAGTCCATTTGCTGTAAAAGCACTTCAGCTGTTATTAAGCCTCTCGCTGCTCATCGTCTTGCACGAGTTGGGACATTTTATTCCCGCCAAATTATTTAAAACACGGGTAGAAAAATTTTACTTGTTTTTTGATGTCAAATACTCATTGTTCAAAAAGAAGATTGGTGAAACAGTATACGGGATAGGATGGTTACCCCTTGGCGGCTATGTGAAAATCGCTGGGATGATCGACGAATCTATGGACAAAGAGCAAATGGCAGGACCACCGCAGCCGTGGGAGTTTCGCAGTAAACCGGCCTGGCAAAGACTCATTATTATGCTCGGAGGAGTAACGGTCAACATTATCGTTGGGTTGGTCATCTATATCAGCATCCTGTTTTTCTACGGCCGCGACGTGATCACTGCAGATGATATGCCCGAAGGGTTTGTGGTCCACGAGATTTTTCAAGAGTACGGCTTTCGCGATGGCGATTTGGTTCTTGAGCTCAACGACGAGCCCTTTGATTATCAAAACGAACTTAATAAATCACTTTTTTTAAAAGAAGTGCGCAGTCTTACGGTACGCCACAGAGAAGGGGGTATCGAACGTATTGAACTGCCGACAGATATCGGCACTCTGATGTTTCAACAAGACGTACTCAAGCCATTTGAGTACATGCGCAACAATCAAATCGACACGGTTTTCGCCGATTTTCCGGCAGGACTTGCAGGATTACAAAAAGGAGATCTGATTCTAAATACAAATGGTACTGAGGTGACCCATTGGCATGAATTTAACAAGGCCATAAATAAAACACCAGGCGCGGAAAATACTTTAGTTTATGAGCGTGACGGCGTGCGTGACACCCTAATGATTGCCACTGCGGAGACGGGACAGCTGGGACTGAATAACTTTGGCCGTCAATGGCTCAATCGAGGCACCCACCTTAGTTTTTCTCTTGGAGAAAGCCTTTCCTCAGGGACTTCTTATGGTGTGGGCATTTTGACCGATTATGTCAAGCAATTCAAATATGTCTTTACTAAAAAAGGGGCCACTCAAGTGGGCGGATTTGGTGCCATTGGCAATATGTTTCCCGGACAATGGGATTGGCTGAGCTTTTGGCAAACTACAGCGCTGATCTCCATTATATTGGCCTTTATGAATATCTTGCCTATTCCGGCCTTAGACGGGGGACATGTGATGTTTTTGCTTTATGAAATGGTATCGGGTAAGAAGCCCAACGACAAGTTTATGGAGTATGCCCAGATGGTCGGATTCTTCCTTTTGATCGGGCTTGTACTCTTTGCTAATGGAAACGATTTGGTGCGTTGGATTTTTGGCTAAAAAAATAAATCTAGATTTTTGTCTCAGATAAAAAATAATCTATATTTGCACCCGCCTTCACTTAATAGGAAAAGGCAATGCATATTCCTCCTTAGCTCAGTTGGTTAGAGCATCTGACTGTTAATCAGAGGGTCCTTG
>ERZ888423.2551-NODE-2551-length-13326-cov-14.807927_pt1 | contig 13326 bp, 7 predicted proteins | sample MGYA00520523_ERZ888423 | MGnify/ENA primary metagenome ERZ888423 (study PRJEB32303, sample SAMEA104408611) | aquatic metagenome | biome: Brackish water; feature: Pelagic; material: water | place: Baltic Sea | collected 2014-06-08T10:24:00 | depth 30,27 m ...
ATTTAGCTGAAAAAATTAAAGCGGGTGAAATGAATTTTGATGTAGTGATAGCCACGCCAGATGCAATGAAAATTCTTGGACCATTAGCCCAAATCCTTGGACCTAGAGGTTTGATGCCAAATCCAAAGGTTGGTACGGTTACGCCAGACACAGAAAAAGCAGTTAAAAATGCTAAAGCTGGACAGGTTCAGTACAGAACTGACAAGGCAGGAATAATTCATTGTACGATTGGCAGGGCCTCTTTCTCCGTCGAGCATTTACAAGGCAATTTAGTTGCGCTCGTTGATGCGCTAAATAAAGCAAAGCCTACGGGAGCAAAAGGGATTTATATTAAAAAAGTTACAATTTCCAGCACCATGGGTGTTGGAATAAAAATTGATCAAGCAAGTTTATTGAATTAAAGAATTTGTGAGGCATTAAAGCCTTACAAAAAGTACTTTGGGCTCGTATTTTAATGCGAGGTTGTCAAAGACCGTAGGTACGAAAGTTTAATTGTAATAAGCCTACGTAGATGGCGGTACCCTAAGGGATAGCATCCTGATAGAGGTCATCGTTTTGTTGGTATTAAATATTTATTTAATACTTTTATTTAACGGAAGGAGAAGACCTTGAGTCTGAATCTTGATGAAAAAAAGGCAGTAGTTGCTGAGGTTAGCAAGCAAATTGAAAATGCCCAGTCCATGATACTCGCTGAGTATCGCGGCGTAGATGTTGGAGATATGACAAGCCTAAGAGCTAAAGCCAGAAATTCTGGCGTGTATTTAAAGGTGCTCAAGAACAAGTTAGTTAAAAGAGCAGTGGAAAATACACCTTTTTCTTCGTTGTCTGAAGATATGGTTGGTCCTTTAGTTTTTGGAATTTCCGATGATCCTGTGGCAGCGGCTAAAGTTTTAAATGACTTTGCTAAAGAAAATAATTTGTTTGTTATTAAATCAGGAGCAATGCCAAACGAAAGGTTAGATGCCAATGCAATTAAAGCATTAGCTTCATTGCCAAGTCGAGAAGAACTACTTGCAAAATTATTGGGCACTATGCAAGCCCCTATTGCAAAATTTGTTCGTACTTTAAACGAAGTACCAACAAAATTTGTCAGAGGATTAGCTGCAGTTCGTGACCAAAAACCTGCATAACAATCAAAAGACAAGGCTTATTTAAACTATTAGGAGAAATAAATTATGGCTATCTCAAAAGAAGATATCTTAGAAGCAATTGGATCAATGTCTGTTTTAGATTTATCTGAATTGATCAAAGAAATGGAAGAGAAATTTGGTGTATCAGCAGCAGCAGCAGCAGCAGCACCAGCAGCAGCAGCAGCAGGTGGAGCAGCAGCAGCTGAAGAGCAAACTGAATTTGATCTTCACTTAACAGGTATTGGTGATAACAAAGTTAACGTAATTAAAGCAGTGAGAGAGATTACAGGGCTTGGACTTAAAGAAGCTAAAGACATTGTTGATGCAGCACCAAAAGTTGTAAAAGAAGCACTTGATAAGGCTTCGGCTGAGGGAGCGCTGAAGAAATTAACTGAAGCCGGCGCAACTGCTGAGCTTAAGTAGTTATAAAAAAAGAAAAGGCTGGATCTTTTTAACAAAGGTCCAGCCTTACTTTATTAAAATAAAAGAGTTTATATAAGAGAAAGTTTGTAAGAGTTTTTTCTTATATCGATTGTTAATTCTGGAGATGCTATGAGCTATTCGTTTACCGAAAAAAAACGTATTAGGAAAAGTTTTGCGAAGAGAGAAACAGTGCTTGAAATTCCTTATCTTTTGGCAATGCAACTTGAGTCTTATAAAGCTTTTCTTCAAAGAGAGGTAAAAGTCGAAGATAGAGAGAGTGCTGGCCTAGAGTCTACTTTTAATACTCTTTTCCCGATATCAAGCCATTCTGGGAATGCTAAACTTGATTACGTGAGTTACAACCTCGGTAAGGAAGTGTTTGATGTTAAGGAATGCCAGCAAAGAGGATTAACCTACGCTGTTCCATTGAGAGTAAAAGTTCGCCTGACCATAATGGATAAAGAGGCCTCTCAACCAACAATCAAAGAAGTAAAAGAGCAAGAGGTCTACATGGGCGAAATACCCTTGATGACACAAAATGGCTCCTTTGTAATTAATGGAACTGAAAGAGTGATTGTGTCTCAGCTTCATAGAAGCCCTGGCGTATTCTTCGAACATGATAAAGGTAAGACGCACAGTTCTGGTAAATTACTATTTTCAGCAAGAGTAATTCCTTACCGTGGGTCCTGGCTAGACTTTGAATTTGACCCAAAAGACTACTTGTACTTCAGAATTGATAGACGAAGAAAGATGCCAGTTACAACTTTGCTAAAAGCTCTAGGGCTGTCTTCTGAAGAAATTTTGTCTACTTTCTATGACTTGGATACATTCGAGGTTAAATCTAATGCATTTCAATTCCATATTATCCCTGAAAGATTTAGAGGGGAGATTGCTAAATTTGATATAAAAGACAAAAAAGGCAATGTAATTATTGCAAAAGATAAGCGCATTACAGTTAAACATATTAGAGAGATTGAGAAAGCCGGCATAAAAACTATAACGGTAGATTCAGATTATTTGATTGGTAGAAAAATTTCAAAAGCAATCATTGATACAGATAGTGGCGAGGTAATTGCTGAGACAAATGCCGAGATAACGGAAGAGTTAATAGAGAAGCTATTGGAATTAAAAGTACCACAATTTAACACGCTTTATTCTAATGATTTAGATCACGGTGATTTCCTTTCGCAAACGCTTGCATCTGATGATGTGCCAGATCAATATAGCGCAAAAGTTGCAATTTATCGCATGATGCGTCCTGGAGAGCCCCCGACAGAGGATTCAGTTAATGCACTGTTTGAAGGTTTATTCTTTAATGCAGACCGTTATGACTTATCTAATGTGGGAAGAATGAAATTCAATCGAAGAGCATTCCCAAAAACTTATGACCAATATGCTGATTGGATGAAAAGATTTCATGATGGCGCAGGCGATAAAGATGAAACTGGCGAGGCGATTTTGTCTAATCAAGACATCCTTGCTGTAGTTGGCTTATTAATTGAGCTGCGAAATGGAAGAGGCGAGATTGACGATATTGACCACTTAGGTAATCGTCGTATTAGGTCGGTTGGTGAGTTAGTAGAAAATCAATTTAGAACTGGCCTTGTAAGAGTTGAGCGAGCAGTTAAAGAAAGGTTGGGCCAGGCCGAAGCTGATAATTTAATGCCACATGATTTAATTAATTCAAAACCAATTTCGAGTGCTATTAGAGAATTTTTTGGCTCCTCACAGCTTTCGCAGTTTATGGATCAAACCAATCCATTGTCAGAAATAACCCATAAAAGAAGGGTTTCTGCCCTGGGACCTGGCGGTTTAACAAGAGAGCGAGCAGGGTTTGAGGTAAGAGATGTGCATTCCACTCATTACGGAAGGGTCTGTCCGATTGAAACCCCAGAAGGCCCAAATATTGGCCTGATTAACTCACTAGCCATGTTCGCAAGAACAAATAAGTACGGTTTTTTAGAAACTCCTTACAGAAGGGTTGAGGGTGGCAAGGTCACTGCAGATATTGTGTACCTTTCTGCAATTGAGGAAAGTGATTTTACAATCGCACAAGCTAACTCAGAATTAGCAGCCAATGGTAAATTTAAAGAAGAGTTAGTCTCATCCAGGTATAAAAATGAATTTACGATGGCTGGAAATGACTCGGTTGACTTTATGGACGTAGCCCCAGGACAAATTGTTTCGGTCGCTGCTTCATTAATTCCATTTCTAGAGCATGATGATGCTAATAGAGCATTAATGGGTGCAAACATGCAAAGACAAGCCGTACCATGTCTTAGAGCAGAGAAAGCACTTGTAGGAACTGGTATTGAAAGAACGGTAGCTATGGATTCTGGAACAACTGTTCAAGCAAAAAGAGGTGGGGTTGTTGACTACGTAGACTCAAACAGAATTGTCGTTAAAGTGAATGAAAAAGAAACCGCGCAAGATGGCATAGGCGTGGATATTTACAATCTGACTAAATATACAAGGTCCAACCAAAACACTAATATCAATCAAAAACCATTAGTTAGAATGGGAGATAAAATTGACAGAGGTGCTGTTATTGCTGATGGAGCGTCAACAGATCTAGGTGAATTAGCGCTTGGTCAAAATATGTTGGTTGGTTTTATGCCTTGGAATGGTTACAACTTTGAAGATTCAATTCTTATCTCAGAGCGTGTTGTTTCAGATGACAGGTATACCTCTATTCATATTGAGGAATTATCTGTTGTAGCTAGAGATACCAAGCTTGGACCGGAAGAGATAACACAAGATATTTCCAATCTCTCGGAGCGAATGATTGGCCGTTTAGACAATGCTGGAATTATTTTTATTGGAGCAGAAGTTGAGGCTGGCGACGTGCTAGTAGGAAAAGTAACACCTAAAGGTGAAACCCAATTAACTCCAGAAGAGAAGCTTCTAAGAGCCATATTTGGAGAAAAAGCATCTGACGTTAAAGATACAAGTCTTAGAGTGCCATCCGGAATGTCGGGAACCATTATTGATGTTCAGGTTTTCACTAGAGAGGGTATTGACCGGGATGACAGAGCTGAACAAATAATTGGGGACCAACTTACAGCATTTAAAAAAGATCTTGCCGATCAACTAAGAATTGTTGAGGAAGATATTTTTGGACGAATTGAAAAAGTACTGCTTAACAAATCAGCCATAGGTGGACCGAAGGGCATTAAAAAAGGCGACAAACTAAGCAAGGAAAAATTAGCAGCGCTTGGTAAATATGAATGGTTTGATATTAGGGTGTCCGATGATAAAGACTCTAAACAGTTAGAAGCTATGAAAGAAAGCTTTAATTTTGCTAAAAAAGAATTTGATAATCGTTTTGAAGAAAAGAAAAGAAAGCTAACCCAGGGTGATGAGCTTCCCCCAGGCGTTCAAAAGATGGTCAAAGTTTACTTGGCAGTGAAGAGAAGAATTCAGCCAGGAGATAAAATGGCTGGTCGTCATGGAAATAAAGGCGTTATTTCGAAAATTGTACCTGTTGAAGATATGCCTTATATGGCAGACGGAAAGACTCTGGACATTGTGTTGAATCCATTGGGCGTTCCTTCACGCATGAATATTGGTCAGATTTTAGAGGTACATTTAGGCTGGGCTGCAAAAGGCTTAGGTGATCGTATTGACGAGATGATGAGAAGCAACACCAATATTGCTGAAGTAAGAAAATTCTTAGATAAAATTTATAATACCTCTTCAGGTAAGGGTGAGGATATCCAAAGCTTAAAAGACAGCGAGGTTAAAGAGCTAGCAGAAAACCTTTCTAATGGTGTGCCTTTCGCTACCCCAGTATTTGATGGTGGTGCAGAATCCGATATTCAACAAATGCTTGATTTGGCTTACCCTGATGACAGTGAGCATACTAAGACTTTAAATTTTGCATCTAAGAAGACTCAGGTACGTTTGTATGACGGAAGAACTGGTGAAAGTTTTGAAAGACCAGTTACGGTAGGGTATATGCACGTATTAAAACTTCATCATTTGGTTGACGATAAAATGCATGCTCGATCTACTGGACCATACTCACTAGTTACCCAACAACCACTTGGCGGAAAAGCACAGTTTGGTGGCCAACGATTTGGTGAAATGGAAGTATGGGCGCTTGAAGCTTATGGCGCATCTTATACATTGCAAGAAATGCTGACAGTTAAGTCAGATGATGTAATGGGAAGAACGAAAGTTTACGAGAATATTGTTAAAGGCGAACATAAAATTGATGCTGGTATGCCAGAGTCATTCAATGTGTTAACAAAAGAAATTCGCTCTTTAGCGATTGATATTGATCTTGATAGAAACTAGGAGATAGGACATGAAAGCATTATTAGATCTATTTAAACAAACTACTCAGGCTGAGGAGTTTGATGCTATTAAAATTGCTTTAGCTTCTCCTGAAAAAATCAGATCATGGTCATACGGTGAAGTTAAGAAACCTGAAACAATTAATTATCGAACTTTTAAGCCGGAACGAGACGGTTTATTTTGCGCTAAAATTTTTGGCCCGGTTAAGGACTATGAGTGTCTATGTGGAAAATATAAGCGCTTAAAGCATAGAGGGGTTATCTGTGAAAAATGTGGTGTTGAAGTTACGCTATCAAAAGTTCGAAGAGAAAGAATGGGTCATATCGACCTTGCAAGTCCGGTTGCGCATATTTGGTTCCTTAAGAGCCTTCCTAGCCGACTTGGAATGGTTCTTGATATAGCGCTAAGAGATATTGAAAGAGTGCTGTACTTTGAGGCTTATATGGTTGTAGACCCTGGCATGACTCCATTAACTAGAGGACAGTTGCTCACCGAAGATGATTACGTGGCAAAAGCTGAGGAATTTGGTGATGAGTTTACTGCTGTTATGGGTGCTGAAGGCGTAAAAGAACTTTTGAGGTCTATCAATATTCCATCAGAAATAGAAAGAATGAATGTAGATATGGAGGCCACCGGATCTGAAGCAAAAATTAAGAAAATTGCTAAGAGACTTAAAGTACTTGAAGCCTTCCAAAAGTCAGGAATTAAACCTGAGTGGATGATCCTAGAAATACTCCCAGTTCTACCCCCTGAGTTAAGACCATTAGTGCCTTTGGATGGCGGGCGTTTCGCAACGTCAGACCTTAACGATCTTTATAGAAGGGTTATTAACAGAAATAACCGTCTGAGAAGATTGCTTGACCTTAGAGCACCTGAAATCATTGTGAAAAATGAAAAAAGAATGCTTCAGGAGTCAGTGGATTCGCTTTTAGACAATGGTAGACGCGGAAAAGTAATGACGGGTGCCAACAAGAGACCTTTGAAGTCCTTAGCTGATATGATTAAAGGAAAAGGCGGGCGATTTAGGCAAAACCTATTGGGTAAGCGAGTGGATTATTCCGGCCGTTCCGTAATTGTTGCTGGACCTGAGTTAAAGCTTCATCAATGTGGCCTTCCTAAAAAGATGGCTTTAGAGCTATTCAAACCATTTATTTTTAATAAATTGGAGTTGTTAGGCCTTGCTACAACAATAAAAGCAGCTAAGAAAAAAGTTGAAGAGGAGGGTCCTGAGGTTTGGGATATCCTTGAGGATGTCATCCGCGAACATCCGGTACTTTTGAATAGAGCTCCAACGTTACATAGATTGGGTATACAGGCTTTTGAACCAGTATTAATTGAAGGTAAGGCAATTCAATTGCATCCCCTAGTATGTTCTGCATTTAATGCTGACTTTGATGGCGATCAAATGGCTGTTCATGTCCCTCTTTCAATTGAGGCCCAAATGGAAGCTAGAACTTTAATGCTGGCATCTAACAATGTACTTTCACCTGCAAACGGTGAGCCAGTTATCGTTCCTTCTCAAGACATTGTTCTTGGTTTATATTATATGACACGAGAAAAAATAGCTGCCAAAGGTGAAGGTATGAAGTTTTCTGATATCGATGAGGCTCGTCGCGCTTATGACCAAGGCTTTGTTGATCTTCATGCAAAAGTTACTGTTCGCGTAAAAGAGTACGAGTTGAATTTTGATAACAGTAAAACATTAAAAATTAATAGGTATGAAACTACCGTCGGAAGGGCCTTATTGTCTGAAATACTTCCTCATGGATTGGCTTTTGAAAACATCAATAAAACGTTAAAGAAAAAAGAATTATCAAAGCTAATCAATTTAAGCTTTAGAAAGCTTGGCATAAAAGAAACCGTCATTTTAGCTGATCAACTTATGTATACAGGCTATAAGTTTGCAACTAAAGCTGGGATGTCAGTGACTGTTCATGACATGCTGGTCCCATCCGAAAAAGTGGACCTTATTTCTGAAGCAGACCAAGAAGTTCAAGAGATTGAAAATCAATACTCTTCTGGTTTAGTAACTCAGGGCGAGAGATATAATAAAGTAGTTGATATCTGGGGCCGTGCCGGAGATAAGATTGCTGACGCAATGATGAGGAAGCTTAAAGAAGAGACTGTGATTGGTCATGATGGAAAAGTTGTAAAAGATGATAAAGGGAATGATTTAAAGCAAGAGTCTTTCAATGCAATTTATATGATGGCAGATTCTGGAGCAAGGGGTTCAGCGGCTCAAGTTAGACAGTTAGCTGGTATGAGGGGCTTGATGGCTCGTCCAGATGGCTCAATCATTGAAACGCCAATCAAAGCAAACTTTAGAGACGGGTTAAATGTTTTGCAATACTTTATTTCAACCCACGGAGCCAGGAAAGGTTTGGCAGATACTGCGCTCAAAACAGCTAACTCAGGCTATCTAACAAGACGTCTTGTAGACGTAACACAAGACTTGGTAGTCCAGGAGCATGATTGCGGTACAGACGAAGGATTGGTTACTAAAGCCCTTGTTAAGGGAGGTGAAATAGTTGAGCCTTTGAGCGATCGAATACTCGGAAGAGTTACGGCGCTTGAGGTAGTTAATCCTGAAACCCAAGAAGTTTTATATCCAGCCGGAACATTATTATCGGAAGATGAAGTGGAGAAAATAGAAAGTCTGGGTATTGATGAAGTTAAAGTTCGAACAGCGCTCACGTGTGCAACAAGATACGGCATTTGTGCTAAATGTTATGGACGTGATTTGGGTCGTGGCAATTTAATAAATCAAGGAGAGGCTGTCGGCGTGATTGCTGCCCAGTCTATTGGCGAACCTGGAACACAGCTTACTATGAGAACTTTCCATATTGGTGGCGCTGTTTCAAGAGCAGCATCAGTAAGCCAGATCGAAGGAAAATCAGCAGGAACGGTTAGATTTACCTCAACGATGAGATACGTTACTAATGCAAGAGATGAAAAAGTCGTTATTTCACGTAACGGAGAATTCTTAATTGAGGATGACTCTGGAAGAGAAAGAGAAAGACATAAAGTGCCTTATGGAGCTACCCTCCTTGTGAATGATGGTAAGTCTATTAAAGTAGGGGGAGTAATGGCCACATGGGACCCGCATACAAGACCTATAATTTCTGAGTACGCAGGGCGCGTCAAGTTTGAGAACGTTGAAGAAGGTATTACTGTCTCTAAACAAATTGACGAGGTTACTGGATTATCATCCTTAGTCGTAATCGAATCAAAAGCTAAGGCGGGTCAGTCAAAAGGAACAAGGCCGCAAATTAAACTGTTAGATGGTGATGGGGAGGAGGTAAAACTTCTGAATTCTGATAATTCTGTGAATGTTACATTCCAATTAAAATATATCATTACAGTTGCAGATACTCAGGATGTAAAAGTGGGCGATGTATTAGCCAGAATTCCTCAAGAGTCCTCAAAAACAAGAGATATTACCGGTGGGTTGCCGCGTGTTGCTGAGTTATTTGAGGCACGATCACCGAAGGATGCAGGTGTGTTAGCTGAGGTAACAGGTACTGTATCATTCGGAAAAGACACTAAAGGCAAACAAAGACTAGTTATTACCGATGTAGACGGGGAAGCAAAAGAATTCTTAATCCCCAAAGACAAGCACGTTACTGCCCATGATGGACAAGTTGTAACACAGGGTGAAGTGATTGTTGATGGGCCTGCGGACCCAGCTGACATACTTAGGCTTCAAGGAAGAGAAGCGCTTGCAAGGTATATTATTGACGAAGTACAAGACGTGTATCGTTTGCAAGGGGTAAAAATAAATGACAAGCATATTGAGGTCATTGTAAGGCAAATGCTCCGAAGAGTAAGAGTGGTAGAAAAAGGTGACACTACATTTATTCCTGGGGAGGAGCTAGAAAGAGCAGAAGTTCTTACAGCTAATGAAGCGATTGTTGCCAAAGACAAGCAACCAGCAAAGTTTGAATATGTGTTGAAAGGCATTACTAAGGCATCCTTAGCAACCGATTCATTTATATCAGCAGCCTCGTTCCAAGAAACAACTAGAGTTCTTACAGAAGCAGCTATCTTAGGTAAGCGTGATGAGCTTAGAGGCTTAAAAGAAAATGTGATAGTTGGCCGATTAATTCCAGCGGGATCAGGTATGGCACATCATTTAAATCGAAAGGAAGCGGCAAGAATTAAGGCTGAGACAGCGGCACAAAGTGCTCAAATGACAAGCCTTGAAAAGGCTGAAGCTATTTTCGCTACCGATGATGAGGTTAAACCAGTCCCTAGTGAAGCTCCATTAACAACTGATGTATCAGGAGATAATCCTGAAGTAGAGATGCCAGCCGAATAAATTTTCAGTTGACAATAAGACAGAAGCAAAATACAATTCTCGCCTTTTCAAGCATAAGTTTGGAAAAGGCGAGATTAAGTTAATTTAAATAATAAGGATAGGCAATGCCCACGATAAACCAGTTAATTCGGAAGCCAAGAAAAAGAATTATTGAAAAAAGTAAGGTGCCAGCTCTTGAAGCGTCTCCTCAAAAAAGAGGAGTGTGTACCCGCGTGTACACAACAACACCAAAAAAACCTAACTCAGCCTTGCGAAAAGTGGCAAAAGTTAGACTAACGACCGGCTATGAAGTAATTAGTTATATTGGTGGCGAAGGCCATAACCTGCAGGAACATTCTGTTGTATTGCTTCGGGGCGGAAGAGTTAAAGATCTTCCTGGCGTACGCTATCATATGGTCCGAGGTAGTTTAGATACAGCAGGTGTTAAAGATAGAAGACAATCACGCTCCAAATATGGTACAAAACGTCCAAAAGAAGCTTAATAATTTAAAAGGTTACTTGATATGCCAAGAAGAAGAGAAGTCCCAAAAAGAGAGATATTACAAGACCCAAAGTTTGGAAGCCAAGAAGTTTCTAAATTTGTCAATGTATTAATGGTTAGCGGTAAGAAATCCGTTGCTGAAAGAATTATTTATGGCGCTTTCGATCAAGTGCAAACTAAAAGTGGTAAAGATCCGATCGAAGTTTTCTCATTGGCTATTGACAATCTCCGACCAGTGGTTGAGGTTAAAAGTCGAAGAGTTGGTGGAGCAAACTATCAAGTTCCTGTTGAAGTTAGGCCTCAAAGAAGGTCAGCGCTTGCAATGAGATGGCTTAAAGAGGCTGCTGTTAAAAGAGGTGAAAAATCGATGGATTTACGCCTGGCAGCAGAAATTCTTGAAGCATCAGAAAGTAAAGGTGCGGCTATGAAGAAAAGAGAAGAAGTTCACAGAATGGCAGAAGCAAACAAAGCATTCTCACATTTCCGTTTTTAATTTAAAGAAAAAGGTAGACTTAAGTGGCTCGCAAAACTCCCATAAATCGATATAGAAACATTGGTATCAGTGCCCACATTGATGCTGGTAAGACAACAACTACTGAACGAATTCTTTTGTATACAGGGGTTACTCATAAGATTGGAGAAGTTCATGATGGCGCTGCTACTATGGACTGGATGGAACAAGAGCAAGAAAGAGGTATAACGATTACCTCTGCTGCAACAACTTGCTTCTGGAGCGGAATGGGTAAGCAGTTTGATGAGCATAGAATTAATATCATCGACACACCTGGTCACGTTGACTTTACTATTGAAGTGGAGCGATCAATGCGTGTTCTTGATGGAGCATGTATGGTTTACTGCGCTGTTGGTGGAGTTCAACCCCAGTCAGAGACCGTATGGAGACAAGCAAATAAATACAAAGTGCCAAGGATGGCATTTGTAAACAAAATGGACAGAGCCGGAGCAGACTTTTTTAAAGCTTATGACCAAATGCGCTCTCGACTCAAAGCAAATCCAATTCCCATTCAATTTCCTATTGGCGCAGCCGAAACTTTTACTGGTGTTGTAGATCTGGTGAAAATGAAGGAAATAATCTGGGATGAAGAAGATAACGGCATAACGTTTCAATATAAAGATATTCGTGATGATCTAAAAGAAGAATGCCAAAAATGGCGTGAAAACATGCTGGAATCAGCTGCTGAAGCAAACGAAGATTTAATGAACAAATACTTGGAAACTGGTGATTTATCCGAAGAGGATATTAAGCAAGGATTAAGAGCCAGAACTATTGCGAATGAAATTGTGCCTATGTTATGCGGCTCAGCATTTAAAAATAAAGGTGTTCAAGCAATGCTCGATGCGGTGATTGAATTAATGCCTTCACCTATTGACGTTCCTCCCATGCCTTGTATCGATGAGGTTACTGACAAACCAACAACTCGAGAAGCATCTGACTCGTCACATTTCTCTGCATTAGCATTTAAAATTATGACCGATCCATTCGTAGGTCAGCTTATTTTCTTTAGGGTTTACTCAGGAGTCGTTAGAGCAGGCGACACCATTTACAATCCAATTAAAGGAAAGAAAGAAAGATTGGGACGTATTTTGCAAATGCATGCCAATAATAGAGAAGAGATTAAAGAGGTTTATGCGGGCGATATTGCTGCAGCGGTAGGATTAAAAGATGTAACCACAGGTGACACTTTATGTACTGAGAAAAATGCAGTTATTTTAGAGCGTATGATATTCCCTGAGCCAGTTATCCATGTGGCCGTAGAGCCAAAAACAAAAGCTGACCAAGAGAAAATGGGTATTGCGCTTGGAAGACTGGCTCAAGAAGATCCTTCATTTAGGGTTAAAACAGACGTGGAAACTAACCAGACTATTATTTCAGGAATGGGTGAGCTTCATCTAGAGATTCTGGTAGATAGAATGAAAAGAGAGTTTGCTGTAGAAGCCAATATTGGCTCCCCACAAGTGGCATACAGGGAAGCAATTAAGAAATCAGTGGAGCAAGAGGGTAAATTTGTTAAACAATCAGGTGGTAAAGGTCAGTATGGACACGTTAATCTGAGAATTGAACCCAATGAACAGGGTAAGGGATACGAATTCGTAGATGCAATTAAAGGTGGTTCAGTACCAAGAGAATTCATACCAGCAGTTGATAAAGGCCTAAAAGAAACGATCAAAGCAGGAGTCCTTGCAGGATATCCAATTGAAGATGTTAAGGTGACCCTTTATGATGGTTCTTACCATGATGTTGACTCTAACGAAAATGCGTTTAAAATGGCGGCTTCATTTGCTTTCAAGGACGGTTGTAGAAAAGCGGACCCAGTGCTACTTGAACCGATGATGTCGGTGGAAATAGAGACGCCGGAAGAATATATGGGTGATATTATGGGTGACTTATCATCCCGCCGAGGCATTGTTCAGGGCATGGAAGATAATGCATCCGGAAAAGTTATAAGATCAGAAGTGCCCCTTGCAGAAATGTTTGGTTATTCAACAACGGTTCGATCGCTTTCACAGGGACGTGCAACATACTCGATGGAGTTTAAGCATTATGCGGAAGCACCAAGAAATATTGCAGAAGCAGTAATTAATAAACAATAATTTTTAAGAGAACAAAGGAAAAAGATTATGGCTAAAGGTAAATTTGAGCGTACCAAACCGCACGT
>ERZ888423.2552-NODE-2552-length-13324-cov-7.466049_pt1 | contig 13324 bp, 13 predicted proteins | sample MGYA00520523_ERZ888423 | MGnify/ENA primary metagenome ERZ888423 (study PRJEB32303, sample SAMEA104408611) | aquatic metagenome | biome: Brackish water; feature: Pelagic; material: water | place: Baltic Sea | collected 2014-06-08T10:24:00 | depth 30,27 m ...
GTCCAGGAATTGACCCCAACGACAATGTTCTTTTTATTATTGATGATGATGTGTGTACGCGTTGTGCACTGTGCGTTGATCGGTGTCCGACCGGCGTCATCATTCTCGGCAAGGCCGGTGCAGCACTTGCAACCGGTGACACCCACACCCGTACCGCAAACCACGGATACGCCTACGGAATGCGTTTCTAGGAGACAAGCACATGGCTAAGGTCATCGAAGATCCCCGACCCACCGCAAAAGAGCGGCTGAATAAAACGGTAGACGGTGTTCAAGGCAGTCAAGTCTGGAACTCAATCTTCCGTCCTGGTTCTATTTTCCGTAAGGGTTACACCGACAGCCCGCGTAACCGTTCGTACGTGATCATGAACTCGGTGCTGTATCACTTGCATCCCGTGAAGGTGAAGCGTCACGCGGTAAAAGTCAGCTACACCTTGTGTCTCGGAGGCTTGAGTTTCTTTCTCTTTATTTTGTTAACCGTGACGGGCATTTTCTTGATGTTCTTCTACCGACCTGAAGCAACTGCTGCTTGGAATGACATCAGCAGTCTTCAGACTTCGGTGGCGTTCGGATTACTTGTGAGAAATATGCATCGATGGGGCGCCCACTTAATGGTGCTTACGACGTTCTTGCACATGGCTCGCGTTTTCTATCATGGTGCATACAAGGCTCCACGCGAATTCAACTGGGTGATCGGTGTCGTGTTGTTGACCCTCACCTTGTTGTTGTCGTTCACCGGCTACTTGTTGCCTTGGGATCAATTGGCCATGTGGGCTGTGGCAGTGGGAACAAACATGATGGGCTATACACCCGTGTTTGGTTCTCAAGTGCGTTTCGTGTTGCTTGGTGGTGTCGAAATTGGTTCTGAAACCTTGTTGCGTTGGTACGTGTTGCACGTACTCTTGCTTCCTTTTGTCATCGTGATATTTATGGCTATCCACTTCTGGCGTGTCCGCAAAGACGGCGGCATCTCAGGTCCGTTGTGACCGGAGTTTGAAAGGAACTGATTTAACATGACTGAAATCCCCGAACACCTGCTGAAGCGAGCACAGGCTGCTCGCGACAAGGCTGCTGCTGACGCTGGTGCTGCTGCGCCGGCTTCAAGCGACGCGCCGGCATCCGATCCGCGTATCCCTGCGCATCTTCTTGAACGCAGCAAAGCCGCCAAAACTAGAGTTGAAGGCGATGCTGGCGCAGTGGCGGTGGCCGAAAAAGTTGGTGCTTTAGTTGCTGCGGCTCCGTCATCTGGCGGCATTCCGGTTGGTGCTGGTCCTGGTGGACACACTCAGCGTTTGTTGACAGTTGTTAAGTCGGGATCAATCCAAGACGTGAAGGCCATACCGGTTGACAAGGTGCACACCTGGCCACACTTGTTGGCCGCTGAATTTGTTGCAGCGTTGGCTTGCACCGCGTTCTTGTTCTTCTTCTCGATTTTCGTAAATGCACCGCTGTTGCAGTTGGCTAACCCCAACCAAACACCGAACCCTTCCAAAGCCCCTTGGTACTTCCTCGGATTGCAAGAATTGTTGACCATGTTCCACCCGATGGTTGCTGGTGTCACCATTCCGGGTATTGCATTGTTCGCTTTGATTCTTGCTCCGTACATTGACAAGAACCCATCAAACAAACCAGAGGATCGCAAGTTCGCAACATCTATCATGACCGTGCACCTTATGTTCTGGGCTGTACTCGTGATGATCGGTTCGTTCTTCCGTGGTCCAGGATTTAACTTTGTCTTCCCATGGCGTGACGGCCTGTACTTCGAGTTGTGAGGTTCGAACTTTTATGACACCCCTAGCAACGATCATCATTGCCATCGCAGTCCTCGTGGTTTTGGCCGCAGTCGTCCTGGTGACGTCGGCGCGACGTTCAGATGTTCGCGGGGCCGGAGCGCTATCACGTGAGACCGTGAAACGCGACAAGTCCATTAAGGCCGAATCGGGTGCTGGTCCGTCGGGCGCCGCTTACGAATCAACTGAAGTGGCCACGCGGTCATCTGAACTCGCCAAAGCCACCGAAGTTGCGCCAGTTGCGTGGCAAGCTCCCGATCAAGATGCGGTTGATGTTTCACGACGTCAGTTCTTTAACCGTGCTGCCATCACTTTGATGACTGCGAGCATTGCCTCATTTGGCGTGGCCTGTATCGCGTTCTTGTGGCCGCGTGCCGGTGGAGGATTCGGTTCAAAGGTCAACATTGGTCGACTTGAAGATCTCGTTGTGCAGATCCGTGGAGACAAAGGATTTGTGTACAAACCCGAAGCCCGTACGTGGCTAACGGCCTACCCAAAAGACGCCTTGCCCAAAGCGCGCGTGACATTTGCATCGCAGGGTCCGGTCTTGGCCGGAATGGAAGCCGGCGTCGTGGCGTTGTACCAAAAGTGTCCGCACCTCGGCTGTCGAGTTCCCGAATGTAAGAGTTCGCAATGGTTTGAATGCCCGTGTCACGGTTCGCAGTACGACCGAGTGGGCGAAAAGAAAGCGGGACCGGCTCCTCGCGGAATGGATCGATTCGGTGTAACGGTGACCAATGGCAATGTCATTGTTGACACTGGAACTGTTTTTGACGGTCCAGCGATTGGTATCAACACGACTGGTCAGGAAGCTGAAGGTCCACACTGTGTCGGCGGAGGCGCGAAACACTGATCATGATTGCTGCATCAGCCACAAACACCATCGCCATCGTGATTTCGCTGACCTTTGTGGTCGGCTGGATTGTGTACGCCGTGATGAATCGTTCGGCCGGTAAAGCCGAAATTGGTTCAGAAATTGAACTTGCTGCCAACCGCAAGAAGTACTACGAGGACGAAGAACTTGAAGGTCACCGATTACAGCGTTTGCAGTTGCTCGGAGTCTTGATTTTGGCCACGATCACCATTGGTTTGCCGGCCTATTGGCTGAATGAACCGAATCGTCAACGAAACACGACTGAGGGTCAAGCCAACCGTTTTATTTCTTGGGGATCAGGTCTTTTTGCATCAACGGCTGAAGGAGGATTCAACTGCGCAGGTTGCCACGGCGGAATGAACGGATCTGGCGGTGCGGCTCCGTACACCGTCACCGATTCAAAGACTGGCGAAGTAAAGGCCGTCACGTGGAAAGCGCCGGCGATCAACACGGTTTTCTACCGTTTTGATGAAAATGAGGTTCGCTTCATTCTGGTTTACGGTCGTCCATTCTCGCCGATGTCCCCATGGGGTATTGATGGTGGCGGACCGTTGAACTCGCAACAGATTGATACCTTGATTTCATATCTGAAGAGCATTCAGATTCCGCGGGAAGATTGCATCGTCGCTGATGCCAATCCTCTCAACTGCGACGGCGGACATTTTCCAGACTCTGAACAAGACAAGATCCAAGCAGCCGCCCAAAAGACTGTTGACGATGGAACTTACGGTTCGATCGGTGAAGCGTTGTTCAATCTTGAGTCCGGATCAGGCGCCTACAGTTGCGCTCGCTGCCACACGCCCGGATGGAGCTGGGGCGAACCTGGTCAGACGGGTTCTGGAGCATATGGCTGGAACCTCACGGGTGGTGCAACCAATAGTCACTTCTCAACTGAACAAGAGATGATTGATTTCATCAAGGCGGGTTCGAAGTATGGCGTCAAGTACGGTATTCAAGGTCAAGGCTCTGGACGTATGCCCGGGTTCGGTGACCTTCTCACCGATGAGCAGATTCAACAAATCGTGAACTACGTTCGGAACGAACTATGAGCGCACTTTTGAGCATTGGTTGGGAACCTGAACTTCGCGGACTTCTTACTGTCATCATTGGAACGGTCGCTTTATGCGGCAGTGTCTATCTCCTTCTTGGAACCAACCTAGGCATTCGCCTTGGACTTTTGGTGGCCATGGCCGGACTGTTTGGCTGGATGTTAATGATGGGCGTCATTTGGATGACCTACGGCATCGGTCTCATCGGTAATCAGCCATCTTGGAAGCCTGCTGAACCATTCACGATTGTTCGCGATGGTTCGCTTCTTAACCAATCTGAAGTTATTGAAGAAACAGTACAAGTCGCTGATAATGCTTCGCCCACCGAAGTCGCGGCGGCAGCGTCACAAGCACTTGTGGCTGAAGGTTGGGAAGTGTTGCCCACTGACGATGCGGGTCGCGGTCAAGCCATTGCAGCCGCCGATGAAGTCATTCAAGTGGAAGCCGAAATGTATGCCGCAGGAGAGTACGAAGCAGTTGCGGTATATAAGAGAGGCGGAGAGCGTTATCCAAAATTGGGTGACGAAATTGACTTTGTTGCCTTCTTCCATAAGCCCCATTACGCCGTCGTCGAAATTGTGCCACTCGTGCCACAGCGCGAAGAGCCAGGTCGCGCGCCGGCTCGACCAGTGATTGACGAGAGCCAGCCCCACCAATATGTGATCATGATTCGCGATCTCGGCTCAAAGCGTCAACCAGCGTTCTTCATCACCGTCGGTTCAGCCATCATTTTCTTGTTGTGTTGTCTGATGCTGCATCGTCGAGATAAGACGTTGGCGGAACATGTTTCGGGCGCGACGACTCCTGCGAAGGTATAACGCATGGGTCAGTACCTTCCCGTTCTTGCTCTCACGATTCTCGGAATTCTGTTTGGTGCACTGAGTTTTGTCGCATCACGTTTGTTGGCGCCGCGTCGACCATCGTCGGCGAAGGAAGCACCGTACGAATGTGGCATTGTCCCAACTCGAGAACCACCTGAACGTTTTCCGGTGAGCTTCTACATCGTGGCGATGTTGTTCATCATGTTTGACATTGAAATCATTTTCATTTATCCATACGCCGTCAACCGAGCAGAGCTCGGTGCTTTTGCGTTTTGGGAAATGTTGGCCTTCAGCGTGGTGTTCTTTTTAGCCTTTGTTTATGTCGTTGCTCGAGGCGCCCTTGATTGGGGTCCGGTCGCAAAGGCGCGTCGACTCGTTGACGGTGTCTCGGCTACCCGCACATCAACATCGACAATTCGTCGCGTCGGTCTTGAAGGTCGCGTCGACAACGATCAGGCTGCCTGAGTAGTAGGGGGAATCAATATGGGTGTAGTTCGCAACGTGCTTGACGATGGACTTGGTGGCATCGAACACAACTTCATCACTGGTCGCATTGAAGATCTCGTGAAGTGGTCACGTAGCCGATCAAGTTGGGGCGCGACATTTGGTTTGGCTTGCTGTGCGATTGAAATGATGGGCACTGGTGGTCCCCACTATGACATCGCTCGTTTCGGTATGGAAGTTTTCCGTGCTTCGCCCCGCCAGGCAGACATCATCATCGTCGCTGGTCGCGTGAGCCAAAAGATGGCGCCAGTGTTGCGTCAGGTGTACGACCAAATGATGGAACCCAAATGGGTGATCTCGATGGGTGTGTGTGCATCAAGCGGCGGCATGTTCAACAACTACGCGATTCTTCAAGGTGTGGACCAGATTGTTCCCGTTGATGTGTACGCGCCTGGCTGCCCGCCAACGCCTGAGACCCTCATCCATGCCATTGAAACCTTGCACCAGAAGATTGAAGATGGCGAAATTATGCGTCGTCGGGCCAAGAGCGGTGCTGGTGCAAATATTCATATCACCGAAATCCCTGCGCAGATGTCACCAGTTGCAGTCTCACTTGGTCGTCCAGAAGTGATGGGGACACGGTTATGAGTGATGCCACGACCGATGTTGATGTAACGCCTGAACTGCAACCGCAACTACATGGTTGCCCAGTTAGTGATTCACGTGGTCAATCAGTTGTGCACCCAACCCGTGCGCAGTACGTGGCGTTAATGAAGAAGTTGCTCGATGGCGGTTATGTCATGTGCAGCGATCTCACTGCCACCGATTACTTGACTCACTCGGGACGAACTTTGCCCGAGGGAATTGACGCAGAACGATTTGAAGTTGTTGTCAACCTCACGGCGATCGCGACGCGTGATCGCATTCGCGTGCGTGTTCAAGTTCCAGAATCTGATCCGACCATTGCGTCACTGTTTGATTTGTGGCCAGGCACCGAGGCGATGGAACGAGAAGTCTTTGACATGTTTGGTCTTTCGTTTGACGGACATCCCGATCTCACACGTATTTTGATGCCCGAAGATTGGGATGGACATCCCCTTCGCAAGGATTATGCGATTGGTCGCATTCCGGTGCAGTTCAAGGGGTCTAACTCATGACATCGGTCGAAAACATCTTCAAGACCAATGAAGGCGCGCAAGAAATGCGCGCCCGTAGCGAAATCAGCGCCAAAGAAATTTTGCGCGAGGTCGGTTCAGTTCTGCGTATGAGCGAAGCCGAAGCGGCCAAGCTTGGACAGATTCCGGCTGACGCCGACGAAGACCAAACCATGATCATCAATATGGGACCACAACACCCCAGTACTCACGGTGTATTGCGACTCATGCTTGAACTTCAAGGCGAGAAAGTCCTGCGTTGCAAGCCCATCATCGGTTACTTGCACACCGGTATGGAGAAGACTGGTGAAGAACTCACCTACATGCAAGGTGGCACCAACGTCACGCGCATGGACTACCTAAGTCCTCTCAATAACGAACTTGTTTTTTCAATGGCCGTTGAAAAATTGCTCGGCATTGAAAACGACATTCCTGAACGCGCCGTGTGGATGCGCATGTTGCTCTCTGAACTCAATCGCATGAGTAGTCACTTGTTGTTCCTTGCGACAAACGGCATGGACCTCGGTGCAGTCTCGATGATGTTGTACGGCTGGCGCGAACGTGAAGAAGTATTGCGCTTCTTCCAAAAAGTCACCGGTCTTCGCATGAATCACAACTTCATCCGCCCAGGTGGAGTTGCTGCCGACTTGCCCGCAGGTTGGCGTGATGACGTTCTAGAAATTCTTGAAATGCTGCCCATTCGTTTGGCCGAGTATGACATCTTGATGACCGATCAGCCCATTTGGCGCGAACGTTTGCAGGGTGTTGGCGTCATTACCGCCGATGAAGCTTTGGCTCTCGGAACGAGCGGACCAATTCTGCGTTCGACTGGTGTTGCTTGGGACTTGCGCCGCGATCAGCCGTACTTGCATTACGACAAGGTTGAGTTCGATGTGATTGTTGGTTCATACGGCGATGCATTTGACCGCTATGCCATTCGTATCAACGAAATTCGTGAATCAATTCGTATTGTGCACCAAGTACTTGATGCCATGCCGCTTGGCGACTATCGCATTCAAAACAAGAAAGTCACGCCCCCACCGCGTGCTCGTATTGACGAATCAATGGAAGCTCTGATTCACCACTTCAAGATTTTCACTGAAGGTTTTAAAGTGCCTGAAGGTGAGGTGTACTCCGCAATTGAAAGTCCCCGTGGCGAAATCGGTTGTTACATCGTGAGCGACGGAGGCCCGAAGCCATATCGCATTCACATGCGTGCTCCAAGCTTCGTCAACATTCAAGCCTTGCCGCACATGATGCGCGGTGGTTTGGTGGCCGACGCGGTTGCAGTGATTTCGTCAATTGACCCAGTTTTAGGAGAGGTCGATCGCTGATGTCCCGCTTTACAGAAGACAACGCACGTCTCGCTAAGGAGATCATTGGTCGTTATCCGCGTCCGCGTTCGGCAATGATTCCGCTACTGCACCTTGCTCAACAGCAGAGTGGTTACGTCACCAACGATGCAATGGTGCACATTGGTGAACTAGTGGGGGCAACATCGGCCGAAGTGTACGGAACTGCATCGTTCTACGAAATGTTTAAGTTCGAACCAGTGGGCAAGTACCTCGTCAACATTTGCGGAACGATGTCGTGTGCATTGATGGGCTCGGAAGAACTTATGCATCACGCCGAACACAAACTCGGCGTCAAGGTCGGAGGAACAACCAGCGACGGAATGTTTACTCTTGAGCATGCCGAATGTCAGGCCGCATGTACCGAAGCTCCGTGCTTGCAAGTGAACTACCGCTATCGCTTCCGCGTGACGCCAGAAAGTTTTGATTCGTTGATCGACGACTTGTCGGCCGGTCGTTTGACCGCTGAAATTCCCGATCACGGAACCGTGGCCAAAGTTCTTCAGCACATTCCTGCCGATCGCGGCGTTGGTGCAGTTCCTCCTGAATCAGTGACTGAAGCGCCGGCATGGCTCAATGGGAAGGCTGCGCTATGAATGGGACATACGCCCACGCTCCTGGCTTCATTGCCGGAGATCGTCCAAAGATCGTGACGTCACGATTTGAATACGAAGACTCGTACACATTGCGGCGTTTCTTGGCGACTGATGGTTATCAAGGTTTACGCGCCGCGCTTGGCCGTGCGGCCAATGAAGTGCACGATGAAGTCAAGAGTGCAACTGTGCTTGGTCGCGGCGGAGCCGGTTTCCCAGCCGGCACCAAGTGGGGCCTCACACCACAAGGTGTGTACCCGCGCTACTTAGTGGTCAATGGTGACGAGAGTGAACCAGGTACCTACAAAGACCGTTTGCTTATGGAGCGCGACCCGCACCAATTGATCGAAGGTTGTTTGATCGCGTGTTATGCGGCTGGCCTGTCACAGTGCTTCTTGTACATCCGTGGCGAAATGGCTTTGGCCCAAGAACGTGTCGCCGCCGCATTGAACGATGCGTATGCCGCGGGTTATGTCGGTAAAAACATTTTGGGCTCAAACTTTTCCGTTGACATCGTGTTGCACTGGGGTGCTGGTGCCTACGTCGTCGGTGAAGAAACCGCGTTGATCGAAAGTCTCGAAGGCAATCGCGGTATGCCGCGACTCAAGCCTCCGTACTTCCCAGCCGCTATTGGTCTCTATGGTCAACCAACCATCGTGAACAATGTTGAAACTTTGGCGAACTTGCCCTGGTTGATGCTGAACGGAGCCGAGGCATATACCGCCATCGGAACCAAGACTTCACCAGGGACGCGCATGGTTGCAGTGAGCGGACATGTCAAGCGCCCAGGTGTGTACGAAATCATTAACGGCATCACCACCTTCCGCGACTTGTTGTACAAAGAAGAATTCTGTGGGGGCATTCGTAACGGCAACCAGTTGAAGGCGTTTGTACCGGGTGGCGGATCGGCACCTTGGTTCACCGAAGATCAACTTGATATTCCCTTCGAAGGACCACAAGCTGGTGCTGCTGGTTCAATGCTCGGATCAGGTGCCGTCATGGTGATGGATGAGACCACCGACATTCCCGCAGCTGCTCTCACGTTGACTCGTTTCTATGCCCACGAATCATGTGGCAAGTGCACGCCATGTCGCGAGGGCGGAACTTGGCTTGAGCGAATTCTCAGCCGTGTGGTTGACGGCAAGGGCACCATGGCCGACCTTGACCAACTCATCGAAGTTGGAACATCAATTTGTCCCGGTGATTTCCCGCATGCATCAAACGCGAAATTAGGAATTAGTGCAGTGCCGTTCCCGTACAAGATGAACACCATTTGTTTCGTCGGACCATCGGCGTATGCGCCAGTGAACTCGGCACTTGTTTTGTTCCGTGAAGAATTCGAAGCCAAGATAGTCAAGCGCAACACGATCCCTGTTACCGCCGTTGGAGCTGCGTCATGACTACGACTGAACCCAACATCGAAAACGCGGCACCGGTCGACACGCCTATTGATCCCAATGCCATCACGATCTCGATCAACGGCAAGCCCGTTGCCGCTCGTAAAGGTGAATTGATTATTGCTGCTGCCGATCGCAGCGGTGATTACATTCCGCGTTTCTGTTATCACCCGCGTATGAGCGCTGTTGGTATGTGCCGTCAGTGTTTGGTTGAAGTCGAAGGTCCTCGCGGGCCGATGATGGTGGTCAGTTGCATGACCCCCGTTGCTGAAGGACAGATTGTGCGCACCGAGACTGATCAGGTGAAGCGCGCTCAAGAAGGCATTGTTGAATTGTTGTTGGCTAACCACCCCCTTGATTGTCCAGTGTGCGACAAGGGTGGCGAATGCCCACTGCAAGATCAAGCGTTCAGCCACGGTCCCGGCGAAAGTCGTTACATCGAAGAAAAACGTCACTACGAAAAGCCCATCCCGATTAGCGATTTAGTTTTGCTCGACCGTGAGCGTTGCATCTTGTGCGATCGTTGTACGCGATTTGCTGATGAAGTTGCTGGCGATGCATTGATTCACTTCACGTCACGAGGAAATAACACTCAAGTACAGACTTTCCCCGACGAACCATTTAGTTCGTACTTCTCGGGTAACACAGTGCAGATTTGCCCAGTAGGCGCGCTCACTGCCCAGCCGTACCGATTCAAGGCTCGCCCATGGGACCTCGAAAAGACCGAGAGCACGTGTACAACTTGTTCAGTCGGCTGTCGTATCACTGTTGAGTCAAGCCGCGATGAACTCTTGCGCTACCAAGGTGTTGACAGCGACCCCGTGAACCATGGTTGGTTGTGCGACAAGGGCCGCTTCAATTTTGAATCGGTCAAGAGCGATGATCGTCTTGCTGAGCCGATGGTGAAGCACAACGGTGCGTTAGTTCCAACTTCTTGGAGTTCGGCTCTACAGACTGCCGCCAATTTGATTTCGCAATCAATTAATGACGGTGGTGCGCAAAGCGTGGCCATCATTGGTGGAGCACGGGGAACGAATGAAGATGCTTACGCGTGGTCGTTGCTGGCTCAGGCTCTAGGTGTCACCAACGTTGATGCGCAGTTTGACGATGGTCTACCTGCTTCGGTGTTCGCATACAACCAGGCGACCATCGATCAAGCCGCGAATGCAACCACCGTCATTTTGTTGTCACCAGACCTCAAAGAAGAATTGCCCATTTTGTATTTGCGTTTGCGTGACGCTTCTGAGAAGAAGCGCAGCAAACTTATAGAGTTCGCCCCCAAGCAAACCGGCATCACGCGTTATGCATGGAAATCTGTTGCCTATGAACCCGGCAACCAGGTTGCAGTTGTCGCGAGTACTTTGGCTGAGGCAACAGTTGCCGCTCAGGTTGCTAAAGGATCAGTTGTCGTTGTAGTCGGACGGGCGAACTTGGCCGAAGATGATTCATTCACGTTGGCTGCACTTGATGCCGTTATGGCCGTTGCCCCTCAGGCAGCAGTTCTTCCGGTGATCCGTCGTGGCAATGCTCGTGGTGCAGTTGAAAGTGGTTTGGTGACCGGATCAACAACTTCGATCTTGCGTTCAGCAGCAGCTGGAAAGATCAATTGCTTGATTCTTCTTGGTGCAGATCCGATTGCCGATGTTCGTGACACCGAACTTGTTCGCCAAGCGATGGCTGCAGTTCCACACATCATCGCCGTTGATACCTTTGCCTCAAATTCATCCCAACGCGCCGACGTGTTGTTGCCGGCTGCTGCATTTGGTGAAAAAGATGGAACGACAACCAACCTTGAAGGACGAGTTACGCAACTCAATCGCAAGGTCAATGTTCACGGTACCGCTCGTCCCGATTGGATGATCGCTCTTGAACTTGCTGATTACTTGGGTCATGACTTGGGTGTTGGCTCAGTTCAAGAAGTACATCAGCAACTGGTGAGCAAGGTCGCCGCATTCGCTGATGCGACTCGTTCTGCTCTTGCCATTAACCCTGACGGAATTTTGTTACGTCGCTCATCTAGTAATAGTGCGTCGGTCGCAGTACCAGCAGTACCTGATCGTCCCGGTTTTGGTTATCGCTTGGTGGTCGGTCGTAAGTTGTATGACAACGGCAGCAACGTTGCCCATTCGGCTTCATTGGCGCCGTTGGCACCGGGCTCGGCATTGCACATGCACCCACTTGATCTTGAACGACTGGGCGCCGCGGTCGGTGCACAAGTCAAAGTCTCAAGTGATCGAACCTCTATCGTGATGCCGATTGTTGCCGACGAAGCAGTGACGCGCGGAACGGTGTGGGCAGCCTGGGCACAAAGTGGCTCAAATATTGGTGAGCTCATTGATTCGTCCCGTCCAGTGAATGATGTGAAGGTGGAAACACTGTGAACAACTCGACTGCACTTCTCGGTCTAGATCCCATCGCCATCGGTGATTTGATTTGGGCACCACTTTTGATCATCTTGCTCAAAGTCGTCGCGGTCTTTGTGATCGGACTTGTTGCCACGATGTTGATGGTGTGGTTTGAGCGCAAGGCAATCGCTGGCATGGGTAACCGCATCGGACCAAACAAGGCCGGCCCGTGGGGCTTGCTGCAAACTTTGGCGGACGGAATCAAGTTGTTCTTCAAAGAAGACTTGTTGCCCGATCGTGCTGACCGTTTTGTCTTCAAACTGGCTCCCTTCTTGGCATTTGTTCCAGCGTTCTTGGTGTGGGCAGTCATTCCACTGGGTGGAGATTTCTCAGATGGCAAAGATGGTCTGGTCACGTGGTTTGGTCATGCGACCCGTGTGCAGTTAGCCGATCCGCCGATTGGCGTCTTGTTATTGCTGGCCTTGTCATCGATTGCGGTGTACGGAATCATGTTGGCTGGTTGGTCAAGTGGTTCGAAGTATCCATTGCTCGGATCAGTTCGTGCGTCTGCGCAAATGGTGTCATATGAAGCTGCACTTGGATTAAGTCTTGCAACGGTCATTTTGATGGCTGGCACTTTGTCCACTAGTGGGATCGTTGGAAACCAATCAAGTTTTACTGATTGGCATGTTGTATCAACAGGCGTCATTCCATTCATTATCTTTATGTTGGCGGCAACTGCTGAATTGAATCGTCCTCCATTTGACTTAGTTGAAGCCGAACAAGAATTGGTTGGTGGTTTCAACACCGAATACTCAAGTATTCGATTCGGCCTGTTCTTCCTGGCTGAATTCATGAATACCATCACGATGAGTGCTGTCATAGTGACCCTGTTCTTTGGTGGTCCGCAAGGCTTGTTTGACATTCCCGGAATTCCTGGTGCGATCGAAGGCTCCATTTGGCTGATCGCCAAGGTACTGGTGTTCCTGTATGTCTATGTCTGGATGCGGGCCACTTTGCCTCGCTTCCGTTACGACCAGTTGATGGACCTTGGCTGGAAGATCTTGATCCCGGCATCACTTGGCTGGTTTATGTTGATGGCAGTGTTGCGCCTCGGACGTGACGAAGACTGGAACGTCGTTGTGGTCACCATCGTCGCTGCCGTGATCATTCTCGGATGTGTTGCGCTGATGTCAACTGCTGTCAAAGTAAGTAAAGCCAATCGCGAACGTGAAGGAGCGATGTTCTGATGGGTTACCTCGGAGGATTTCTTGTCACGCTGGCTCAGGTCGGTCGTCGCAACAAACTGACCCTTGAGTATTCAGGTGGTCGTGAAAATAAAAAGGGCAAACCGCAAAAAGACGAGAAGGCACCCAAGCCCGAACGTTTGCACGGTCGTCATGTTCTAAACCGTTATGAGGACGGTATGGAAAAGTGCATCGGTTGTGAACTGTGCGCCGGTGTTTGCCCAGCTAAGTGCATCTACGTGCGAGGTGCCGATAACGA
>ERZ888423.2554-NODE-2554-length-13318-cov-13.511724_pt1 | contig 13318 bp, 14 predicted proteins | sample MGYA00520523_ERZ888423 | MGnify/ENA primary metagenome ERZ888423 (study PRJEB32303, sample SAMEA104408611) | aquatic metagenome | biome: Brackish water; feature: Pelagic; material: water | place: Baltic Sea | collected 2014-06-08T10:24:00 | depth 30,27 m ...
CGAGCTTGCTCCTGCGTCGCTGGGGTGGGGCGGTCCGGCGGCTGCGCGGCTGCTCCTGCTTTTCTCGGGCTGGCGCCCGAGCTTGCTCCTGCGTCGCTGGGGTGGGGCGGTCCGGCGGCTGCGCGGCTGCTCATTCCGGCTGCGCTGTTGCTTCTGCTCACAGGCTCCCGCTGACGGGCCTCGGGCTCCGGTAGATTGTGTTGATGGCCGTAGCTGATCCGACTCTGTGGGTGCTTTTTGCCCTGGTGGTCGGTGCAACGGCGCAGACCTTGCAGCGTGTGCTGCGATCACACCCATCGAATGACGATGACGGTGTCCGGCGCGATTACTCGCTGCTCGACTCCGTCCCGGAAGGTGCCGCGGCGCACTTCCGTAGAAGGGATTTCTCCAATGGAACACTCAGACGACAACGAATCCGTCGGCTCACATGCCGACAGTTCAGCACCATCTGCTGAGAAGTCGGCTGAGCAGCCGCCCAAACAACGCCAGCGCGGCTCGCGGGGCGGTCAAAATCGCAAGCCGGCGAGTCAGCGGAGCGATGAGACCGCCGAGTCGAACCACAGGAACGACGTCGAGATTCCGGACCGGATTCGCGAAGGCAAGCCGTCGGCCGAAGCTGCCGAGCGCGGCTTGGTCCGCAAGCCAAAGATTGGCGACACCAGGTCGGTGCCCTTCACCATGGCTCCTGGGTCGGTTGCCAAGCAGGACGACGATGGAGAGCGCGACGGCGGGGAGAACGACAAGCAAAGGAAAAATCGTCGCGGCAAAGGAGGAGGCGGCAGAGGTGGCGGTGGCGGCCACGGTCAGGCTCGCGAGTCCCAGTCAGGCGAGGACAATGGCCGAGACGATGGCAAGCCAAAGAGCCGACAGGGCGACAAGCCGGCCAAGAACCAGAAAAACCGGCGCGGTCGGGGCAAGGGACGCGGCAAGGGCGACACGCAGCAGATGGACGATGCCTGGCTCGAGCAGCGTCGCGGGCGTGAGCGCAACGGCAAGCCGATCGGGCGTTACTTCATGTGTGTTCAGGCGCGGCCGGGCTTGGCGCAGGTCGCCGTGCTCGAAGGTCGAAACCTGATCGAGCACTACGTCAGCCGCCCCTCGGACGATGTCGCACAGATTCACGGCAACATCTACATCGGCAAGGTGCAGAACGTGCTGCCCGGCATGGAGGCGGCGTTTGTCGATATTGCCACGCCGAAGAATGCTGTGCTCTATCGCAGCGACGTGCAGTACGAGCCTGAAGACATTGAAGTCAAGGGTTCGAACCTGCGCATCGAGGACATCCTGAAGAACAAGCAGTTGATTCTCTGCCAGGTCACGAAGAATCCGATCGCGCACAAAGGTGCCCGTCTCACTCAGGAAGTGTCGCTGCCCGGTCGTTTCGTCGTTTTGATCCCGAACTCTCAGACCTATGGCATCTCGAAACGGTTGCCGGACGATGTCCGCAAGCGCCTGCGCGAGATCCTTGACCGAGTCAAGCCCGACGAGCACGGGATCATTGTTCGTACCGCAGCCGAGTCGGCAACCGAGGAAGAACTCATTGCCGACATGACCATTCTGCTCAAGGAGTGGGCAGTGATCGAGAGCAAGGCCGCAAAGGCTCAACGACCAGGGCTGTTGTATCGAGAGCCCGAACTGGCGGTGCGGGTGATCCGCGAAGAGTTCAACGCCGATTACCGCGGTGTACTCATTGACGATAAGCGCCTCTGGCAAGACGTCCGTGACTACGTCGCAGCGTTTAATCCTGACTTGGCTGACCGGGTTGAGTATTACGACGCCGACAAAGAAGGTCTGTCGCTGTTCGAACGTCACCACGTCCACGAGCAGGTGCACAAGGCTCTCGATCGCAAGGTCTGGCTGCCTTCTGGTGGCTCCTTGATCATCGAAGGTACCGAAGCGCTCACCGTGATCGACGTCAACACGGGCAAGAACGTCGGCAAGTCGAACCTCGAAGAGACTGTCTTCCACAACAACATGGAGGCCGCGGTCGAGGTTGCCAAGCAACTGAGACTCCGCGATATCGGTGGCATTATCGTCATTGACTTCGTCGACATGGAGATCCGCGAGAACCGCGGCAAGGTCGTCGAGGCGCTGCGCGACTCGCTCGCTCGGGACAAGACACGGTCGCAGGTGTTCGACGTGTCTGAACTCGGGCTCGTCGAGATGACCCGCAAGCGCATCGGCGAGGGCCTGCTGACCGAGTACAGCGAAATCTGCCCTGACTGCGATGGTCGCGGTGTTGTTGTCGACTACTCCATGCTCGAGTAATCCCTCGAGCAGAACGGCGTCGTGTTCATAGATTCATCATGAACGAGAGGTGTCGCACCGGCGAGGGGTGTGCGATGCTGGTCTGATGAAGATTCAGATCACCGAGGATGCTCGCAAGGTGTTGGCGAAAAAGGGCGGAACGATGTCGATCGACTTCATTCGCCCCACTGGTTGAGGCAAGGTTGCAGAGGTGTCGGTCGACACCAACGTCAAGAACAAGAACCTCGCTGCGTACCGCAAGCTTCGCCACGAGGACTTTCGGATACTGATCACCCCGCAGCTCGTTGGGATGGCCGAGCAGATGCGGATCGTGACCAAGGGCAAGCTGACCAAGTCATTGTCCATCGAATTCCAGGCGAAGCCCGGTGTCGGCGGCGACGACGATGCCTGTTGCATCTGAGCAGATTCGAAAAGCGTAGAGTCAGCGCTCATGGCTGATCTGCTTGCGCTCTCCAACGATGTCATCGACAACGGGCTGACCGACCGCCCGTTCAACCGAATCAACAACGAGCTCTCCGAAGTCGCTGATGGCCTCGCGATTGTCGAGAGCTTCAGCCACAGCGTCGTTGCTGACACCGGTGACGGGCTCGTGGCGTTCGATGCCTCGCACGTCCAAACAGGACAGCAGATCGTCGAGGCGATCAAGGGGTGGACCAGCAGTCCGGTCACCCACATCGTTTATACCCACGGACATGCTGATCACGTCGGCGGCAGCGTTGCCTTCGACGCCGCCTACGACGACATCACCGTGGTTGGCCACCGCAACGTCGACGTTCGATTCGACCGATACGCCGCGACGAACGACTGGAATGTCCAGATCAACGCTCGCCAGTTCGGGGGTGTCTCGGGCGACTACGGAATGGGAGAGTTGCCCGAGTTCATCCCGTCGAACACTCACCGGCCAGACCACATCGTGGACGATCACGACATGCTCCAGATCGGTAACCGGACCATCGAGTTGCACCATGCACGCGGCGAGACCGACGATCACCTGTGGGGATGGTTCCCCGAGGAGAAATGGATCACGTCAGGTGACTTTTTCATCTGGAACTTCCCAAACGCCGGCAACCCGCAAAAGGTTCAGCGATACCCCATCGAGTGGGCAGAAGCGCTCCGCGAGATGATTGCGAAGGGGCCAGAACTGCTGCTTCCAGCACACGGGTTGCCAATCGAAGGCAAGGACCGCATCGCTCGAGTGCTCGATGACGTTGCGACGTCGTTGGAACTGATCGTGAGCGAGGTCATCGACATGATGAACGCCGGTGAAGTGCTCGACACCATTGTGCATTCAGTCACTGTCCCGGAAGATTTGCTCAGCAAGCCCTATCTCCGGCCGCTCTACGACGAGCCCGAATTCGTCGTACGCGGTGTCTGGCGGCAGTTCGGCGGGTGGTGGGACGGTGCTGCGAGCCGGCTCAAGCCGTCGCCTGATGCCGCACTCGCGATCGAACTGGCTTCCCTCGCTGGTGGCGCAAACGTGTTGATCGCGCGTGCACAGATTATCGCTGAGCAGGGAGATCATCGGTTGGCCTGCCATTTGGCCGACTTGGCGGGATGGGCTGCCCCGGCCGACAGCGGCATTCACCGCCAGCGGGCGCTCGTTTATCGTGGCCGGCGAAAGCAAGAAACGTCGTTGATGGCCAAGGGGATCTTTGCCGCTGCAGCGCGTGAATCCGAACAGATTGCTCAGTCCGGTGCAGACTGAGGAGCACGGAAGCCTGAGCGTGGCGGGAGCATTCTCGCCAATGAGCCGTTATCATCGTCTATCGCTATGTACGCAGTAATCGCCTCAGGCGGCAAGCAGGAAAAAGTGGCTGAAGGCCAGCGAGTGCAGCTCGAACTGCTCGGCGCAGACGAAGGTAGCGAAGTGTCGCTCACCCCCGTCATGCTCGTCGACGGCGACACTGTGCTGGCAACGGCCGACGAGCTCGTAGGAGCTTCAGTCACCGCCAAGATCGTCGGCCGCGCAGCGGGTCCGAAGATCAACGGCTTTACCTTTAAACGCCGCACCAACAACCATCGTCGTTACGGCCATCGTCAGAAGTATGACGTGGTCGAAATTATGTCCATCAAATTCCCCAACTAAAGGGCGCTGACTTCTCATGTCAAAGACAAAGGGCGGCGGTTCAACCCGCAACGGCCGTGATTCCAACGCACAGCGCCTCGGCGTGAAGGTCTTCGGTGGCGAAGATATTCGCACCGGAGCCATCATTGTTCGTCAGCGTGGAACTCGATTCCACCCCGGCACAAACGTCGGTAAGGCCAAAGACGACTCACTGTTCGCACTCGCTGATGGCGTCGTGCAGTTCGGTAACCACCGAGGCCGCAAGGCTGTCTCGGTTGTCCCCGGCAACTGAACACAATTCGATCTGATTGAAGGCCGGGCCGCAAGGCCCGGCCTTTGTCGTTTTCAGCCTGACGCGAAAAAGCCCAGTCACACTGTGCCAGGCACAGTGTGACTGGGCCGTTTGCGTGGTTACAGGGCTGCTTCGAGCTGGTCGACTGCGGCGTTCAACTCGGCCGGAAGTCGGTCGCCGAAACGGTCGAAGTGCTCGCGGATCTGAGACACTGCGCCCTTCCATCCCTCGGTATCGACGGCGAGCAGTGTGTCGAGATCAGCCTGATTGATGTCGAGACCTGAGAGGTCGAGCTGATCAGGAACTGGGAGCTTGCCGATCGGTGAGTCGATGGCATCGACGGTGCCGTCGATTCGCTCGAAGATCCACTTGAGTACCCGGCTGTTTTCACCGAATCCAGGCCACAAGAATCGACCGTCTTCGTCGCGACGGAACCAGTTGACGAAGAAGATTTTCGGCAGATCCGCCACGTCGGTGCGATCCTTCATCGAGAGCCAGTGGGCGAAGTAGTCGCCGTAGTTGTAGCCACAGAACGGCAGCATGGCCATCGGATCGAAGCGAAGTTCGCCCTGTACGCCTTCGGCCGCAGCGGTCTTTTCAGAGGCCATGATCGAGCCGAGGAACACGCCATGATCCCAGTCGTTGGCTTCGGTCACGAGCGGCACCGTGGTACGGCGGCGGCCGCCGAAGAGGATTGCTGAGATCGGCACGCCAGCCGGATCTTCCCACTCGGGAGCGGCGGACGGGCACTGCGATGCCGGTGCAGTGAAGCGGGCGTTCGGGTGTGCAGCAGGCGTTGTGACTTCAGGGTTCCAGGGGTTACCGCGCCAGTCGGTGGCACGCGCCGGGGGAGTGTCGGTCATCTCCTCCCACCAGACATCACCGTCGTCGGTGAGTGCCGTGTTGGTGTAGATGCAGTTCCCCCAGAGTGTCTCCATGGCGTTGAGGTTTGTCTTGTTGCTGGTGCCGGGTGCGACGCCGAAGAAGCCAGCTTCGGGGTTGATGGCGTAAAGCCGGCCGTCGTCGCCGATCTTCATCCAGCAGATGTCGTCGCCGATGGTCTCGGCCTTCCAGCCGGGGATCGTCGGGACGAGCATTGCGAGGTTGGTCTTGCCGCAGGCTGACGGGAAGGCGGCGGCGATGTACTTCGACTCCCCCTGCGGGTTGGTGAGCTTCAAGATGAGCATGTGCTCGGCGAGCCAGCCATCGTCACGTGCCATGACTGAAGCGATACGAAGTGCAAAACACTTTTTGCCGAGCAGCGCATTGCCGCCGTAGCCGGAGCCATACGACATGATCTCGCGGGTGTCGGGAAAGTGGACGATGTACTTGTTTTCGGCATCGCAGGGCCAAGGGACGTCAGCCTGGCCATCAGCAAGCGGTGCGCCGACGGAGTGGAGGCAAGGCACCCACTGGTCGTCACCAAGTGCGTCGAGCGCGCCTTGACCCATGCGCGTCATGATGCGCATGTTCGTGGCGACGTAAGCGGAATCGGTGAGCTGCACGCCAATGTGAGCGATCGGCGAACCGAGCGGGCCCATGGAGAACGGCACGACGTACATCGTGCGACCCTTCATGCAACCGGTGTAAAGGCGGCGCATTTCAGCGCGCATTTCGGCCGGGTCGCGCCAGTTATTGTTCGGGCCAGCTTCTATTTCCGTGGCCGAGCAGATGAACGTCCGGTCTTCGACGCGGGCAACGTCGCCGGGATCTGAGTGCGCCCAGTAGCTGTTCGGGCGCTTCGCCTCGTCGAGCTTCGTGAACGTTCCGCTATCGACCAATTGCTGGCAGAGACGCTCGTATTCGTCGGCGGAACCGTCGCACCAATAGATGTCGGCCGGCTGCATGATGGCGGCCCACTCGCCGACCCAGTCCTTGAGACGTTGATTACTGGTCGTTCCACTCATTCGTTGCTCCCCGATCATGCGGCGCTTGTGTTCGAAAGTGTTCGAAACCGACGATAGGCGAAGAGGAGGCCCCGTAGGCAATGGGCAGCTTGGTTAGAGCGCAATATCTGATGTGCGAATACCTCATCACGAAAAGCGATATGGGCTTGACAGAAGATCACCAGGACAGATCACCAGGACAGATCAGTAGTGCCCGACCGCCTGATCATCGCGCGAGCGATGTGTAAGCGAATGTCGCAGGGGGGGCGTCTGAGTGGCGTCTTAGTGGCCGGGGGTCTTCATATCGATCTCGGAGCCGAGGCTGAGCTTGGTAGCCCGGCCGGCATCGTCGAGTTCGAAAATGACGCGCTGGCCTTGACGCACCATGCGAAAGATCGAGCCCGCCAGCGCGTTGCCAGCAAGCTCGTAATCATTGAGGTCGGTGTCGCACATGACAAGACCGTCCCCGGTTGTGGGGTCGTAAGCCTTGATGACGCCCTGCATGAGATGAACCGAAGGCTCGGCTTCAGCCGGCCTTGACGATCTTGCCGGACTTAATGCAGCCGGTGCAGACGTTCAGACGCTTGGTTGTACCGTTCGCCAGCGTACGAACGCGCTGGATGTTCGGGTTCCAGCGTCGCTTTGTACGACGGTGCGAGTGCGACACAGCCATGCCCCATGACGGGCCCTTGCCACACGATTCACACTTAGATGCCATTGGATTCTCCTGCGACGATTCGCTTCAAGTCAGATTTGTTCAGAGCACGCTGGTGCCTGAAACAGCCATGTGAGGCTACCAACACAACTGCGGACCGCAACTTGCTCAGAAGCTTCGCTTGACTGAAGGCCATTTTCCACACAACCTCTAACCTGTTTCGTCGTGCCAACACTTGAACGGTTGAACACCGAAGCACTGCGCGACACGGTTCGAACCTTCCGAGATGCCGTCAGGGCTCATGCGGGCGGTTTGAACCGGTTGAACGTGTACCCGGTCCCTGATGGCGACACTGGCACGAACATGGCGCGCACGCTCGACGCCGTTGTTGCCGAGATGGACGGAACCGATCCTGACGACCTTGATGCCACGTGCGATGCGATCAGTCACGGCTCGCTCATGGGGGCCCGTGGCAACAGTGGTGTGATCTTGAGCCAGATCATGCGCGGCATTGCCACGACGCTCAAGACGCAGGCGCCCGTCAGCGGTGCGAAGTTTGCCGAAGCGCTACAGGCTGCAGCAACCGGTGCCTACCAAGCCGTGCTGAAGCCGATCGAAGGAACGATTCTCACGGTGGTTCGACTGAGCGCCGACGGAGCAAAAGAGGCGGCCGATGCAGGTGGGTCGCTTGTTGAAGTCGTGCGTGCAGCGCAGGCCGCAGGCCGAATTGCGTTGGCGAACACGCCGGAGCAATTGGCGGTCTTGAAAGACGCCGGCGTCGTCGATGCTGGCGGTGCCGGATTCCTGCTGCTGCTCGATTCGGCCCTCCACGTGGTCGATGGTGAAGCGCTTCCCGAACCCGAAGAAGACGACGGCACCGGCGGGGCTGTCGCAGCAGCATTCGACCAACCGGCGCAGCGATCGGGCAGCACCAAAATCGGCGGCGCTGACGAAGTGGACGTGGCCGACCAGCGCTACGAAGTGATGTATTTGATGGATCTCGCCGATGAGCAGATCGATGCCTTCAAGCAGGGTTGGGGTGCAATCGGGGACTCGATCGTCGTCGTCGGTGGCGACGGGATCTGGAACTGCCACGTCCACACCAATGACATCGGTGCAGCGATTGAGGTGCCGCTCGACCTTGGCGGCCGCCCGAAGCAGATTCGTGTGACCGACCTCTTCGAGGAGGTCGACGAAGAACACGCCAAACGCGAAGCAGCGATGACCGGCGGTACAACCAACGCCAGCATCACCAAGGCCGGGGGCGGGCTGACGCCCGTCACCACGGCTGTTGTTGCGGTGTGTTCCGGTGAAGGTCTCGTTGAACTGTTCGCCCAATTGCGTGTGCAAGGTGTTGTCATGGGCGGTCAGACGATGAATCCGTCGACCGCCGAACTCCTCGACACCGTCGCTGCGGTCAACGCCGACCAAGTAGTCATTTTGCCGAACAACAAGAACATCATCCCCGTCGCCGATCAGGTCAACGCCCTCAGCGCCAAGCATGTGATGGTGGTACCGACCACATCGATGCCGGAAGCACTCGCTGCCCTTGTCGTGTACGACCCAGAGGCGTCTGCCGATGTCAACTACGCCCAGATGGTCGAAGCTGCTGAGTCAGTAGCGACCGGCGAAGTCACCCGGGCAATCCGCGATACAAACTCCGATGCCGGCCCGATCAAGGAAGGCGATTGGATTGGCCTTGTGAAGGGTGACGGCATCGCAGCGATCGGCGATTCGCCGCACAGCGTGTCGATTGCACTCCTTGAGCATCTTCTTGACGACGACGCCGAACTGGTGACGGTCATCACCGGCCAAGACGCAACAGCGGAGTCAACCGCAGCGATTGAGGGCTGGCTGAGCGACCATCGTGCCGACATTACCGTCGAAGTCCAGCGCGGTGGTCAACCTCTTTACCCGTACTTGTTCGGGATTGAATAGCCGTTTGCGTCGAAGTTTCCGTTGGACAGTCTGCAGAAATCTCGACACGAACGTGGGAATGTTGGCGTCTCGCTAAGTTTGGTACCTGATGAATGAGCTGGGGCCGATCACGATGCGGGATCTGTCGCTGATTCCTGTCGAGCGATTGCGTGGCGTGGGACCGAAGAAGCAGGCGTCGCTGGCCATGGTGGGGATTACCAACCTGCTCGACCTGGTCACTACCTACCCGCGTCGCTGGATTGATCGAACCAACGAGGCGCGCATTGCCGACCTCGTCCCTGGTCAGGAGGCACTCGTGCTCGTCACGATCCGATCGGTCACGAAGCGCACAACCCGCAACCGCAGGTCGATGATCAATGTCAATGTGGGTGACGGGTCTGGCCGGATGGACCTGGTGTTCTTCAACCAGCCTTGGCGCGAACGGCAGTTTAAAGAAGGGCTCCACGTCGCACTCTTCGGCAAGGCCGACACCTATCGAGGTGGCCTGCAGATGTCGAATCCTGTCGTCGACCTGATCGGGGACCGCACCGGCAAGATCGTGCCGATTTACCCGCAGAGCGAAAAAGCACAGATCAATACCTGGGAGATGGCTGGATGGGTCGAAGAAACGCTCCGGCGATGCGCTGAGCGGACCATTGCCGATCCGGTGCCCGAGGCGATCCGTCGGCGCCACAGGCTGATCGATCGGTCCGAAGCACTTGCCGGAATCCATCTCCCCGACGACATGAAGACCAAAGAGTTGGCCCGGTACCGGCTGGCGTTTGACGAACTCCTTCGAGTACAACTCGTCTTGGTCCTGCGCAAGCGAGCTCTGGAACGCGACTCGCTTGGGATTGTGCACACGATTGGTGGCCCGCTTGTCAAACGGTTCTACGAGTCGTTGCCATTCCCGTTAACGGGGGCACAGACGCGGACCATCGAAGAGATCAATGCCGACCTCGGTAGCACCCAGCCCATGCATCGGTTACTGCAGGGGGATGTCGGCTCCGGCAAGACCGTCGTCGCTGTCGCTGCAATGCTGGCAGCCGTCGATGGTGGACATCAGAGTGCGTTGATGGCGCCGACCGAAGTGCTCGCCGAACAGCACGCCACGAGCGTTCGCGCAATGCTCGATGGTGTGACGGTGCCCGACCCGGGCAACTTGTTCGGCGATCGACCGCTCCGTGTTGAACTTCTGACGAACCGGGTGACCGGCGCCGATCGCAAGCAGGTGCTTGCAGGGCTCGCCGACGGCAGCGTCGACATCGCCATCGGGACGCACGCACTGATCCAAGACGCCGTCGATTTCTCAAGCCTCGGTGTCGTCGTGGTTGACGAACAGCACAGGTTCGGGGTCGAGCAACGTGCCGCCCTTCGCTCGAAGACGGCCAATGGCGCGGTGCCCGACACCTTGGTCATGACGGCGACACCCATTCCGCGGACGGCGGCGATGACCGTTTACGGTGACCTCGACGTCAGCGTCCTCGACGAACTGCCGCCGGGCCGAACGCCGATCGTCACCATGTGGGCCGACGGCGGCCTCATGGAAGCGGGGGTATGGAACGACATCAAAGACGAAGTTGCCGCTGGACGTCAGGCGTATGTCGTCTGTCCGCTTGTCGGCGAGAGCGAGAAACTCGAAGTTGCATCTGCCGAAGAGACTCTCGAACGGCTTGCCTTCGGCGAACTCCAGGGGCTCAGGTTGGGCATGCTCCACGGCAAGCTGCCGTCCGACGAGAAGGCGGTCACCATGGACCGGTTCCGTCGCGGCGAACTCGATGTCCTCGTCGCGACCACTGTCATCGAGGTCGGCGTCGACGTACCAAATGCAACCGTGATGGCGATCCTCGATGCCGATCGTTTCGGCATCGCACAGCTCCACCAGCTGCGTGGTCGCGTCGGTCGTGGCGAGCACGCCTCGACCTGTTGGCTGGTAACCCAGCAGAAAGAAGACGACGAGGGCAACGCCGTTGTCGGAAACCCTCGTGTCGAAGCGTTGGTTGCCACGACCGATGGTTTCGAACTTGCCGAAGTCGATCTCGACCTGCGGGGCGAAGGCACACTGATGTCGACCGCACAGAAGGGTCGAAGCGATCTGAAGTTGGCGTCGCTCCGACGCGATCGCAAGCTCGTCGAGCTGGCTCGCGGGGCGGCATTCGAAATCGTTGACGGCGATCCGGACCTGGCGAAGCACACGAGCTTGGCCGACGAACTCGATCTCCTATTCAGCGATCAAGACGAAGAGTTCCTCGCCAAGTCCTGATCAGCTACCAGTCGGGGCGGCCGTCGCTCTCGATGTCTGACTCGTCGAGCACGAGGTCCCATCGGTCGAGGCAATCCTCGCAGCGGTAGGCAACGACGTCGTCGACCTCCCACGTGCCGTCTTCACGTGGCATCGTCAGGAGAAAGCAGCGGCCGCCGCAGTCGATGCAGGTGATCTGTGGCGGAGGAGCGAGCACGACCCCAGTGTGCCCCTATCATCGCTCGGATGCGTGTAGTGGCTGGAGAACTCGGTGGTCGAAAGATTGTGTCGCCGGACGGGACATCCACTCGACCGACAACCGATCGAGTGCGTGAGGCGATTTTCAACTCCCTTGGGAGTTCAGGCGTGCTTGACGGAGCGCTCGTCGCCGACCTATTCGCCGGCACTGGTGCCGTCGGGATCGAAGCGCTGTCGCGAGGCGCCGAACGCTGCGTGTTCGTCGAACGCGATCGGACGGTTCTTCGCGTTCTCGAGGAAAACCTCGACGCGCTCGGGCTACGCGACCGTTCCAAGGTGATCACCTCAGACGCGATGGCAACAGCGTCGGCAATCGACTGCGACATCGTCCTGGCTGATCCGCCGTACGGTTTCGATGCCTGGGCCGAGCTGCTGCGAGTGGTCCGCGCTGACCTCGTGATCGCAGAATCGGGTCGCTCGATTGACTGTCCAGATGGGTGGAAGATCACCCGCGAAAAGAAGTACGGACGCACAATGGTGACCTTCTTCGAACGCGCCGAACTAGTGTTGGGCGAGTGATCGGTTCCAGCGCTCAACGCCAGCGAGTGATGTATCCGGGGAGCTTCGATCCGCTGCATCTCGGGCATATTGACGTCATCGAACAGGCGCACGAACTCTTTGGAGACGTGGTCGTCGCAGTGATGCACAACCACGCAAAAGCGAGCGGTCTGTTCCCGGTTGCCCAACGGATCGAACTTGCCGAGCAGGCGCTCGCCCATCTCGATGGTGTCACCGTCGAAGCGCAGACCGGGCTCGCCGTCCAGGCCGCTGCGAATCTCGGTGTCGACTTCATTGTCAAGGGACTCCGCAACAGCGAAGACTTCGAAATCGAACAGCAGATGGCGCAGAACAATCACGCCGTCACGGGTATTCGCACGGTGTACCTTCCGTGCTCGCCCGGGCTGGGCTACATCAGCAGTCGCTTCGTGAGGGAAATTGCGAAGTACGGTGAGGAAATCGGGCATTTGGTGCCGGCCACTGTTGCCGTCGCGTTGCGCACCGTCTTCGCAGATAAGCAGGAACGCATATGAGTTACGACGACAACTACGACGAGTACGAAGAGATCGACGACACCTACCCGGAGCCCGGTGCTCCAATGGGGCCGGTCGGCGACGCCGAAACATTGCTCCGTCGCGTCATCGACATCGTCGCCGACGCACCAACGATGCCGTTGTCGTCGTCGCCGCGCATCGATCGCGACGAGGTTGTCGAACTGCTTGACGAAGCACTCCACCGCCTCCCCGACGAACTGCGTCAGGCGCGTTGGATGCTGAAGGAGCGACAGGACTTCGTCGCCAAAACGCGTCGCGAAGCCGACGAACTACTCGAAGCTGCTCGTGTCCGTGCCGAGCGCATGGTCCAGCGCACCGAAGTTGTGCGCGCCGCTGAGCAGCGAGCTCGGTCCGTCATGGAGACTGCCGACGCCGACTCTCGACGCTTGAAGCACGAGACCGAAGACTTCCTCGACCAGCGGTTGGGCAGCTTTGAGATTCTGCTCGACAAGTTGCAGAAGACGGTCAACGCCGGGCGCCAGCGCTTGTCGATTGGCGATCCGCAACCGGACGCCACGAACACAGGCGGCCTGCCGGTTATCGACGATTCGCTTGCCTCTTCCGCCTTCTTCGACCAAGACCACTAGCAGCGGCGCCAGCTTCGGCGATCTCTGCGTCAGCGCTCACCGCTCGTTGGCGGAGGCCAACTCGGGTGAGCGCTTTCTTGACCTCGCCGAACCGTG
>ERZ888423.2555-NODE-2555-length-13315-cov-6.903318_pt1 | contig 13315 bp, 9 predicted proteins | sample MGYA00520523_ERZ888423 | MGnify/ENA primary metagenome ERZ888423 (study PRJEB32303, sample SAMEA104408611) | aquatic metagenome | biome: Brackish water; feature: Pelagic; material: water | place: Baltic Sea | collected 2014-06-08T10:24:00 | depth 30,27 m ...
CTTCTGCTCGGCAAAAGCATCAGACCCCACCATTTCCTGAAAAACCACAGCCTCACGGTGTGCATTGGGAAGCTCAATACCCATGACCGTCCGTCCCGGGATGGTCGAAACACGCGCCGACAACGCCGACATGTTGCGCGCAATATCTTCGGCCAATTGAATGACACGGCTTGATTTAATACCAGCCGCGGGTTCAAGTTCGTACATTGTAACCACTGGTCCTGGCCGCACCGCCACAATCTGCCCTTTGACGTGGAAATCATCGAGAACCGATTCAAGCAGCCGCGCATTTGCTTCAAGCGCAGCTTTATCAAGTTTAGGCGCGGAGATGGCCGGTGGCGGATCGAGCAACTCAAGCGATGGTAAAACAAAGCTGCCGAAAAAGTCGCCTTGTCGTGCGCCCGTCGCAAATGCCGCTTTTTTTGGTACCAGCGTGCGATCTTCGATAACGGGGGGCTTGCGTTGATCGGGCTCCACCGACTTGCGCGGTGGTTTAGGCTCGACAATCTGTGGCGGGGCCAAATCATCGCCCATCAAGGCGTGGGCGTCCCCCATAACGCTCCCGAATTTCGGCATGGCGAGCGTTGGAATGCGCAACAGCGGCCGTTCAAGCTGAAGCGAGCGAATAACGAGCAAAGCACCGCCGGCCAACGTGCCGAGAATGATGAAAATGCGCAATAAGGTCCCGAATACGCCCTTGATTTGGCCAACAAGCGCACTGGTTCCATTGTCTAACAACAGCGCAATTGTTCCACCCCATCCGGCGGGCAGTCCGATGTCGCTGTTATGTTGCCAATAGGCCATGCCAAACCCGATCAGCAGCATTCCGATAAGGCATAAGACCAATTGCCGCCTCCACTGAGGCTGCGGCACATCCCGCCACAGACGTCGGGCAAAAACCAACAGCAGCGGAAAAAGAAAAATCGCTGGCACACCAAAGACAAACAACATTGCATCGGACACATACGCGCCGCTCTGACCCATCCAGTTATGCTGCACGTCCGCTGCTGCGCTGTTAAACGCGGCGTCTGCAGCCGAATAACTGAGTACCGCCAAACCATAAAACAGCGCAAACAGCCCTAAAGCAGCGGCGCCGAGCAACGCGCCGCTGCGTATCAGTGACGCGCGCATCATTTGACGCCAATTGGCCATGTTCGATTTCGAGGTAAATTTAGAAACGCGCGAGGCCATGTTGGTATTGCCAGTATGTAGGAGGTCGCAAAGGACCGAATACCACCCTTTTCGCCTTCGTCGGACTTCCCGTCAAGTATTACAGGGCAAAAGGGGCACGCATGCACGAAAGCTACAGTCAAAATCCCCCTTTGAATCCGGCGCTTCCTTGCGGCATAGGTAGGACATGGAAAACAAGGCAGACGTAATCATCATCGGCGGTGGCCTTATTGGCCTGACGCAGGCTCTGGCACTCGCTGCGCAGGGCATCACCAGCCATGTCATTGACCGCGCGGATCAAGCGAACATGCTTGACGCTGCTTATGACGGACGCACTTTTGCGATATCGAGCTCAAGCTACAAATTATTCGAAGCAATCGGGCTTAGCGATGCCTTGACGGGAAGAGGCTGCCCGATTGAGAAAATCTGGGTCAGCGATAGGCTAAAACCGGGATCGCTCGATTTCGCGCCAGCCGAGGATGACGGATTTTTGGGCCAAATGTTCGAAAGTCGCTATTTGCGCGGCGTATTGTACCGGGCTGCGCAGGAACATGCCGCAATCCAGTTGCACATGCCCGCCAATATCATCAGCAAATCTCGCGATTCAGGCGCGGCAACCGTGACCCTTGAAAGCGGTCGGGTGCTAACGGCAGACCTGATGATCGTTGCCGAAGGCCGAAAGAGCGAAACGCGTGAAGAGGCCGGCATTCAGATCGCGCATTGGCAATATGCGCATCATGCGATTGTCGGCGCGATTTATCATGAGTTGCCGCATAACAATATCGCATATGAAATCTTTTACCCTACGGGGCCGTTTGCAGTTTTGCCCATGCTGGATGCAGAGGATGGTCGCCACCGGTCAGCGCTTGTCTGGTCAGTCAAATCGGAGGACGCTGCAGGCTATTTGAAGCTATCCCCGCGTGGGTACACGGCCGAGCTTGAGAAGGGCATGGGCGGATTGTTAGGCAAAGTCGAATTGTCCGCGCCGTTGTCGTCCTACAAATTGGGTTTCCACCATGCCGCGTCGATTGCCGCAGAACGGATGGTGCTGCTTGGCGACAGTGCGCACGGCATTCACCCAATTGCAGGTCAGGGGCTCAATCTGGGCCTTCGGGACGTAGCGGCGCTAACTGAGGTCTTGGTCGACGGCATGCGTTTGGGCCTTGGTTTCGGCGATGCGCAGTTGCTTGATCGCTATGGCCGGTGGCGCAGTATCGATACATTGCTGATCGCGGTTTCGACAGACGGGCTGAATCGGTTGTTCTCGATTCCCGGAAAAACGGCATCGGCGGTGCGGCGTTTTGGAATGGCTATGGTGCAGCGCGCCGCGCCGGCGAAGGCGTTTTTCATGGCCGAGGCGCGGGGGGAAAGCGGTGCGCTGCCCAAATTGCTTCAAGGGGTGTCGCTCTAAAGTGTGATTACCCCTGCGTGACCGGTACAAGGTGAATTTCAACGCGACGGTTTGCCGAACGGCCGGCGGGGTCAAGATTGCTCGCCTTTGGCTGGCTTTCACCATAACCACGCGTTGCAAGGCGCGCTGACTGAACGCCGCGTATCGACAGATAATCGGCAACTGCCGAGGCCCGGCCTTCCGACAATATCTGGTTATAGGCATCTGACCCTGTGGAATCGGTGTGGCCCATCACATCGACATAGGTTTTTTCATATTGAGTCAGCGTCGATGCGACTTGGTCAAGCGTGTTGCGGAAACCAGCATCAATATTCGCGCTGTCGACGCCGAAGGTCACTTCCGATGGCATATCGAGTACAAGATTATCGCCTTCACGAGTGACGTTAACACCTGTGCCGGCCGTTTGCAGACGCAGTTTCTTTTCCTGCTCATCCATATAATATCCGGCGGCCGCACCCGCCAAGGCACCAATACCAGCGCCGACGATCTTTTCTGTACGATCGCGCTTCCCGCCGATTAAGTCGCCAAGAAGATAACCGCCCAGTACTCCGCCTATGCCACCAATTGCTGCTTTAGAAATCGTGCGCTTTCCGGTCGTAGGATCAGTGACGCAAGCCGACAATGGAAGCATTGCTGCAACAAGTGCCAGCGTAATCATTTGGTTCTTTTTCATTATCTTCCCTTTCAACATGAGCATCGTTTAAACGACACCTGCGATGAACCTGTGATTATGATTTCAATCGGTTGCATCCTTTCCCCATAACGCGATGCTATGCATTTTGTTGCCAAATGCCCCCTTTTGGTTCTATGGCGCTCGCGTCCTTATGGAGCCTCTTCTTCCTTTCCCGTGGCTTGATGCCGCCATCATCCTAGCGCTTATCGCCTTGAATGGCGTGTTTGCGATGTCGGAGCTTGCTATTGTGTCCGCTCGCACAGCGAAGCTTAAAGCGATGGCAGAAGACGGCAAACACGGTGCGGCAGCAGCACTGAGGCTTGGGCGCGACCCCGGTAAATTCTTGTCCACAGTGCAAATCGGCATAACGCTCATTGGTATTATTGCAGGTGCATATTCGGGATCGACATTGGGCGGCCCGGTTGCTGATCGCATCTCCTTATGGGGCATCGGCCGTGAATGGTCCGAAACGCTGGGCTTTGGCATCGTTATCGGCATCACGACCTATGCGTCATTGGTCGTCGGAGAGCTGGTGCCAAAGCAATTTGCGCTGATTGCACCCGAAAGAATCGCCGTTTTCATAGCGGGCCCCATGGAGCTGCTGGCCCGCATTACTGCGCCAATCGTGTGGACACTCGATAAATCAAGCGCCACCATTTTTCGCGCGCTTGGGCTGCGCCGGGATAGCCGCGACGCATTGAGTGCCGAAGAATTGCGGATGGTCTTTGCCGAAGCCACCCATGCCGGCATCATTGAAGAACATGAGCATAAGGTCATTGCAGGCGTGGTCCGGCTTGCCGACCGACCAGTGCGCGAAGTCATGACACCACGTACCGATGTCGACCGCATATCTGCCGACGCATCCGAAGGCACCGTGCGCGATTCGCTTTTGAATTCGCTCCATACCCGCTTGCCTGTAACGGGCGACGATGGCGACGATATCATTGGCGTCGTGCAATCACGCGACATCGTTGCGGCCCAGATCCGCGGTGAGGTGCTCGACATTCGCAAGTTGATGCGCCGCGCCGAAATCATCCCCGATCAGCTGGATGCTATGGACGCGCTAGAGATATTGCGTTCGTCCGATGTGCCGATGCTGTTGGTGCATGACGAGTATGGCCATTTCGAGGGCATTGTTACCCCAAACGATCTATTGGCCGCAATTGCAGGTGAATTTGCGTCGGATCAGGCACAAGGCAGTGCGCCTAACATCATCACGCTAGATGACGGTTCGATGCTTGTGTCTGGCGCAATGTCAGCCGACGCCATGGCAGAAGCATTGTCAATCGACCTCCCCGATGATCGTGATTACGCCACTGCTGCGGGTCACGTCCTACACATATTGCGGCACCTACCTAAAGAAGGCGAAGCGTTCACTGATCAAGGCTGGCATTTCGAGGTTGTCGACATGGATGGACGCAAAATCGACAAGCTGCGTGTCCGACTTGCAGAAAAGGCAACCAAAGCAGACCCAGTTGAGGGCTTGTGATTGCTTAACTGCTTGGTTAGGGCATTTGGCTGATACGGAATTGCACGACTTTAGAGTCCACAGGATATTGATATGGCCGATTTCTTCCTTCCAAAGAACAGCAAAGTCCAAAAGGGCAGTGCGCATGCTGCCAAAACCGGCGGCAAGACCAAGACATTCAAGGTCTATCGCTACGATCCTGATAGCGGCGAAAACCCGCGTTACGACACGTTTGAGGTCGATACCGAAAATTGCGGACCAATGGTCCTCGACGCGTTGATCAAGATGAAGGGCGAGCAGGATGCGTCGCTTACCTTCCGTCGTTCATGCCGCGAAGGTATCTGTGGTTCTTGCTCTATGAATATTGACGGCAAGAATGGCCTTGCCTGCACCACTGCAATTGAAGACTGCAAAAGCGAAGTCACGCTTACCCCCTTGCCGCATATGGAAGTCATCAAGGACCTCGTCCCCGACTTCACGCATTTCTATGCGCAATATGCCTCTATCAAGCCTTGGCTGCAGACTGTAACACCTGAACCATCTGGCAAGGAACGGCTTCAGTCGCCAGAGGATCGCGCTAAGCTTGACGGCTTGTATGAGTGCATATTGTGCGCTTGCTGCTCGACCAGTTGCCCATCTTATTGGTGGAACAGCGACAAATTTTTGGGTCCCGCTATTTTGCTTCAAGCCTATCGCTGGTTAGCGGACAGCCGTGACGAGATGGCCGGCGAGCGTTTGGACGAGTTGGAAGATCCATTCCGCCTTTACCGCTGCCATACGATCATGAACTGCGCCAACGCATGTCCCAAGGGTTTGAACCCAGCCAAGGCCATTGCGGAAACCAAAAAGATGGTTGCCGAACGGCACCTGTAGGCGCGTAGATTACATCAAAGGCCTTTGATTGTTTAGGATTGCCGTTGGATAAACCCGCCTTTGACAGCAGCCCTGACCCAGATAATCCTGGGTGGCTGAAATGGCAGATGACAGATGCTAGCCGTTACAACGGTACAGTACTTGGCACAATGCTGGTGCGGCGAGAAGGTGACAATGATGTCCGGTTACGGATGTTTCCGGAGCATCGGCACACTAACCTTCAAAACTTTGTGCACGGCGGCGTCACGCTTGGCTTCATCGATGTGGCGATGTTTGCAGCTTCGCGAATGTTTGGACTGATCGAGGCTGGTACCGCTGTAACCTTGGACCTGTCGGTACAGTTCATGGGAGCTGGCGTCATTGGAACACCGCTTGAAGCAGAGGTTGAACTTCTGAAAGAAACAGGCAGGCTGCTTTTTCTCCGCGGCGGCGTAACGCAAAACGAAGACCGGATTGCCGCATTTTCCGGCACTATCCGCAAACCGACGAAAAGATGAAGCCACTAATGCTTAGCGTCACTGGCCGATATGACGCACTGGTCGCGGCTGGCGAGCTAAGGTCCGATACAGACCAGGCAACCGCTGTGGCAGCACTAGCCAAAGTGCAAACCGAGCTTGAGGCAGCTCCACCGCGCGGAAGCACTATTTGGCGATTCTTGGGACGTAAACCCGACCCTGCGCGCGGACTATATCTTTGGGGCGGCGTTGGACGCGGTAAATCTATGCTGATGGACCTGTTTTTCGACAGCGTTCAGATGAAGCGCAAACGCCGTGCGCATTTCCATGAGTTTATGCTTGAGACCCATGCCCGGCTCAAAGCCGAGCGTGTGAAGGAAGAGGGCGACCCAATCCCACCGATCGTCGCCGCGTTGGCAGACGAAGCGCATGTGTTGTGCTTTGACGAAATGGTGGTGAATAATATGGCGGACGCGGCAATTATGTCGCGACTTTTTGCTGGCCTTATCGCCGCGGGGGTTACGGTTGTCACAACATCGAACCGTCATCCAGATGACCTGTACAAAGATGGCCTCAACCGACAATTGTTTCTGCCCTTCATTGCTTTAGTCAAAGACCGGCTCGATATCGTCACGCTTGATGGGCCAACGGATTACAGGCGGGACCGTTTGGGTAGCGCGAAAATCTGGCTTGTACCCAATGGCCCGGAGGCAACGGCAGCGCTTTCCGAGACATTTTTCCGCATGACCGATTATCCGCCCGAGGATCGCGCGCATGTACCGGCGTTGGAAATGGACTTGGGTGGCGGACGCATGTTGCATGTGCCCAAAGCGCTCAAAGGCGTCGCAGTGTTCTCATTCAAGCGGTTGTGCGTGGAAGCACGCGGGGCTGCGGATTACCTCGCCATTGCGCGGCGATTTCACACCGTCATCATAGTTGGAATCCCAGTTTTGGGTCCGCATAATCGTAATGAAGCGGCGCGGTTTGTGACGTTAATTGATGCGCTATATGAGTATCGCGTAAAGTTTCTCGCGAGCGCGGACGCCGTACCGGACCACCTCTATCCGCAAGGCGACGGGCGGTTTGAATTTGATCGCACCGTATCCCGCCTGATGGAAATGCAGTCGGAGGATTATCTGGCGGAAGGGCATGGCCCGCGTTAGCATGGCGCACAAGGGAGAGATATGATGGGACAGAAGACGTTATTATTGGCTGGCTTATTGGGACTGACCACTACTGCCAACGCGCAAGCGTCAAGTGCGCAGCAGGCAGCCGAGCGTGACCTGTTTGCAAAGATTGTCGAAATTCCGACGGTAGAAGGGCAGCCTGCGGAATTCAAAAAGCTGATCAGGCTATTGACATCAGAATTCCGTAAAGCCGGAATCACAAATGTCATTGTCAAAGATCATGATAATACCCAGACATTGATCGCGCGCTGGCCTGCAGCCAAACCGTCGGGCAAAAGGCCCATATTGCTGATGGCGCATATGGATGTCGTTGCGGCCAAGGCAAGCGATTGGAAATATCCGCCGTTCCAGTTCCGCGAAGAAGGCGGCTATTATCTTGGTCGTGGTTCAAATGATAATAAAGCTGCGCTGACGGGCATTGTCCTTGCCCTGCAATATTTGCACGCGGAAAAGTTTGCGCCAACGCGCGATATCATAATCCTGTTTACCGGGGACGAAGAAACCGTCGGCAATGGAGCCCGGCTGGCGGCGGTTGAATGGCGCGACCTGATTGACGCCGAATATGCGTTGAATGGTGATGCAGGTGGCGGGTCAGTGTTTCCCGATGGGCGCGTTGAAGGTTTCGGCATTCAGATTGCGGAGAAAACCTATGCTGATTTCCGACTGACGGCGGTCAATCGCGGCGGACACAGCAGCACGCCGCGTCCTGATAATGCTATCTACGCGCTCGCCAGCGCCTTGACGGCGATTGAACGGCACCGTTTCCCCGCCATGATCAACGACGCCACGCGTGCCAGTTACGAGATGCTCGCAAAGGGTGACAGCGGCCAATATGGTGAGCTAGTACGTCGATTTCTTGCCGACCCTCAGGACCGCGAAACCGCAGACCTCTTGGAAGCTATGGACCCCGGCAGTACGCGCACCCGATGCGTTGCAACGATGCTATCGGGCGGGCATGCACCGAATGCCCTACCGCAAAAGGCCGAAGCCAATGTAAACTGCCGCATTTTTCCCAGTGTGAAGATTGAAGACGTCCGGCAGCAATTGCAGGCGCTGTCGGGACCAGATGTCACTGTTACTGCGGTGGAAGGATCGCAAACCCCCGAAACCGCACCGTCGCCCATGCGCGACGACATAACGCAGGCCTATCGGGATGCGGTTGCCACACGCTTCCCCAATGCGCCCGTTCTGCCGTTTCAGTCCGCTGGCGCAACCGATGGCGCATTCTTACGCGCCGCCGGTATTCCCGTTTATGGCTTTGGCGGCCTATGGGGCATAGTCGGCCAGCGGGAAGGTGCACATGGTTTAGATGAACGCGTCTGGGCCGAAGGATTTCACGGTCAAGTGCCCATCTGGATGGAGATGCTGCGGCGGGTCGCTGGCACCTGACAGCCAAACCTCCACCCCCTATCGCTATTGCGAACTGTTATCGGAAAAAGCGTTAACTTGGTGCCTTTATTGGGTTGTTATTGGGCGGGAATCGGCGTAACGCCGCCGTAATTCCGCTCAAAGCCCTTAGGGAAGGACAGTTTTTGCATGGCTCGTAAGAAAATTGCACTCATCGGTGCCGGTAATATCGGCGGCACTCTCGCCCATCTCGCAGCATTAAAGCGCCTTGGCGACATCGTCCTTTTCGACGTTGTCGAAGGCGTCCCCCAAGGTAAGGCGCTTGACCTGTCGCAATGCGGCCCGGTTGAAGGTTTTGATTCAAAGATTACCGGCACCAATGATTATGCCGACATCGCAGGGGCGGATGTCATCATCGTAACCGCTGGCGTTGCACGCAAGCCCGGCATGAGTCGCGATGACTTGCTTGGCATCAATCTAAAGGTCATGAAGGCCGTTGGTGAAGGCATCGCCGCCAATGCGCCAAATGCATTTGTCATCTGCATCACCAACCCGCTTGATGCGATGGTATGGGCATTGCGCGAGTTTTCCGGCCTTCCGCACAATATGGTCGTTGGCATGGCCGGCGTACTTGACTCGTCGCGCTTTAGCCATTTCTTGGCTGATGAATTCCAAGTTTCGGTCAAAGACGTTACCAGCTTCGTGCTAGGCGGCCATGGCGACACGATGGTTCCGGTCATTCAATATTCGACCGTTTCAGGCATTCCAGTACCAGACCTGATCGCGATGGGCATGTCGACGCAGGATCGCATTGACGCAATCGTCCAACGCACCCGCAGCGGCGGCGAAATCGTAGCCTTGCTAAAAACTGGTTCCGCTTATTACGCGCCGGCGACCAGCGGTATCGCGATGGCCGAAGCCTATCTTTACGATCAAAAACGGGTTCTTCCTGCAGCGGTGCATTTGACCGGCCAATATGGCGTCGACAATCTTTATGTCGGCGTGCCCGTGATGATCGGTGCTGACGGCGTTGAGAAAATTGTCGAGATCGCACTTGATGATGAAGCCAAATCCAACCTGTCCGTCAGCGTGGATGCCGTTAAAGAATTGCTGGTCGCGTGCAAGGCCATCGACCCGTCGCTTACCTAAGCGCACCCCAAGATTTCAGGAGACGTTTGTGAGCATCCTCGTCAATAAACATACTAAAATCATCACGCAGGGCATGACCGGCGCCACTGGGACTTTTCATACCGAACAGGCGCTGGCTTATGGCTCGCAAATGGTGGGCGGTGTTACCCCGGGTAAGGGTGGAGCGACGCATATCGGTTTGCCAATGTTTGACACTGTGCTTGAGGCCAAGCAAGTGACCGGCGCAGATGCGTCGGTCGTATATGTGCCACCCCCCTTTGCTGCGGACTCGATTCTTGAAGCCATCGATGCTGAAATTCCGCTGATCGTCTGCATCACCGAAGGCATTCCGGTGCTTGACATGGTGAAGGTAAAGCGTGCGCTTTCAGGTTCGAAATCGCGCCTGATTGGTCCAAACTGCCCCGGCGTTTTGACGCCAAACGAATGCAAAATCGGCATCATGCCAGGCAGCATTTTCTCGGCGGGATCGGTGGGCGTTGTCTCGCGCTCAGGTACATTGACTTACGAAGCCGTGTTCCAGACAACAGCCGAAGGCCTTGGCCAGACCACTGCGGTCGGCATTGGCGGCGACCCCGTCAACGGCACCAACTTCATTGATTGCCTTGAGCTGTTCCTCGCCGATGATGCCACCAAGTCGATCATCATGATCGGCGAGATTGGCGGCAGCGCGGAAGAAGAAGCGGCGCAGTTCCTGATCGACGAAGCCAAAAAGGGCCGCAAAAAGCCAATGGCCGGTTTTATTGCTGGTCGCACCGCACCTCCAGGCCGCCGTATGGGCCATGCAGGTGCAATCGTGTCGGGTGGCAAAGGCGACGCCGAAAGCAAGATTGCAGCCATGGAGGCCGCGGGTATCCGTGTGTCGCCATCGCCTTCCTTGCTCGGCAAGACATTGGTCGAGGTTTTAAAGGGGTAATTTATAATCTTCCCCGCGCGGGGAGGTGCAATCGGTGCGTAAGCGCCGGATGGCCCCCTCCTCGCTGACGAGGCGGATTTGGAGAAGCAGGATGGGCGTAGAAATTCAGGATTTCGAAGCGGAGCGGGGACCAAGCTGGGCGCGCTCAAACTGGCCATTATCGTCAACGGACGATCTGACGGCATCGCTTGACCCCACGCAAATGGCGGTTGAAGTGAAGGCAGCGGCCAAAGCCGCTGGCAAGCCTTTGGCTGAAGCGGACGCGGTTGCAGCGGCAAGCGATTCGATCCGCGCGATGATGTTGGTGCGCACGTATCGCGTGCGCGGACACCTCGCTGCTAATCTTGATCCGCTTGGCCTGTCGAAGCAGGAAATACCCGCCGACCTTACGCCTGAATATCATGGCTTTTCGGGAGCAGACCTAGACAAACGCGTCTATGTTGGCGGAACGCTTGGTCTCGAGTGGACCACCATCCGCGAGCTCGTCGGCACTCTGCGTGCCAATTATTGCGGGCCAGTTGGCCTTGAGTATATGCATATTTCCGACGTCGAAGAACGGCGGTTTTTGCAGGAGCGGATGGAGGGCAAAGATGCCGCCATTCAGTTCTCGCCAGAGGGTAAGAAAGCCATTCTCGGTAAAGTGATTAAAGCCGAGCAGTATGAAAAGTTCCTAGGCCGCAAATATGTCGGTACGAAGCGTTTTGGCCTTGATGGTGGCGAGTCCATGATCCCTGCGCTTGAAGCGGTGATCAAATATGGTGGCCAACTTGGCGTGCGTGAAATCGTCTATGGCATGCCGCACCGCGGCCGCTTGAACGTACTCGCCAATGTGATGGCAAAGCCCTATCGCATCATCTTCCACGAATTTTCTGGCGGCAGCGCTAACCCTGATGATGTTGGCGGCTCAGGCGATGTCAAATACCATCTCGGTACCAGCACGGACCGCGAGTTTGACGGTATCAATGTGCATATGAGCCTTGTTCCGAACCCATCACATCTTGAGGCAGTGAACCCTGTTGTTCTTGGTAAGGTGCGTGCCAACCAAACTGCGCGTGACGATCTTGCAAAGCATGAGCAGGTTTTGCCAGTACTGCTGCACGGGGATGCGGCGTTTGCCGGCCAAGGCATTGTATGGGAGTGCCTCGGCTTCTCGGGCATTCGTGGATACAATACGGGCGGCTGCCTGCACTTCATCGTTAACAATCAGGTTGGCTTTACCACCAGCCCGCAATATGCGCGGTCATCGCCTTATCCTTCCGATGTGGCAAAGGGCGTCCAAGCGCCAATCTTCCACGTCAATGGCGACGATCCTGAAGCGGTTACATTTGCGTGCAAGATTGCAATCGAGTTCCGTCAGACATTCCACCGCGACATCGTTATCGATATGTGGTGCTATCGCCGCTTCGGCCATAATGAAGGCGACGAACCCAGCTTTACCCAACCATTGATGTATAAGGTCATTAAGGGTCACCCGGCCGTCAGCGATTTATATGCAAAACGACTTCAGGCTGAAGGCGTAATTGATGCTGATTGGGCGAACGAACACGCGATGCGCTTTGTCCAAACGCTTGAGCAAGAATTTGCCAGCGCCGCAAATTATAAAGCCAATGCTGCCGACTGGTTCGGGGGGCGCTGGTCTGGTCTTTCTAAACCTGCGGATTCCGAAACCGCCCGGCGCAATGTGCCAACGGGTATCGCACGCAAATTGTTCGACAGCATTGGCCGAACGCTTACGACGGTGCCCGACGGTCACAATATCCATCCGACATTAAGTCGCGTATTAGATGCGAAAAAGACCATGTTGAGCACTGGTGAGAATTTCGATTGGGCAACCGGTGAAGCCCTTGCCTTCGGCTCGCTGCTTTCCGAAGGCTATGGCGTGCGTCTTTCCGGTCAGGATTCAGGGCGCGGCACATTCAGTCAACGGCACGGTGTCTGGGTCGACCAGACCACTGAAGACAAATATGTGCCCCTTGCAACGCTGCCACATGGCCGATTTGAAATTCTCGACAGTCCGTTATCGGAATTCGGCGTGCTTGGTTTCGAATATGGCTATGCCGGTGCCGAGCCTAAAACGCTTGTCCTTTGGGAGGCGCAATTTGGCGACTTCGTGAACGGCGCGCAGACCATGATTGACCAGTTCATCGCCGCCGGTGAAGCCAAATGGCTTCGCGCAAACGGCCTAGTGATGCTGCTGCCCCATGGGTATGAAGGCCAAGGCCCGGAGCATAGCTCAGCGCGGCTTGAACGCTTCCTGCAATTGTGTGCCGAGGATAATATCCAGGTCGCAAACTGCACCACGCCGGCAAATTATTTCCACTTGCTGCGCCGGCAAATGGCCCGCCCGTTCCGCAAGCCGCTCATCGTCATGACGCCAAAGTCCCTTTTGCGGCACAAAATGGCGGTTTCAAAGGCAGAGGATTTCCAAGGCGAAAGCCACTTCATGCGGATATTGTCCGATCCCAATGCGCCAGTCGACAAGGACATCAGGCGACTGGTACTGTGTTCCGGCAAGGTTGCTTATGACCTGATGGAGGCGCGCGATGCTTCGGGCGATAAGACAACAAGTATCGTGCGGATCGAACAGCTTTACCCATTCCCAGCAGAACCATTGATTGTTCGCCTAAAGCGCATGACCAATTTGGAAGATATCGTCTGGGCGCAGGAAG